>Ga0222717_10003746_pt1 | contig 11357 bp, 14 predicted proteins | sample C33_18DmetaG_FD_165053 | JGI IMG/M metagenome (GOLD analysis project Ga0222717, IMG submission 165053) | Estuarine water microbial communities from San Francisco Bay, California, United States - C33_18D | ecosystem: Environmental > Aquatic > Marine > Unclassified | place: USA: California...
GTTAGTAATATTATTAACTGAATCGTAACTAAAGCTATTTACAAAGCCATCTGAGCCATCTACCGTGAATGGTTGTCCGTTGTTTAGGAATGCAGTCCAATCTTTATCTAAGAAAAATGTATTCGACAAACCACCTGTAACAATGGCATTTAAGCCAATGTATGTTTCGGAGTGAAGGTCTACTTTGTATTTCTCGCCTACATTACTAAAAAATTCACTACTAAATATGATGTTGCTCATTATCTTCTATAATTCCTTTCTCTGTTTTGTACTAACAATAACTCCCTACCTCTTACTACTACAACTTCTTCACTCTGATGTGGCGAGTACCTTGCCCCACTATTACTCGTGCTTGAAGGTGATGATGTCGTTCCTACTGATCCTTTTCCATTTAATCCTGAAGCTAAAGTTCCTTTTATTGCTGCACCTGCTGCTACCATTGCTATACCAGCTCCTAGTGCTATAAGTGCTTGTCCTTTAGTAAGCGATTCTTTAAATATACTAAACTGAATACCGAAAGCTATCATAAGACCACCTAATTGCTGCATAAATCCTGCAACCATTTCCAATAAGCCTCTACCGAAGTCTTCACTTGTAAAGTTGTCACCGCTAGCTATCATTTGACCAAACATATCTGCCATATTATACACTACATCTTGAGCCATTGTTTGTATGGATTCGTTAATATCTTCAGTAAAATCTTTTAATTTTTGCTGTACAGGAGTTAATACCTTTGGTATTTTATAAAATTCAGATAACATGGCTTCTGTCATAAAAGACCATCCATTAGCCACAATAGTTGAAGTAACTAACGCTTGTTCTTGAAAGTCTTTTAAAGCTCTATTCCCTTCTAGAAAATCATTGAACTCATTTATACCAACAAAGGTCATACCTGGAAAGTAATTTTTCTTTTCTTTCTTTTTAGAATCACCACCCTTCAATGGACTTGTACCACCCCCTGCTAGATTTGTACCTACAACATCTTTTACCTCTTCATTTATTGCAGCTATCTCTGCATTGACCTTAGATAAACCTTCACGGAGCATACCCAAATACTTTTCTGCCTGTCTAACTGCTGGAAGATCGTCTTTACCAGCTAAACTTTGAAGTATTCTTTTTTCATTTTCTATGGATTCTAATATACCTTCTCTATCTATAACTAACTCATCCATCCTCCCTTGATTCATAGATGCAATAGCCCTTGCTTCCATCTGAGATACTACTTCACTATAAGCAATAGTTAATTGGTCTAACCAATCTTTCTCATCCTTAATATCTTTTAAGTGAGTGCCGTGAGTACTGTTAATCTTTTCAAGAGCTTTCCTTCTTTCATCAGTCCCAGAGGTGGTAAATTTCAGCTTCACATATAATTTGTTAAAAGCATCAGTTTGTTCTTTTACACTATTTGTTACAAACTCTGAATTTCGCTCTGCTCTAGTCTGTAATTTTATAAAGTCCTCTGTTAATTTAGGTATTCTATTAAAATATGATACTAACCCACCAAAAGCAGCGACTAACACAGTTACTCCTACTGCTGTAGCAGCTAATGTAGAACCTACTGCTGTCACAGCTAAGGATATAGACCCCAATGCAATAAGCACTGGACCACCTACAGCAAGTAAACTTGCAAATGTTATAATAGCTCTTTTTACATTTGGAGTTAACTCAGCAAAATATCGAGACAAATCAGCCATAAAATCAGCAATACCTCTAATTCTTGGAGCTATCATTTCACCAAAACTAATAGCCAATCCTTCTATGGCAGACTTTAATCGAATAACACTCATCTGGAGTGTGTCATTCATTATATCTGCCATTCTCTTAGCTTCTCCAGCAGAGTTTTTATAACTCTCCGTTAGACTAACAACCTTATCCTCTTGCTCAGATAATATAATAGCAGCATTCGCAGCTCGTATATCAAACAACTCAGTAGCTACTGCCACTTTATTTGTAGAGTTCCGTATCCTATCCATAGCTTCAGAGTAGCTCATACCACTCTTAGCTAAGTCACCATAAATCTTTCTTAATGATGTACCTATAATAGATGCTTCGACACCTGTATCCGCAAGCACAGATTGCTGTGCTGCTACCTCCTCAATAGTCCTTCCTGTTACAGCAGCTATTGGAGCAATCTTAGATATGGAAACACTAAACTTTTCCAAGTCCAATGCTGAAGATGTAAAGGACTTTGCCATCACATCAACTACCCTTTGCATCTCGTTACCCTCAAGACCAAAACCTCTTAAAGTAGCACCAGCCACCATAGCTGAATCAGCTAAATCTCCTCCTGTAGCAAGTGCTAAATCAAGAGTCGATTCTGTAATTTCTTGAATTAATTTTGGTGAGAAACCAAGTTTTGCATAGTTTAACTCTAAGTCAGATACTTGACTCGCAGTATATCTTGTAGAAATACCTAAGTCCTGTGCAAGATCTGTAAGTTTCCCCATCTCGGAAGATGTAGCCCCAGATACAGCATTGACTTTAGCCATTGACTGTTCAAACTTCGCAAACTCGTTTGTAGCATATCCTATAGATGCAACAATAGGGGCAGAAACCGCTAAAGACATGTTTTGACCAACACTCTTTAATTGAGATGCTGCCATACGCATCTTTCTCTGCATCGTTTGACTGCTCTTCTCGAATTTCTCCAAGTCGAACATTGCGTGAATGGATATGTGTTTCCTATTTTGCATTGAATAATTTTTCTTTTAGTTTGTAAAACTCTGCCTTACTCAACGCTTTACCACGCTTGGATTTCTTCTCCCAATCAAACTCTATCAAATCAGTGGCTTTTTTTGGAGTCTTTACGTGTGGAGCTAACCTTGCTTGGAAAGCTATCATCCTCGCACGTTCCCAAGAGCCTTGCTGCTTAACGTGTTCATTCCTCCAATATATTTGGTAGCATACCCACCAATCCCACATAGATAAAGCAAAAGGGTCTATATGAAGCACCGAATAACTGTACCCTTTTACAAAGTCAGTACTCGGTATTCCTACTTTTTTGCTTCCTCTTCTATAGAGTTCATAGCTGACATATCCTTCTCAAAAGCACTCGTCAAAGTACTCATAAGACTCATATCCGCATCTATCGCATCTATAATCTCATCCTTAGTCAAATCATTGTTTACAAGACCAGCATAGGTCATCTCTACAATGTTTGATAGCTTGAAATCACCACTCAATGAACTAATTGATTGACCTGTAGACTCCTCAAACTTTAGCATCGCCTTAAAGCCGAACTTAAAATCGTAATTTTTATTATTTATTTTTATCATATACTTATTAAATTAATGGAGGAGTAAATTAATACTCCTCCAAATGTGTTTGCTATTATGGGTTTGTAGCAGCAGTTAATGCACCAGAACCTTCAAAAGACACCTCGAAAGTAGAAGACTCTTCAAGTCCATCTGTTCTACTTAATGATGTAATCATTATCTGACCACTGTAAATCTCATCTCCAGATACCACAGTAGTTCCTGTAGCATCGTAAGTAGTGTAAGTCAATGTTACTAAACTCCTTGCTTCAAATGCAGCATTCAATCCGTTGAAACCAGCCACTAAGCCGTCTTCAAAAAATCCACTACCAGAACCACTAAAAGACTTCAATCCCTCCAGTATTTCTTTGTTGCCTGCACTTGTCTTTGTAGTGGTGTCCCTTGTTGCCATTTCTCTACTTATCTCACAAGAAGTAAGATTAGCAACTACATTGCCACCTATACTTATCATTGCTAATGTTCCGTTTAATATTGCCATTTTCTATTTTTTTAGTAGTTTCAAACTTAGCCCTCTGAATCTTGCTTTTTTGTAACTTTTTTAACTTTAGAGAAGTAGCCTTCTTTTTTTAGCTCTTCGTATAATTTTTGTGGGAATCCTAATGTACTCCCAGCTTTCCAATACTTGTAATCTTTCGTAAGTGTTGCTCTTTTTGTCATTTGTTTAATCTTTTAAGTTTCCTTGTAATATATTTTTCTAATTCGTTACTCATACCATTAGCTGTTGTTGGAATATTCGACACAGCTCCCTTCCATAAGAAGTCATTCCCCTCTATCCTATCTCCTCCGAATGGATTCCAGCCATAAACAAGCCACCATCCATAATAGCCATCGTACCTTTTTCTCTTACCCTTCATAGGGTGAACTCTAACCCCAACATTCTTTTTATCTTTATTCGCACTTGTCATAATAGACCTTTTCAAGTTCCCTCTTGGAGCTTTTCTTTTCCTTGTTGTAATACTCGACCTAGATCCCATATTCTTCTTGTTCAGATTATATTGAGATTGGATGTTTACTCCTACGTGACTGCTCTTGTCTACCAAAGAAAAAAGTTTGTTTTTGCTTGTCCTCCTTACCGGAGTCTTATTTTTAACACCCTTCTCAATAGGCTTCATCTGTCGTTTCATTATCTTCAGAATCTCCCTTCTCTTAACTTGAGTTTCAGTGATGTGCTTGATGTGTCTTACCAGCTTATCATACTCAGAACTATCTATCTTAAAGTTTAAATCTTTGTGTTTGCTGTAAGCCATAATCCCTCTCTATCTAATTCTTGTATCTCCGTGATGTCATAATACTTACCGTTGTAAAGTATTCGCATATCCTCAGTGATACCATCAAAAAATCTAATCTTAAATCTAACCTTATTCGTAGCAGTGGTCTTGCCTGCTTCAAACTTCTCTCCTCCTCCAAATTTAGATACCGCTGCAAAACAAGTATGATACACTTGCCACGTCACGGATGCTTCGTAAGAAACAACAGTTTCTATTGGTTGTTCTATTACTATCTTCCTATCTAACCTTGCAATATTCACTATAATGTATTCCTATAACTTATTGACATAATCTGATACTCGGTAGTTCTCTTTACTGCTCTATTGACACTAGCTCCAACTACATTTGATTGTCTATTCTCAAAAAAGTCAGATACTATCATTCTCAAACATTGTTTTACCATTGGTCGTACCGTAGCACTTGTAGTTACTTCTACTTCAATTGGATACTTTCTGTTGTATACTGTTGGTTCGGGTTCTGTAAACTCTATATATGGTATTTTAGCTAATACTAAAGTGTAGTTACTGCTATCGTACAACGTTCTCACGTTACTACTATTGTAATAATACACCGCAACACTTTCAACTACACCAAAGTCCATATAAAAATTTTCAAACCTCTCTAAACTTCCTACTAATACCCCATCTACTAGTAAACTAGCTTCTTGATATAGAAAATCGTGTGCAGCAGTAATGTACTCAGTTATTAAATTATCAAAAGATGTATCTAATATATTAAGGTGATCTTTAGCTTCTGTTAAAGTAAGACCAAAATTAGTTGTATTTGTTTGGATGTATGTGTTCTTCATTTATATAAAAAAGAAAAGGGTAAGGTAAAAACCCTACCCCTTCTGGTTAATTTGAGTATATGAAACAAAAATTATGCTCCTACAGTACCAACTGATATTGCTCCATCCTGTACTAATACAGCATCGAAATAAGAGTTAAGTACTAATCTGTTTTTACCGCTAACTGCTTGAGTGTAAGGATCTGCAAGTATTTCAATACCTCCAAAGTTTGCTATTTGCAACTTGCTCCAATCTCCGTAGTAGAACGCTGGATTAGTGATATCAGCAATTTGAGAACTGAATCTAGCTGGTTTACCCATAATCATATCTTCTACAACTAAAGGATTAACTCCAGAAATCTTAGCAGCCGTATGCAACTCAGTAAATAAGTCTGCACTTATAGCGAAACCTAAGTTTCCTTTGTTAAAGTTGTTGCTAATAACTTCCTCTACAACATCTAGAAACGCAGTAGTAGCATCAGAATCATTAATAGCAGTCTTGCCATTAGCAATCCATTGGTAAGCACCATTTGGAGAATCATCAGTAAAAATAGCATATTCTACTTTTGCCGCAATTGCTGACTGAATAGCAGTTCTTAATGCTGATTCTAAAGACTCATTATGCTGCATTGCTGCTTGTCGAGAATAGTCGAGGTAAGATGCAAGTCTTTTAGGACTCATATCTTTCTTAGTCATTGCCGACCCACCATCTGCTGCTGCATCTGCTTCGCCTTCCCATTGTGTAGTAACAGTAGGAATAATAGGAATAGTTTGATTAGTAGTTGTACTTAAAGTAGTTACTCCTAAATCTCCTAGTATTGTGTTAGCATAAACACCTTGAACAAATGATTGTGCTTGAGTACCTGTAGTACTATTCTCTAATACCGCTGCTCTGTTAAGAATCATTGAAGGAATAACAACTCCATTTGAACTCTTACCAATTCTAGACATTTCAAGCTCACCTTCTTGGTGTAACTCCTTTTCAACTCCACTTAAAGAATTTTTATCGTATGCTGCTCTTACCGCTGCACCGAAAGAAAAATCTCTAACCATTTTATCCTTCTCTTTGTCCTCTTTAGTAGGCTCTGTAGATACAGGTGTAACGTTAGCTGCTTGTTTAGCTCTAATCTCTTCCATTTTAGTTGCTCTTTCTAAATCTTTGTTTAAAGATTCGTACTTATCTAAATTCTTATCAAACTTAGTAGTCTCTTCTTCATTCATTGACCTATTTTCAGAAGCAACTAGATTTGTTGTAGCATCTAGTTCACTTTGAACTGTTGCCATACTCTCTCTAATTTGTTTTACGTTCATAATAATATTCAAAAATCTTTTATAAATTGTTATTTACTTGTAACTTTTTTAACTTTCCATGTAGCTATCTTTCTTTTAGTAGCATCATCCATTGTTTCTGGTACTGTTAATTCTTCTCTAATCTCTTCAATACCTCTTTTAAATGCTTCTGGATTACTACCTACACTAACTACACTCCACTCTAATAATTCTTGTCTAGTAAAGTAAATAGTGCCACTATCCTCTCCTTCTTTAGTATTTCCTAAACGGTAGTCGTGAACTCTAGCACCTACACTAGCCATTTTAAGCACTCCCTTATTTATTTTCTTCCAAACTCTGTCAGCTATTTTGTTGTCTCCTTCATCCTCGAATGTTACTTCTCCTATTAAGTTACTACCCTCAACAAACACTCTACTAGTTCCAATGATGGTGTCTGGATTGGTATCTCCACTTGCGTGATTATAACATACAATTGGATTTCTTTCGTATGTTTCTAAATCCCATCCATCCATCTTGAAAACAGTACCATGTCTGTCAACTGACTCATTGCTTATAATAAATTGTGCAGTACGCTTATCAGAATCAATCGCTCTGATTTCCGCTGCTCTCGTTATCTCTTTCATAATATTCTTTTGCTATTGATAATTCAACTCTGTTTAATTGTATAAATCTTTGATCTCCATTTTCGATTGGATTCATATCTTCAAATGACCGTATCTCATTTATTGAATACACTCCTACGTCAGACATTAATCTGTAAAACTCTGCTCTAGCTTTTACATCTGTGCGAAGCAATCTGTTTACATTATGCTTATAGTAATGGTCTTGCTTTTCATCTTCTCTCAGAAGTTTTCTTGAATACTCCTGTTCTAACTTTTCTATCCAGCTTCCTAGCGAATAGGTAACAAACTCGATACCTTGATGCTCCACATTATTGTAAGTAGCTTCCCCCATCTCGTTAATCATATAAGGAGGAATACCTAGTATAGTAGCTATTTCATTTTTTTGAAACTTTCTAGTCTCTATAAACTGAGCATCTTCTGGTGGCATTCCTAGCCTAGTGTACTTCGTGCCATTATCCAAAATAGCCGTACCCCCATTACCATTTGCCCCGTAGTTAGTATCCCATTGCTGTTTTATCCTTTGCTTTACAGCTCCATCAAGTCTACCTTGATATTCGATATAGCCATCTAATCTAGTGCCTTTGTTATAGAAATCTGCTCCGTATTGCTGTGCTGCTAGTGATAATCCTAAATTTAGCGAATGGTATTTTATAGCAGAAAGTCCTAATATCTCGTCAGTTCCAAAACCTCTGAGATTAATCATATCTCTATCCCTTACAAGCAATTTCTTGTCACCTGTATTAGTTACAGACCACCACAACTCTTCGTCATATATGATTGGCTTCACATACTCCGCTTCAATGTTTATTAATGCTGTTGGATTGTAATTTGCATCTCTTTCAATAAGTGCATAACCATTACCCCAATTAATTGCAGAAGTAATTAAGTTTTGCTTAAAATCAAATGCTATTGTTTTAAAGTTAGCTTCCTTATTAAGTAATTGCTCTGACAAATGAACTACAGGAGTTCTATTCCCTTCATTTTTACGAATAACGTCTACAGGAAGCATTGCTACACTCTCAGATATACGTCTAACACCAGCCCAATAAGCCGATAATCCTAAAACAGTATCTTCATTAACGCTGGAACTGCCAATATTCCCAACTTTCCCAAAGAAAGTCTGCATAAATCCTTTTGTAGCATCCACATAAGGAACGCTTCGCTTAATCTCTAAGCCGAAAATCTTCATTTACATCGCAAAAGTCAATCATAGATTCTGAAGAAGTTGTAATTATTTTAACAAAAACCATCTTGTGATCTTCTTGGCTTCTTACCCCATACAAACTCAAAACTCAATGGTCTTATCTGCTTCAAGTTTTCGTCAAACTCATCCATCACAAAACCACTCCTCCCCTTTTGAAAGTTTGTCTGAACCCAATCACTCGAAGGACTTAAAGCTGGGTAATTAAAATAGTTGAATGTTTGACTATAATCAAACAACTGTACGTGTGTATCTCCCTTCATAAACGTAATAAAGTAATCATCAAGTTTATTTTCTGAGATATACAGCTTCACTTTATTTACTTGCTTTTCATCCAAATATGGCTTAAACCCAAATTTTAGATTCTTGCTATCCTTGCCGTGAGTCAATATAAAGCAATGCTTTCCTACAATGTAGTGACTCATAAATCTTTTAGATATCTTAACATATTTGTCAGAATCAAACAGCCCTTTAATTACATTTTGATACGCAATGTTCACACACTCACCAAAATCCCCAGAGTGATTGTCATTCACAACATTGTAAGATGTCGGTATTACTCCTGTAATATCGAAAATACTCTTATGAAGAGATATCTTAAAATCTACTCCTACTTTAAAAGCTAATGGATTACTCATATTCTGAGGAAGATTGTGTCCTTTCCTTACAGTCTGACCATCCCAACCATCCATATAATCTCCCAAATCTATAATATGTATTTCTCTGTGTCCTTTATAGTGCTTCTTTACACTAGCTAAAATAGACATAAGCCTGTCTTGAAGTGCTTTTTCTCCCCAAACTCCTCCATACATAGCAAAACCCTCTTTATCTGGAGTCATACCTATATGAACATCCGATATAATTACCCTTAATATGTTCGGGCTGTTAGATGTTGGTTTTAACTTACTTAAATCAAGTTTTTTGACCTTAATTTTAGATAATGCTGTCTTAAGCTCTTCTAATATAGTGAAGTCTGCTCCTTCTTTATCTTTGAATAAAGGATTTTTAAACCTTACACTAGCATTTTTACTTTTTAACCATCCACTTGAGATATGCTCCAAGCCTACACCGTGTTCCTTCGCAGCTTCTCTTATACCTTTTATAATATCATACTCTTCCTTACTTATTCTTGGTCGCATCTTTTTTCTTTTTGTGTCTAATACTCTGCATAGCTCTATAGCTCTGATAGTTCTTAAACGGTTTATAGGTAGGTAAATATTTCTGAATCTGACTAACAGTCATATCGTAAGCTACTTTTCTAATTCCAACTTTTATCTGATTTATCGTCATTAAGTCATCAATCCCTCTCGTGACCGCTGTAATAATATACTCTGGTACATCCACCTCACCATTGTAATCCCTGTGGAGGACAGAACGGTACGAGTTATAATCCTCGTAGTGCTTGAACTCTGGAGCATACTTATGCATCTCATCTATAGCTTTCTCATAAGCTACCTTTGGACTACTCTTTGACAAATGCTCTAAAAACAAATAGTCGAAATTCTTTTTGTTCTCTAATACAAGCAATATTTTCTTTGGTATTATCATAAATTGTCTGCTACTTCTTGAACTTCCATCTCATACACCGCTTCATACTTCTCATCCGAACAAGTGACTATAAAGTGATACTCCTTCGACATCGGTGACTTCATCAATGCTTGATAATGCTCTTGCATATCCTTGTCTGTTGTCCCCTCTGACATCCTTACTACTAATATTGGTTTGCTCATAATATAAATAAATCCCCATGTTCAAAATAACTACCATCATCTGGCTCATCTAACCACATACCCAAACACATCACGTTACTAATTATACCATCGACTTTCTTCTCTGGTCTATTCCTGTCTTTTATAATCTTCACATTACCTGCTGGGTCTGTCTGAACCTCTGAGTTACCAGCCATCCATCTTAGGACAGGATTTCCAAAGTGTTCGAAGTTTTTCGACATCACTGCCGCTTCTAACTCTTTCGTAGGAGCATTCATTGACTTAAATCCTTGCCTAAATTCTATTAAATCAAGCCCATTTTCAACTAATTGTGGAACTAAATGGTGACTATTGTAGTTGTCATAAGCTACTCTTTGAATCTTGTATTTGGAGGATAATTCACCTAATTTCTGTATAATTAAGTCATAATCTACCACATTACCACTTGTTTCAGTAATATATCCTGCTTTAACCCAATCTTGGTATTGAATATTCTTTGCATCAGCACTCAAAGTCCCCTTTTCTTCGGGTAACCAAAACCAATTCCTACTGTATAATTTACCATTTATCCTCCACATTAAGCTAAATGCTGTAATATCTGACCTCGATGAGAGGTCTAACCCACCGTAACAAGGGTAATCCTCTAGGTTTCTATACTCATCCTCAAGTTCTGTATTTATACCCCACTTATCACTAAATTTTGAAGACTCTTGCCACACAACATCACTTATCCACCCATCTGCCGATTGTGTCCAAATATTCAGATAATAACGCTTAAAACTATTTAACGATGCTGAACTACCTTTCGCTTTAGTAGCTTCCTCCTCGTACTTTTCCTTGTAAACAGATACCCCGTAGTTGGGATTGGCTGATTTCCAAGTCTCCTCTATAAATGGATCGGCATCTTTGTCTGCACCATAAATACAAACCAATAACTTCTGGTCATCGTGATGCCCTAACACCACATCCCTCGCATACTCGTGCCGCTGATACCCGATTCCATACAAGTCACTACCTGCTGTAGTAATGATAAAACTCAATGGTTGCTCCCTAGCTCCCATAGACTTCTCTACCATCTCAACTACCTCGTTGTTCTTGTGAATGTGCAACTCATCAATAATACCTAGCTGCGGATTTAATCCATCCTCTGCTCCAGCATCTTTCGACAAAGTTCGGTATGTTTTTTTACCCCCAATATGATCTGG
>Ga0222717_10003751_pt1 | contig 11350 bp, 8 predicted proteins | sample C33_18DmetaG_FD_165053 | JGI IMG/M metagenome (GOLD analysis project Ga0222717, IMG submission 165053) | Estuarine water microbial communities from San Francisco Bay, California, United States - C33_18D | ecosystem: Environmental > Aquatic > Marine > Unclassified | place: USA: California...
TTTACCATTAAAGGTTCTTATAATGTTAACGGCAATTTAATTAATAAAATTGACTATACATATAGAGATACTGAATACACCCTGACTGAGGCGCATGCTGAAGAAGAAGGTCATGATGAGCATGAGGATAATGAAGAACATGAAGAGCATGCTCCAACAGTTTTTGCTAATAATGCTACAGAGTATGGTGCAATATTTGATATTTCTAACGATATAAGAACTCAAAAATTATCTTTTAATTATGTAGATGAAGATTCTTCAATTGTTGGAGAGGAAGCATTCATGAATCCTGCAAATAATGAAGTACTAACACTTGGTTATTTTGTTGGCCAAGATTTTGATTTATTTCATGTTGATTTTGGTTTAAGACTTGATCAAGTAACAAGAACAGGAAGTGTTACTGACGAAGATCATGGTGATGTAGATAATTTTGTCATAGACGATGATATTTCAAGTTTTGCAGTAAGCATTGGAAGAGATATAACAGATACATTTAATGTAAATCTTGGATTTGCTAGTGTTGAAAGATTGCCTTCTGTTATTGAATTATTTATGAATGGTCCTCACTTGGCTACAGGAAGATTAGAATCTGGTGATCCAACATTAAGTTCTGAAACATCTAATAATTTTGATATCTCATTTAACTTTGATAATGGTGAATACTTTGCATATGCAAGCTTCTACATTAATGATGTGGATAACTATATCGCTTTAATTGATGAAGATGAAGATCATGAAGATGAGCATCATGAAGATGAAGATGAGCATCACGAAGATGAAGATGAGCACCATGAAGATGAAGATCATGACGACCATGGTCATGGAAACTTAATACATGCAGACTACGTTCAAGAAGATGCGGAATTTGATGGTTACGAAATTGAGTTTGGTAGAACTATGAGCCTAGCTTCTGGTGAATTAACACTATCGTTCGGAAGAGATGTTGTAAATGCTAAATTTACAGACGGTCATAATGTGCCAAGAATTAATCCTGCAAGAAATGTTTATTCTTTATCTTATAAACAAGATGATATTATCTTTAAGCTGAGTATGAAGGATGTTGAAAAGCAGAATGATTTTGGTGAAGGGGAGACTGCGACCGCTGGGTACCAAATGCTTGATACAAGACTTACAAAATCATTTGATTTAAGTGGCAAGAGTAAGTTAAAAGTCTCATTATTTGGAAAAAACCTTCTTGATGAGGCAGCTAGAAATCATGCTTCTTTTGTAAAAAATGAAGTGCCTCTGCCCGGAAGAAATTATGGAATTAAATTTAATTTAACTTACTAAATTAAGTTTTTTCTATTAACATATGCCCTCAAATCTAAAATGAGATTTGGGGGCATTTTTATATAATATGAAATCACAACTTACTTCAGATAAATTCGCAATGTCGTTCTCAGCAATATGCCTAATACATTGCTTGTTTGCCCCATCTTTGATAATACTTTCATATAGTTCTTTGGCTTTAACAATAGAAAGTGAGCTCATTCATAAAATTATTCTTTTACTTACAGTACCGGTAAGTATCTTTGCAATAAGCTTGGGTTATAAAAATCATTCAAATAATTCAATTATCTATACGGGTATTGCTGGTTTAACAATACTAATATCCGCCCTTCTTATTGGAGAAAGCATTGGTGAGAATGCTGAACTGATCTTAACGATGATAGGCTCATTAATGGTCATTTACTGTCACTACAGAAATTATAAAATCTGTAAAGAAGTAAATTGCGACTGTCATGAAGCTTCAAACGCATAATTCATTCTAATTTTATAAACTTCGATTAATTACTTTAAGTGCTAATTTATTGTAGAATGCGCTTTTTTATAGCGAAGACATGATCAAATATAAAAAGCTCATTTATTTACTTTTAGTAAGTCCTATTATTATTGCGAATGTTGGTATAGAAGAAATTGTTACTACAGGTTCACTTGTAAATAATCCCGAACAAGATGCATCGCCAGTTGATGTTATTTCACCAGAAGACTTTAAAAATTTTAACATCTCTAATTTTGCTGAAATTAGTAAATATATAACTTCATCATCTGGATCACATTTTCAAACAAATGCGCTTGAAGGGGTTGATCAAGGAATGGCTTCTATTACTCTAAGAGGTTTAGATCATGCATCTACACTTCTTCTTGTTAACTCCAAAAGACATACGTTTGCTGGCACTCCATCAAATCAAGGTGAGGGATATATAGATGTAAATATCATCCCCGAAATAGCTATCAAACAGATTGAAATCCTTAAAGAAGGTGCAACTTCTTTATATGGATCTGATGCTGTTGCTGGTGTTGTAAATGTTTTAACTCAGAAAGATTTTGAGGGATTTAAGGTTCGTATAAGTGATTATGGAACTACAAACTACAATCAAAATGACAAGTCATTAGGTTTGCTAATAGGATCAAATTACAAAAATGGTAATTATATTTTTGGTATCAATCTATTAGATAGATCCTCTCTTTCTGCATCTGAAATTCCTGGAATAGCGGAGCTTGGTTTAAGCACTTTAGGAAAATCATTTAAAACTTCTGCTGCTGATACTATTAATGATGGGCTTTATGCAGGTAGTTATGAGGCAAATCAGTGGGTGCCAGATCCCCAATGTGAAAATAATGGTGGCGTTATAGATGGTTCTTTTTGTAAATTTTTATACGGTAATAGGTTCAATATAGTTAATGATGAAGATCATGCTAAAGCTTATGCTAATTTAACATTTCAAAAAAATAATTTTAATTATGAGATGACGTTTATGACGTCTAGAGTTGAGGTTAATGATAATCCACAGTCACCTTCATACCCTGCTCTTCCCTTTCTTTCTAGAAAAATACAACCCGATCAAGGCGGAAGTCCATTTAATGTTCCAGTAACCTGGTATGGGCGTCCTCTTGGATCAGAGTTTGTATCACCATTCTCTCCAAAAGATATAAAACAATACAATCTCAGTCAAACAATTGATAAAAATATTACTAAAGATACGCAGTTCGAGGCTTCTTTAACTATAAGTAATCATTCTAACGAGCATTACAGGCCTGATATTATTGATTCAAGATTCTTAGAATCTCTAAATGGAACTACCATGGAACAACCCAATGGAACTGTTTTGTATTGGAATATATTTGATTCATCAAACAATTCTCAAGAATTAATTGACTACGTTAGAGGTGCCGAGGTCTCGTCTAAAGAGGCTTCTTTAAAAACATTGGATCTTATATTTAGGACTAATCAAGATAGCTATGAAATAGCATACGGTCTTCAGCTAAATGATGAAGAGTTAAAAATTTCATACGATGATATTAGTAGAGCTGAATTTGATTCAAATGGAAGAATTATTAAGTCAGCAGACTTGTTCTTCTTGGGAGGTGGCATCAATGTATCAAAAAATAGAAATAAGTATGCAGGCTTCTTTGAAATTCAACCTAAGCCAAATAAAAATCTAGATATTAGAATTGCGGGAAGGTTTGAAGATTTTGAAAATGATTCATCATTCGATCCCAAAGTTTCTTTTAAGTACTCTATGTCAAACAAGATAACTTTAAGAGCATCTAAAAGCTCATCTTTTTCCATGCCTTCAATGGCACAAATGTTTTCAAGTGATATAAACCTTGGGAGTGTAAGAGACTATAATGGAGACTCTCCATTCGTAAGACAGGCAAGGATTGGCAATCCTGGTCTTAAGCCTGCAACCTCAGATAATATTAATATTGGTCTAATTTTTGAAAATCAAGGACAAAGACTTAGTATTGATTACTGGAATATAAAATATAAAAATAGAATTGAAGCTCAAAGTGCTCAAGTTATTCTAAACACAGCTCCAAATGGACCAAGCATTACAAGAAATTCTAATAATGATTTAATTGGTGTTACTACAACCTATTTCAATGAAGAATCCACAGAGGTTTCAGGAGTTGATTACAGTTACGATTCTTTATTGGCGTCTTCAAGCAAATATGGAGATATAAAACTATCAATTAATGCTACGGTTTTATTTGAGTTTCTAACTCCAGCTTTGGTAAATGAAGGCCTGGAAACTATGGTAAATAGGGTTGGTAAATTTAACTATGATACTAATACACATTCTCTTCCAAAAAAGAAAATTAATGCTTTTTTAAAATGGAACCATTTAGATTATGAAATAGACTTAAATGCTAGACATATTGACGGTTATAAAAATCAAAGACCTGTCACAGGCTTGGGACTTTCATATGGATATAAAAATACTGTTGATTCATTCTTAGTTTTTGATTTGTCTCTTAAAAGATCTTTCATTCTTGAAAGTGGTGAAATTGATTTAAAACTATCTATTATTAATTTATTAGATGAGTCTGCCCCAAGACTATATGATGCTCCAGACTTTAGTTTTGATACTAGAGTTCATGATCCCAGAGGAAGAATTACTGGTATTAATTTTGAATATAGGCATTAACTAAAATAAATAACTTAAAAGGATTGATAACCCTTTTTTATCAAATATAAATTAAACTCACACAATGAATGAGCTTGAAAGCACCATATCTCAAATTATTGAAGAAAATTTTATTCCCAATGAATGGAATGAAAAAATTGATAATGAACTTGATGACCTCAGCTTAGATACTAGTCTAAAAAGAAAAGATTTAACAAAGGTGCCTTTTGTAACAATAGATGGGGCTGATGCTAAAGACTTTGATGATGCTGTTTATTGCAGCCTTAATGATTCATCATTCATTTTAGATGTTGCTATTGCCGATGTTGCTGAACTCGTAAAATTAGAGACAGCATTAAATAAAGAAGCTATGCATAGAGGAACTTCAATTTACTTTCCTTCAAAAGTAATTCCAATGCTTCCTGAAAAAATATCAAACAATTTGTGCTCATTGGTTCCAAATGAGATTCGAAATGTTTTGGTTTGTGAAATAGTATTTTCATTAAGCGGGGATGTAACTTCATATCAATTTTTTGAAGCTAAAATAAAATCACACAAGAGAATGACATATGGAGAAGTTGAAGACTATGTCAAAAATACAAACTTAAATGCTTCAAAAAATATAAAAGATTCATTAGATTCTTTAAACATACTCACAAAAAATTTGTTAGCAAAAAGAAGTAAGAGGCAAGCACTTGAAATTAATAGCCAGGAACCAACTCTTCAAATAAGTAAAAGTGGGCAAATAGAAAATATTTCAGTGCCAAAAAGACTTTATGCACATCAAATGATAGAGGAATCTATGCTAGCAGCTAATGTTTGTGCTGCTGCTTTCATGAATAAGCATTATAAATTTGGTGTTTATAGAGTTCATGAAAAACCAGATGATATTAAACTAGATAGTCTTAAAACGTTTTTTTCATTAAAAGGTTTCTCAGGTAGTTTTAGAAAAAAACCATTGGATTTAATTACCCAGTGTTTGGAATATTCATCAAAAAAAGATTTGGGTAAAATCTTTCAGACTGTTGTTCTTCAAAGTTTAAAAAGAGCAGAATATTCGACAAAGGAAATTGGTCATTTTGGCCTACAATTAGATAGGTATTCTCATTTCACATCACCTATAAGAAGATATCCTGATCTTATGACACATAGACTCATAAAAAATATTTTGAATAATGAAAATTTAGAAATTGATAAAGATCTTATTGAAGAAGAATGCAAAGAAATGTCTGAACTGGAAAGAGTTGCTGAAAGATCTTCCAGGCAAGTTACACAACAGATGATTTGTTATTATATGAAAAACTATATTGGTCATGAATTTAATAGTGTGGTTACTGGAATAACTGATTTTGGTTTGTTTGCTGAAATTGATGGGTTTTATGTATCTGGCTTGATACATGTAACTGATTTGCCCGGTGATAGATATTTTTATGATAGAGAGGCAAACTTATTAAGAGGTAAGAAAACTGGTAGATCTTACAGACTAGGACAAAATATAAAGATAAAAATAGCTAACGTAACACCTCAAGAGAGAAAAATAACGTTAATACCTGATCAAAAGTCAGCTAATAAGAGATGATAAAGAAAGAAAATGATTTAAGAATTGGGTTTCACAGCATCGAAAGTATTATTGAGCATAACCCACATAAAATTAAAAAAGTTTCTTTGCCTGCAAATAGAAATGATGAGCGAATAAATGCACTCATAACATCAATGGATAAAAATAATATTAACTATGAATTATCCAAAAAAATAAAGCAGGAACCAGAAGCTATAATTTCAAGTGATTCTGAACTAAATTTTAAAGACTTAAAAAACTACCTAAACTTAAATATAGCTGGCCAGCCATTAATTTTAATATTGGATAATATTATTGATCCTAGAAATTTAGGTGCTTGTATTAGATGTGCTGCTGTAGCTGGTGTTGATGCAATGATCATCAACAAACATCAATGTGCTCCTATAAATGCAATTGCTCATAAGGTTTCTGCAGGAGGAGCTGAGGTGGTAAATTTATTTCATGTTACTAATTTGGTTAACTGTCTTAAATTTTTGAGTGAGCTGAATGTAAATATTTATGGTCTCAGTGAACATGCAAGCGAAAGTCATCATGAATGTAATTTTGTATCTTCAACCGCAATAATTATGGGTGCTGAGGAGTCGGGAATAAGAGAAAAAACACTTGAAAGATGTGACTATAAAATCAATCTAAGTGGCAATAAATTATTTAAAAGCTTTAATGTTTCTGTTGCAACTGGGATAATATTGTCAGAGGCTAATAGGCAGCGTAAAAATAAATAATAACGGATTAGATGTTAAAGCAAAGAACACTTAGAAACCCAATCAAGGCAGTAGGCATTGGTCTTCATACTGGCAAAAACATAACTATGGAGCTGTTACCTGCTGATATTAATACGGGCATTAACTTTATTAGAAAAGATGTAGATGAGGATTTATTAATACCAGCTATTGCTGAAAATGTTGGTGACACAAGTCTATCAACTGCCTTAATCAAAGATGATGTAAAAATATCAACTATTGAACATCTTCTTTCAGCTATTGCTGGTCTTGGTGTTGATAATTGTTTGATTAAAGTTGATGGTCCAGAGGTTCCAATAATGGATGGTAGCTCTAGTCCTTTTGTATTTTTGATTCAATCGGCAGGTCTAGAAGATCAAAATGCTTTAAAAAAGTTTATAAAAGTTAAAAAGGAGATAACTGTAACTCGTGAAGACGCTTATGCATCAATAAAACCTTTTAACGGTTTCAAGGTTTCTTTTAAAGTTGATTTTGATCATCCTGTTCATAAAAGACTTCCTAGCGAATCAATTATAGATTTTTCTTCTACTTCATTTGTGAAAGAAGTGTGTAGAGCCAGAACATTTGGTTCTTGGAATGAAAAAGAGCTTCTGCAATCAAAAAATTTAGCTCTTGGGGCTAGTGTTTCTAATGCAATTGTTTTTGGAGAAGAAGAGATTCTTAATGAAGAGGGTCTTAGATTTAATGATGAGATAGTAAAACATAAAATGTTAGATGCTATCGGTGATTTATACCTTCTTGGTGGTAATCGAATTGGTCAATTTTCTGGCTATAAATCAGGACATGCTTTGAATAACCAATTGTTAAGAAAAATTATTTCTGATAATGATGCTTATGAGGTAATTGAATTTGAAAACTCAGAAAATGCCCCAATCTCCTATGTAAGACCTCCTTTTGGGGATATTGAATAACCTTGAAAGTTAAGTACTTTTTTTAAAAAAATAATATGTTAAATCCTTTCACAAAAATTTTTGGCTCTAGTAATGATAGGGTTATAAAAAAAATGATGCGTTATGTTAATGACGCAAATAATCTTGAAAAAGATTTATCCGAAAAGCCTGACAGTTATTTCTTAGAATTAAAATCTGAATTAAAAGAAATATATATTAAAAATAATGAAGATATCTATAGCATATTGCCGTTGACATTTGCTGCTGTCAGAGAAGCATCAAAAAGAACATTGGGGCTGAGACATTTTGACTCTCAAATGTTGGGAGGTATATCTCTGGCAGAAGGTAATATTGCTGAAATGAAAACAGGTGAAGGTAAGACTTTAGTTGCTACATTGCCCGCTTATCTGAACTCAATCATTGGCAATAAAGCAATTCTTGTTACTGTTAATGATTATTTAGCCAGAAGAGATGCTGAATGGATGAGGCCAATATATGAATTTTTAGGTTTAACAGTTGGTGTGGTTGTTTCTAATCAAGAATTTTCTGAAAAAAATTATGCTTATAAAAGTGATGTTATATATGCAACAAATAATGAGCTTGGATTTGATTATTTGAGAGATAACATGGCTCATTCTGTTGAGGAGAGAGTTCAATGTTCCTTAGACTTTGCAATTGTAGATGAGGTTGATTCAATTTTAATTGATGAAGCAAGAACACCTTTGATTATTTCAGGTCCCTCCTCTGAAAGTTCAGAAATGTACAAACAAATTAAAAAATTTATACCTAAATTAGTCCTTCAAGATAGAGAGGGAACAGAAGAAGAGCCTCTTAAAGATGAGGAAAGAGGTCATTATCTAATTGATGAGAAAAATAGAAATGTTGAGTTAACTGATGATGGTTATATTCTTGTTGAAAGCTTGCTTGAAGATGCAGGGCTTATTGGAGCATCTGAAGGTCTTTATTCCATATCTAATTTAAAAATAATGAAATTTGTTCAAGCAACATTAAGAGCCAATTTTCTTTTCAAAAAAAATGTTCACTATCTAGTTCGAAACAATGAAGTCTTATTAATAGATGAGCATACTGGCAGAACAATGCCTGGAAGGCGAATGAGTGAAGGTGTTCATCAGGCTTTAGAGTGTAAAGAAAATGTTCCAATACAAAGAGAATCTCAAACACTTGCTTCCACAACATTCCAAAATTTCTTTAGATTATTTAATAATTTATCAGGTATGACAGGGACAGCAGATACAGAGGCTGTTGAATTTCAACAAATATATGGATTAAGCGTAATAATTATTCCTACAAATGTTCCAATGATTAGAAATGATCATAATGATTTAGTTTTCTTAACAAAAAAGGCTAAATACAAAGCACTGATAGATGAAATTGAGTCTTTAAGGCTCAAATCAGCACCAATTTTGGTTGGAACTGTTTCGGTTGAATCATCAGAAGAAGTATCTTCCTATTTAACTGCAAAAAATATATCACATCAGATACTAAATGCTAAACATCACGAAAAAGAAGCTGAAATAATTGCAAATGCTGGTAAACCTGGAATGGTTACTATTGCTACTAATATGGCTGGTAGAGGTACTGATATTGTTTTGGGTGGAAAGAAAGAAGATCAAAGTGAAGAGCTGTGGGCAGATAATAATGAAAAAGTTTTATTATCTGGAGGTCTTCATATTCTTGGTACTGAAAGGCATGAGTCTAGGAGAATTGATAATCAGTTGAGAGGTAGGTCTGGTAGACAAGGTGATCCTGGTTATTCTAGATTCTTCCTATCGCTTGAGGATGATCTATTAAGATTATTTATATCGGATAGTAGGCGAGCTCTTTTTGATAAAATTGGTATGGGGGATGATCATATTGAACACAGAATGCTGTCTAGAGGAATTGAGAATGCTCAAAAAAGAATTGAAAGTAAAAATTTTGATGCACGTAAAAACCTTCTTGAATATGACGATGTATCCAATGATCAAAGGCAGGCAATATACTCTCTTAGAAATCAATTATTAGAAGAGGCGGATATAAGTGAGACAATTAATAATTTAATCGAAGATCAGTTTAGTATTGTTACAAATTCTTTTATTCCTTTGGAATCTATTGAGACCCAATGGAAACCAAAAGAATTAGAAAATCATCTACTCGAAACTTTCTCTCTTGAAACAAATATTGCACAAAAAATATCTGACGATAAAAAATTAATACCTGAAACTATAGTTTCTCTTGTTACAAATATTGCTAAAGATAAGTATGTTAAAAAATATGAGGGTATTGGTGACAATAGGTTGATGTTAGAAAAGCAAGTGATGTTACAGGTTCTAGATGTGCATTGGAAAGAGCACTTGGGCGAAATAGATCATCTTAGAAATAGTATTGGACTGAGAGCATATGCTCAAAAAAATCCTAAAAATGAATTTAAAAAGGAAGCATATTCGATGTTTGAGTCTATGTTAGATGAAATAGATAGTGGTACCGTTAGAATTTTATTTTCACTACAGATTGCAAATGAAGAAGATGTTGATTCACTAAAACAAAATGAGCAAAAACAGGAAATAACTTTAGAAAAAGCTGATTCCAAAAGTTTCAATTCCAATGAATTAAACACTGAAGAAGTAGTAACTAATGAGACTACTGAAACTATTAAAAGAGATGAGCCAAAACTAGGTAGAAATGATCTTGTAAAAATTACCAATGGTCAAGAAACTCAAGAGTTAAAGTATAAAAAAGCTAAGTCTATGATTGAAAGTGGTGAATGGCGAATAGTTTAAATTAGAAACTTAATCCTCATAAAAATCTTCAGATTGTATTGGTCTAGAAATTTTATTATCCTCACTTGCCCATGAACCAAAATCTATTAATTTACATTTTTCTGAACAAAATGGTCTGTGTAAATTTTTAAGAGATAAATCAACTTGTTTTTCACATCTTGGACAATTAGCCATTATTTTTAATCTCCATATATTTATTATGTATCTTAAATATTTCTTGCTTAAGATAAGTTAGTGAGCTTATATTTAATATAACGTCATCTGCAATGCTTAATCTTTGATCCCGTGTAGCTTGTGAGTTAATAATTTTTTGTATTTCATTGTTAGATTGTTTATCTCTTTTCATAGATCTTTTAATTTGTGTTTCAGTATCACAATCAATGACAAGTATTCTGTCATAATTTTCTGAAGAACTAGTCTCAAATATTAAAGGGACCATAATAATACAGTATGGAGATTGCGAATTTGTAATGAAATCAGAAATTTGAGATTTAACATTTGGATGCACTATGCTTTCTAAGGTCTTTTTTTTAATTTCATTTGAAAAAATTTCTTTCCTCAACAATTCCCTGTTAACCTCCTTATTTTCCATTAAAAATTCATCGCCAAATTCTTTAACAAATAAATGATATCCATCAGAATTTATAGACAAAACATTCTTCGCTACTATATCAGCATCAATTACATCAATACCCAAATCAATAAAATAATCAGCAGCAGCTGATTTGCCAGAACCTATACCACCTGTTAGACCAATTATCATAAAATTATTATACTTCAGATAAAAAAAAAGGCCTCTAGTAAACTAGAAGCCTTTAAAAGAAAAAGCCTGACGATTTCCTACTCTCACACAGGGAGACCCTGCACTACCATTGGCGTTAACCCGTTTCACTTCTGAGTTCGAGATGGGATCAGGTGGTTCCAAGTTGCTATTGTCATCAGGCAAACT
>Ga0222717_10003752_pt1 | contig 11350 bp, 9 predicted proteins | sample C33_18DmetaG_FD_165053 | JGI IMG/M metagenome (GOLD analysis project Ga0222717, IMG submission 165053) | Estuarine water microbial communities from San Francisco Bay, California, United States - C33_18D | ecosystem: Environmental > Aquatic > Marine > Unclassified | place: USA: California...
ATGGAAAGCCATATATTTCCAGCAATTTAAATCATGATGTTAATATTTCAATATCGCATGATGGGAACTACGCAGTTGCTTTTTGTGTAGTAAATAAGTGAGTATGGATTATTTTGAAATAGAAGGCAAAAATAAGCTTTTTGGCGAAGTTACTATTAGTGGAGCAAAGAATGCAGTGCTCCCATTAATGGCAGCCTCTATTCTCAATGACGAGCCTCTGACTATTAATAATGTTCCAAAGTTGTCGGATTCAATTACAATGGCAAACCTTATAGAAAAGATGGGCGGTAAAGTTCGTTTTAATAAATCTCAAATTATTATTGATCCTAAAGAGCTAGATAATCCCTATGCACCATACGAACTTGTTAAAACTATGAGAGCTTCTTTTTACGTTCTTGGTCCATTAGTTGCTAAATTTGGTCAGGCCAAAGTTTCTCTTCCTGGTGGATGTGCTTGGGGGCCAAGACCTGTAGATTTTCATTTAGAAGGTCTTAGAAAGTTAGGCATAGATATTAGTTTAGACGCTGGATATGTAATTGCAAAATCAAAAAAAATTGTTGGAAACAAAATTATTTTTCCAAAAATATCAGTTGGGGCAACTGGAAATGTTCTTATGGCCGCTGTTGTTGCAGAGGGTGATTCAGAAATACATAATGCTGCAGCAGAGCCAGAGATTCAACAATTATGTTTGCTTTTAAATGAGATGGGTGCAAAAATATCAGGAATTGGTACAAATATTTTAAAAATTAAAGGAGTCAAGAAATTAGGAGGAGTTAGTAGTATTAAAGTAATTCCTGATCGAATTGAGGCAGGCACCTTTTTAATTGCTGTTGCAGCAACTGGTGGTGAAGTTTTATTAAAAAATGTTGAACCAAAGCACTTAGAAAGTGTTATAAGCTTGCTTAAAGAGTCTAACATAGATATAAAAGTAATCGATGAAGACATTCAAGTAAGATCCGACGGGTTAAATATCAATTCGTCGAATATGGAAACAAATGAATATCCAGGGTTTCCCACAGATTTGCAAGCTCAATGGATGTTGTTAATGTGCTTAGCTACTAAAGGTTCAACTATTAAAGAAAATATTTATTTTGATCGCTTTACCCATATTCTTGAACTTAATAGGTTAGGCTGTGATATTAGTCTTAAAGATGGAACGGCATCAATTAAGGGAAATACGAAATTAATTGGTGCAAATGTTATGTCAACCGATATTCGAGCTTCAGCAGCTCTAATAATTGCTGCTCTTTGCGCGGAAGGTTCTACTACAATAAGTAGAGTATATCATATAGATAGAGGGTACGATAAGATAGAAGAGAAGCTCTCAAAAATTGGAGCAAAAATAACACGTAAAAAATAACCGAATTAGTGTTGTTTTTCTGTGAATTATTAATAGATTATTCAGATAATGAGAATTGTAATTATTGGTGCAGGTGAAGTTGGGTTTCATGTTGCTAAGTCCCTTAGCGAACTAGACTATGATATAGCAGTTGTAGATATCAATCATAAAAAATGTCAGCGTGCAAATGAACATTTAGATGTAATCGTTATTAAAGGCAACGGTTCCGACCAAAATATATTAGAGCAAGCTAATGTTGCAGATGCTGATTATGTCTTTGCGCTTACTGATTCCGACGAATCAAATCTAATCTCCTCAATGCAAGCACATAATTTAGGAGCAAAAAGAATTGTAGCTCGACTACGAGATTTTGATTACAGTAGAAATGGTCAAACAATAATTCCAGAAAAATTTGGTATTGATATGGTAATTCATCCAGAAGCAGCTGTTGCCGAAGAAATAATTCGTCTTATTAAACATCCCTATGCAGATAAGTTCTATGAATTTGAAAATGGAAAAGCTGTTTTATTTTCTAAGAAAATAAATCATAGATCAACACTTGTTGACAAAACCGTGGAAGATTTTCATGCACAAAATTTAGATTTTAAATGCTTAGTTGTTGCAGTGGTGAGAGATGAAAAAATGACCATTCCATCAACGTCATTTAAGTTTGAACCAGATGATTACGTATTCTTTTTCATAAAATCAAAAAACCTAGAAATGCTTCTTAGTACTTTAGGTATTTCTTCATCAAAATCTAAAAGAATTATGGTGGCTGGAGCTAGTAAAATTGGACGTTTAATTTCTCAAAAATTAGAAGCTGAAATGTCTGTAAGATTGATTGATAATGATAAAGAAAAAGCAACTGCTGTTGCAAATGAATTAAATGAGTCTATTGTGATACATTCTGATGCAACTGATGTTGAATTTTTGAAAGGTGAAAATATTAATGAAGTAGATTCATTTATTGCTGTAACAGAAGATCAGCAACTTAATTTATTGGCAGGTATTTTGGCTAAGCAGTTGAAAGTAAAGCAATCAATAATACATGTTACAAATCCTGATTATGTTAAAAATATGTCAGATCTTGGAATGGGTTCTATTGTAAGTAAAAATACTGTAAGTGTTAATGCGATAGTTAAGGCGATTAGAATAGATCAAAAGGATAATGTCATACAATTATTTAGTACACTTAAGATGGAGGCTATTGAGATTGAAGCACAAAAAAATTCTAAAGCAGTACGTCTTCCATTAGCTAATTTAAATTTACCTCATGGGAGTCTTGTAGCCTTAGTAAATCATAACGGCCATTTAACAGTGCCGGCAGGTGATTACCAAGTACAAGAAAATGATACAGTATTAATTTTCTGTATTTATTCAAAAGTACATGAAGTACGTAAAATATTTGAATCTGAATAATGAGTTTAAAACCTTCATTCAGGTTTCTTTCAATTTTGACATTTCTTATGTCAATTTCTCTAATATTTCCAGCATTAATAGACTTTTTTGAATCTGGTAAAATTTACTTATTTAAGATAGCTGGAATAACAGCATCAATATGTATTCCCATTTGGTATTTTTGTCGTAAAGCAAAGTCTCTTTCAAACAAGGATGTTTTTATAATTATTGTTTTAAGTTGGGTTATTGCCTCGATATTTGGGTCAATTCCATTCTATTATTCTGAACACTTTGATAGCTATACAAATGCTCTTTTTGAGGCTGTGTCAGGGGTAACTACTACAGGCGCAACAGTCCTTAATGATATAGAGTCGTTACCCAAAAGCATGCTCTTTTGGCGTTCTTTTCTTCAATGGGTTGGTGGGTTAGGAATCGTTGTTTTTACCATTGCTTTATTGCCGTTATTAGGCGTGTCAGGCGAGAAGCTTTTTAATGTTGAATACCCTGGGCCTTCCTCTGAAAAAATGACACCGAGAATTAAAGAAACAGCAAGAATGCTTCTTTCTTTCTATATAGGGTTTACTTTTTTAGAATTCTTTTTATTGTCTTATTCAATGCCTTTTTTTGATGCAATTTGCCATGCATTAACTACCATGCCAACAGGAGGTTTTTCAACATTTAATGACAGCATAAATACTCAGTCGAATTATGTTAAGTCTGTTATTTTACTATTTATGATTATTGGTGGTACAAATTTTGCACTCCATTTTAGAGTATTAAAGTCTGGTCCAAAATCATATTTTAATGATAGAGAGTTTCTGTATTTTATTGGACTTATTATTTTAGCTTCTACAGCTGTCTTATTTACTTCATATTTGTTTTCAGAGGGATCTAATATTCTTGATACGGTGTTTCAGGTTGTAGCAATTATAACTACAACAGGATATACTTCTACAGATTATAGCGCTTGGCAACCTTTCATTAAGCAGTTTATGTTATTTGGATTGATGTTTGTTGGTGCCATGGGAGGGTCAACTAGCGGAGGAATTAAGATTATTAGGCTGGTTGCTATTTTTAAGTATGCAAGAATGGAATTAAAGCGTTCGTTGCATGCAAAAGCAATTATTCCAATTCGAATTGGAAAAAAAGTTATTTCAGATGAAGTAATCAGAAAAACAATTGCTTTTTTCTTATTCTATGTAATGTTTTTTATTGTAGCATCTTTTCTTTTCACAATGATGGGTATTGACCTTCAGTCGTCAATGGGTGTTGCAGCTTCTGGGATGGGTAATATTGGTCCATCATGGGGTGCTTTTGGGGCTATGGATAGCTATTACTTACTTCCAACAACTGGAAAATATATAATGATGTTTTGCATGTTACTTGGAAGATTAGAAATTTTTGCAGTACTAGTCTTATTTACAAAGACTTTCTGGAGATCGTAAAATAGACTTACAGTCTAAAATTGCTGGTTTACCTGCATTACCTGGTATTTATCAATTTAAAGATAGTACAGGTAAGATTATCTATATTGGAAAAGCAAAAGATTTAAAAAAAAGAGTTAAATCTTATTTTCAAAAAAAGTCTTATCGTTCTCCAAAAGATCAATCACTTATCAATAAAATTAAAGATCTTGAATGGATTATTTGCGAAGATGAAGCTGATGCATTTATCACTGAAGCAACTTTGATTAAAAAGTTTAAACCTAAATATAATGTTAGACTAAAAGACGATAAATCATTTCCTTATTTGAAAATTACAAATGAACAATTTCCACAGATTGATATCACAAGAACAATTAAAAGTGATAAGTCTCGTTATTTTGGACCTTATACTGACGTCAAATCAATGCGAAGATTACTAGATGTGCTGTATCGAGCATTTCCTATTCGTAATTGCTATATAAAACTTGAAGATGGAACTATTGTCAAAAAAGGGTTAGGAATTCAAACTATTACTGAATCAGACTATAAAGGAATGATTAATGATATGATTCTTTTTTTAAAAGGTGAAACAAAAGCGCTTGAGCAAAAATTAAAGAAGCAGATGGAATTTTTTTCATCGGAGCTCATGTATGAAGATTCTGCTAGGGTTAGAGATCAAATTAAAGCAATAACATCTTTTAAAAGGGGGCAACGAAAGCTGGAAGCTGACTTTACGAATAGAGATGTGATTGGTGTTCAAAGTAAAGATAATCATCACGTAGTAGTTATACTCCGTATTAGAGAGGGAAGAATTCTTAGTAGAGAAAAAATTTCTGTAGACACAATTGATTCTATAGCGGAAATATTTCGATCGGTAATTATCAATTTTTATATGAATGCTGCGTATATCCCAAATAATATTTATATGTCTGAATTGCCCTCAGAGTATTCAGAGTTACAAGATTGGCTATCTGAAAAAAATAATAGAAAGGTAGAGTTTAGAATTCCAATGAGAGGAGTAAAGTTTAAAGAACTTAAGCTAGCGGGAAGGAATGCAAAGCTACTATTAAATGAATGGATGTTAAATCTGGCTAAGAGGAAAGATTATATACCAAAATTATTAACCGAACTTCAAGAAGTCTTAAGTCTTTCAAAGCCACCAAGATTAATAGAGGCTTTTGATATATCTCACTTAGGTGGAACAAATACGGTTGCTTCGATGGTTGTATTTAAAGATGGAAGGCCTTTTAAGAGCGGTTATCGTAAATATAATATTAATATTAATCAAATTGACGATTTTGAATCAATGCGTGAAGTAGTATATAGGCGCTATAAAAGACAGTTAAATGAAGAGAATACACTTCCTGATTTAATTCTTATTGATGGTGGTAAGGGCCAACTTTCCTCAGCTAAAGAATCATTAGATAAGTTAAAATTAAATCTCCCTATTGTTTCCATAGCTAAAAGGTTAGAAGAGCTATTTATTCCAGGAAAAACTGAGTCTTTGAGAATTGCAAAAAATTCTCCAGCTCTTAATCTTTTAAAACAACTAAGAGATGAAGCTCATCGTTTTGCTATTACATTTCAAAGACAAAAAAGGACAAAAGGTATTGCCAAGTCAAAATTTGAAGATATTCCTAGCGTTGGTAAAAAAACAGTTGAAAAAATTTATAAGCGCTTTCAGAAAACTTCGGACATGAAAGAACTATCGAATAAGGCGCTGGCTTACAAGCTTGGCGTTAGTCCGGCAATTGCTAAAGAAATAAAAAAAGTTATTTAGAATCAAAGAAAAAAAATCAAAAAAGGTTATTTTCTTTCATCCAATCATCTGAAAGAAACTTTCTCATATAATTTCGAATACTATCGGGTAGTATTATTAAGCAATTTTGCCCTTTTTTGAGAGATTTTGCGGCTTTTAACGCTGCGAAAGTAGCAGAGCCACATGAACCTCCAATTAAGAGACCTTCTTGGCTAATAAGTGCTCTTGCGGTACTGAATGCTTCTTTGTCGTTCACTTTAATAAACTCGTCAACAACACTTGTATCAAACACTTTTGGAATAAAATCATAGCCTATGCCTTCAACATGGTAGGGTTTTCCATTATATTCATCTTCACCTCCAAGGACTGAACCATAAGGATCTGCACCAACGATTTTAATATTTGGTATTTCTTCTTTAAGTCGTTTTCCTACGCCACTAATGGTTCCACCTGTGCCGACACCCATTACAACCATATCTAAGTTTGCACCAAAATCCTCTAAAATCTCTCTAGATGTATGATTGTAATGAACTTCAGGATTGCACATGTTTTCCCATTGATCGAGGATATGACTATTTGGAATTTCGTTATTCAATTTTTTTGCAACACCAAAATTACTATCATCTTCATGACTAGCAGCTTCAGTTCTAGTACGAACAATTTTTGCTCCCAATCCTTTAATTGTTAGTTCTTTTTCCATGCTCATTTTTTTTGGCATGCATATAATTAATTTATAGCCTTTAACAGCAGCAGCAAGCGCTAGTCCAATACCAGTATTGCCTGAAGTAGCTTCAATCAAGGTATCTCCAGGTTTAATTTTTCCGGATTTTTCAGCACAGTCAATCATGCAAAAAGCAGTACGATCCTTAACAGAGGCTCCAGGATTAAACATTTCTAATTTAACATATAGATTGCAATCTAAACTTGATCCGACAGAATTAAGTTTTACTACTGGAGTAGACCCTATAGTTTCGAGAATATTATTATAAATCATGTATAGATATTAAAAAAAAAGGGGACGAAAAGCCCCCTCTTTTTTTAAGAAAAGAAATTACTTTACAGTAATTTTTCTACCCATTGATGTTTTTGTTTTTGGGAGTATAATGTTTAGTACTCCATTTTCAATCTTTGCAGATATTTTATCTGTTTCAACATTTGATGGTATAGAAAACATTCTTTCCATTTTTCCATATTCGTAAGAGTTATACTTATCTGATTTTCTTTGTCCTGAAACTTTTAATCTATTATGTTCAAAAGCTATTTCAAGATCATCTTTTGACATTCCAGGAATGTCCATTGTAAGAAAGTATTCCTTATCATTCTCATTATATTGAGAGATTGTATTAACATTCATTGATGAAAATCGAGGATCGATTGATAAATCACTAAATAATTGATCAACAATACTATCAAACCCATCTATTTCATTGTTAAATGGTTTCCATTTTATTAAACTCATTTCGTTCTCCTTTGTATTAATTATGTATGATTTATAAATGCAAAAGGAGTACCAAAGATATTTGTATGAAAATATTGCAGATAAATTTTAATGAAAATGACAAAAATAACATACTGATCTAAAAAGTATGAAAAAACGACAGAGTATATATGAATTTTAAAAATATTTTATCAAAAACTAATGTTTCTGCAGATTGGATTGGCATAAGATATGTCGAAGAAATCCAAAATGTTTTAACTACAAAGAAACTTTCTTTGGATAATGTTCAAAGAAATGTTACTAAAGGAGTTATGATAGACGTCTTAGTTGATGGTCAATTTTCATATTATGCTACTCCTTACTTAGATGAAGCACATATTCTATCTTGCATTAAAACAGCATACAATAATGCAAAATTAGCTTCAAAACATTCTGTGTTTAAGTTTGAACAGTCATCAGTTAGAAAAGGGTTTGTTGGCGATTATAATACTAAATTAGAAATTCCATTAAGCAATTTGTCTGTAACTGACGTTAAAGATATTGCACTTCTAGGGTCTAAAGCATTAATGGGGCATGATAAAATTGTACATGCATCAACTACTGTAGAGTTGATTGAAAGAACTACAGATATCGTAAGCACCTCCGGAGCAGATATTCATCAAAAAATGGATATTGTTTTAGTAGAATTATCAGCAACAGCACAAAATAAGAATGATTCTCAAACTAGAAGCAATCATGGAATGAGAGGACATTGTTTCCAAGCTGGTGCAGAGTTTTTAAAAGATTATGATATTAAAAAAGAAGCTAACCAAATTTCAGTTCAAGCTTTAGAACTTTTATATGCTGAACAGTGCCCAACAGAGAAGTTGGATCTAGTATTAGCGCCCGATCAAATGATGTTGCAAATTCATGAAAGCGTAGGCCATCCACTAGAACTTGATAGAATTTTAGGAGATGAAAGAAATTTTGCTGGCTCTAGTTTTGTCAATCTTCAAGATTTTGGTTCGTTACAATACGGCTCTGATTTAATGAATATTGTATTTGATCCCTCTGTTGACAATCAGCTAGCCACTTACAACTTTGACGACAGTGGTATGCCTGCAAAAAAAGAGCATTTAATTAAGGATGGTATACTTGTAAGAGGTCTTGGTGGAATTGAAAGTCAAATTCGTTCTGGCGTTAATGGCGTTTCTAATTTGAGAGCATCTTCTTGGAATAGAATTCCTATTGATAGAATGGCAAATATTAATCTTGAACCAGGAACGTCAACTAGAAATGAAATAATCAGTAGTATTGAACGTGGAGTTTATATGGAAAGTAATCGTTCTTGGTCAATAGATGATTATAGAAATAAATTTCAATTTGGCTGCGAGTATGGCCGTTTAATTGAAAATGGAAAGTTAACTAAGGTAGTTAAAAATCCAAATTATCGAGGCATTACGAATCCTTTTTGGAGGAGCCTTTCTATGGTTGGTGATATTGATACCTTTGAAGTATTTGGTACGCCTAATTGTGGAAAAGGAGAACCTAACCAAGTTGAAAGAGTAGGACATGCATCACCATTATGCAAGTTTGATAAAACTCAAGTTTTTGGAGGAGTATAAATGAAAAAAGAACTTTATAACGCAATCTGTGATCAAGTTTATATCTCGTTAAAAGAAGGAGAGCAGCTTACAATTTATATGGAGGGAGAAAATTCTCAATACTTCAGATTTAATGATTCAAAGATTCGTCAAACTGGAATCATAGAAGATTACAAAGTAACACTATCGTTGTTTCATGGAAAGAAGTCACTTCAAGCAACAACAACTATTTCATCAGATATAAATTATTCAGTTAAAAATCTTATATCTGAAATAAATGGCCTAAGAGAGCCTTTATCATTAATTCCTGAAAATAGTTTTACCGAATTTCCTGAGAAATTTAACTCATGTGATATGCATCGCGTAGGACAGCTACCTGACAGAGAAGATATTCTTGATAGTCTTATGGATATTATCAGGGAAGATAATTTAACTGGAGTTTGGACTTCAGGTAAAATATTTAGAGCATCCTCTACTTCTGAGGGTACTAATCATTGGTTCGAAAAAGATTCATTTATTTTTGATTTCTCATTAATAGATGCAAAAGAAAATATGGTAAAAATTTTATACCCTGGATATGAATGGAGTAAAGAAAAGTTTTTATCAGCATTTAACGATGCTTCTGCGCAATTAAAATTGATGAATAAATCAAAAATTGAGTTAAAGCCTGGCAAGTATCGTGTATGGTTTGAACCACATGCAGTTGCAGATTTTGTAGATATGTTAAATTGGAATGGTGTAAGCGAATCTTCGTTAAGAAATGGATCAAGCTCTTTATTGAAGATGCGAAATGACAATGTAAAGCTTTCAAAAAAATTCTCACTTGATGAGTCTTTTGACAGAAAATCTACTGCTCCATTTAATTCGAGAGGTGAAGTTTCGAATAATGTTCATTTGATTGAAAACGGTGAATTGAAAAATACATTAATTAATTCAAAAACTGCGCTTGAGTATAATTTAAAATCAAATTATGCAGAAGACGTAAATTCGTGGGGAATGGGAGAGTATTTAAGAGCCCCCTTAATGCACGGTGGCGATATAAAGCAAAATGAAAGACTTCAAAGACTTGGAACGGGTATTTTTATTTCAAATATTCATTACCTTAACTGGAGCGACAATCTTGGAGGTCGTATTACGGGATTAACAAGATACGTTTGCTATTGGGTTGAAGATGGAAAAATGATAGCACCGATTAAAACCATGCGATTTGATGATTCTTTTTATAATTTTTTTGGAAATAATTTAGAAGGTGTTGGAGAAAGTATACTTTCAAGACCAGTTATTGAGACGTATGATGGTAGAAATCCTGGAGAGACTACCTGTCCAGGAATATTAGTTAATGATTTTGAATTAACCCTCTAAATATTTATATTGGCACGTTTAACTTTTAAAAAAGTTTGGCGTCGTACCCAAGTGGTCTAAGGGATCGGTTTGCAAAACCGCTATTCGTCGGTTCGAATCCGACCGACGCCTCTTAAAAACTTGTTGCCCGGGTGGTGAAATTGGTAGACACAAGGGACTTAAAATCCCTCGGAGATTAAACTCCGTGCCGGTTCGAGTCCGGCCCCGGGCACCACTATTAATGAAAGCTTACATATGAATCATTATATTTTTTTTCACGGGATTGGAATTAGGTCTCCGTTTTGGAATAGTATTATTCCTCAGTTAGAAAAGGAATCTGTCTACTATTCATTGATTGACTTAGATTTTTCATCACTTGATAATGCATTCAACTCATCAAAAGCTTCTGTAAGAAAAATCATTGAGAAATACCCAGAAAGAAATATTGTTATAGTTGGACATAGTTTGGGAGGATTGTTTGCAACATATGTTGCACAATCTTTTGGAGAAGAAATTCATAAATTAATTCTTATTGCTTCAGGTGTAGCTCCTAAAAGAATATCTATTAATGCCGTTAAGCAGAAGCAGGTAAACTCTTTATATAAATTTATTAAGAAACTTGGTATACAAATCATGTTTAAGGGTTACCTGCCGGCATGGTTGACGCAATCAATGTTTTTTACCAGCCATACTCCTAAGCATATACAAAAAGAAGTCTGGAAAGATGCAGTAAGAGAGAAGCAAAGTTTTCTTATGGAATATTTTCAGTCAAAAACTATATGGAACGATTATTTCAAAAGAGTACATTTTAGCGGTCCTGATAATGTATTAGTCATTATATGTGATAAGGATAAATTAGTCCCTAAGCATGCTTCTATTTACTTAAAAGATCATTTGAATGGTTCACATAAAGTGTATGAAGGATGTGGACATAATGATGTAGTAACATCCGATAAATTTAATAAAAAACTATTAAATGATATCCTTACATTTTCAAAAATATGAAGACTTACAACCATATATTAAACTACTACTTTAACAATATTAAGACCTTGAATCGTTATATTA
>Ga0222717_10003756_pt1 | contig 11341 bp, 7 predicted proteins | sample C33_18DmetaG_FD_165053 | JGI IMG/M metagenome (GOLD analysis project Ga0222717, IMG submission 165053) | Estuarine water microbial communities from San Francisco Bay, California, United States - C33_18D | ecosystem: Environmental > Aquatic > Marine > Unclassified | place: USA: California...
CCGGCGGATCGCGTCGAGATCTGGCATATGAGCAATTCGGTTGAACCCCACAGTCTTGCAATACCGGTCCACCTCGTCAGTGTCTTTCGACCGATTGGCGACACAGCCCGCAAGCCGCACTTTATAATTGGCAGATTTCGCCTGAACCGCAGCAATGATCCGATTCATCGCATAGATGCTGTCGAAATCATTGGCCGTGACAATCAAAGCCCGATCCGCATGCTGCAATGGCGCAGCAAACCCACCGCAAACCACGTCACCAAGCACATCGAAGATCACGACATCCGTGTCTTCAAGCATATGATGTTGCTTGAGCAGCTTCACCGTTTGCCCAACGACATAGCCACCGCAACCAGTCCCCGCGGGCGGCCCACCCGCTTCTACGCATTTGACACCGTTGTATCCCGTCGCAACGTAATCTTCGGGGCGAAGCTCTTCAGAGTGAAAATCCACACTTTTAAGAATATCAATCACCGTGGGTTGCAGCGTGCCAGTCAAAGTAAAGGTGCTGTCATGCTTAGGATCACAGCCAATTTGCAGCACGCGCTTTCCCATTTTGGAAAAGGCTGCCGAGAGGTTTGACGAGGTGGTTGACTTGCCAATGCCACCCTTGCCGTAAACGCTAAATACTTTTGCGCCCTCAATTTTCGCGGCTTCGTCCTGATGCACCTGCACCGACCCTTCGCCGTCACCGGTTAAGTTGGGAATGTTTTTATCAAGTGGGCTCATGTCTGTAGTCCCTTCCTATAACTGCGTTTTGGGTCATTCGGCTGCAATGCCCTCAAGTTGATCTTCAATGGCATCCGCGGCACTTTGCAGCGCGGCCAAAGTGGTTTCGTCTGGTTTCCAATAGGCGCGATCTGACGCTTCAAGCAGGCGATTTGCCATGCGCATCGAAGCTTGTGGGTTCAAGGCGGACAGACGGTTGCGCATGTCTTCATCCAAAACAAATGTTTCAGACAGCTCTTGATACACCCATTCATCAACCTTTCCAGTTGTCGCAGACCAGCCAACGGTATTGGTGATATGCGCCTCGATAGCCCGCACGCCTTCATGGCCATGTTGCAAGAGCGGTTCATAGAACTTTGGGTTTAAACTGCGCGCGCGGGTCTCCAGGGCAACCTGTTCGCGCAGCGTCCGCACCTGCGCACCACCACGGGTTTGATCTCCAATGTAGACAGGCGTTTCCACACCGCCCTTAGCCCGCTTCACAGCCGCAGCAATGCCGCCGAGCGTATCAAAATAATGATCCACTGTGGTGACACCAAGCTCAACGGATTCAAGGTTCTGATAGGCCAGCTCCACATTCTTCAATGTGTCTTGTAGCAATTGCGATTGCTGACTGGCCTCACCATCCTTGCCATAGGCAAAACTTTTACGCGCTTGGTAGGCATCCGCAAAATCACTGTCGTCATTAAAAGCGGAGCTGTCGACCAATTGGTTCACGTTTGAACCATAGGCCCCTTCGGAATTGGAAAAGACCCGCAGCGCTGCTATTTCTAAGCTACAATTTTGGGCCTGTGAAAACTCAAGGGCATGGGCGCGAATGGGATTCATCTCTAAAGGCTCATCGGCCATCGCACATTGCAAGGCGGCATCAGCCAGCATTTTGGTTTGCAGCGGCAACAGGTCTCGGAAGATTCCCGAGAGGGTGATGACCACATCAATCCGCGCCCGCCCCAGCTGCTCAAGTGAGATCAAATCTGCGCCACATAAACGGCCATTGGCATCAAAACGCGGTTTTGCACCCATTAGTGACAACGCCTGAGCGATCGGCCCGCCGTTCGATTTAATATTGTCAGACCCCCAGAGCACCAGCGCAACGGTCTTGGGCAACCCCTCATGAGTGCGTAGCAACTCTTCCGCCTGCTGCGCTCCATCTTCCATGGCAAAAGCTGTCGGCATACGGAAGGGATCAAAGGCGTGAATATTCCGACCCGTCGGCAGGATATCGGGCGCTCGGATGACATCTCCACCAGGAACCGGCTGGATAAACTGGCCATTTAAACCGCGCATCAATCCATCCAACTCTTCGCTGGATTGCAAATGTGCTCTGGCCATCTCGCGCGCTTGTGGAGTGTCAAAGCTCATCAGATCCAAGAAAGCCTCGATTTTATGTGCAGGCAATTTTTGACCAATGATATGTAGTCCATCTGGAACCAAGGCATCTTCAGTTTCCAAAAGGGTGATCCAAAGCCGGTTCAAATCTGTGCCATCCAGATGCACAATCTCGGCCTGAGCGGCAATCAACGCCTCCAAAGGTTTCGAGGCCGCATCACCGGGTGGCAAGGTCCGCCACTTACTGAGACTGTCTTTTAAATCAGCCAAACCGCGATAAAGGCCAGAGGCCTGTAACGGCGGAGTAAGATGGGTGATCGTAATGGCATTGCTGCGGCGCTTCGCCAAAGTTGCCTCTGAAGGATTATTAGCTGCATAAAGATAGATATTAGGCATATTGCCGATCAACCGATCTGGCCAATCCTTGCCGCCACAACCGTTTTGCTTGCCAGGCATGAATTCTAATGCCCCGTGCATACCAAAATGCAAAAGCACATCGGCCTTATGCTGATGCTTCATGAATTGATAAAACGCGCTGAACGCATGGGTAGGTGCAAACCCATGCTCAAAGAGAAGGCGCATCGGATCGCCCTCATAGCCAAAGGTAGGCTGGACGCCGACGAAAACTTTTCCAAACTGCGCGCCGAGAATATAAAGATCACTGCCATTAGACTGAATGCGCCCTGGCGCAGGGCCCCATGTCTCTTCGATCTCTTTCAACCAAGGTGTATGCGTCACGATGTCATCAGCCGAGACCTTGGCCGCGACATTGGCCTCCTGCCCATAGATCGACGCATTCCCCTTCAAAATTACCTCACGCAGATCATCAACAGTTTCAGGTGGGGTCACATCATAGCCATTTTCAGCCATTGTCTGCAGAGTATTCTGCAGACTTTCAAAGACCGACATATAGGCCGCCGTGCCAATCGCGCCTGCATTTGGTGGAAAACCAAAAAGCACGATCCCGACATTTTTTTCAGAGTTTTCTTTACGTCGCAAAACCGCAAGGTTTCGAGTTTTTTCCACGAGAGCATCGATACGCTCTGGGCAGGGCGCCATGGCTTTTACGGTGCCCGCAGCTTGACAGGCGTAAGCGCATCCATCACATCCACCCGGCCCGTGCCGACCTGCAAACACAGTAGGATTTGTGGCCCCATCAATTTCCGGCAAAGCCACAAGGATTGTCGCCTCAATCGGGCTCAAGCCTTGACCGCCATTGGCCCATTGCGACAGGGTTTGAAACTCCAATGGTTGCGCCGCAATATAGGGCACGTCGAGCGCGCTTAGGATTTCGACCGCCGCCTCGCTGTCATTATAGGCCGGGCCGCCAACCAGAGAAAAACCCGTCAAAGAGACCAAGGCGTCGATCTTCCCCATATGATAGGCTTGGATTGCTGGCCGACTATCAAGTCCTCCAGCAAAGGCTGGTATGACCCGCATTCCTGCTGCTTCAAAGCGCCGAATGACATGGTCAAAATGCGCCGTATCACCGGCCAAAATATAACTGCGTAACATGGCCAGCCCAATTGTTGGACCCGCGCCCACTTGTGGCAGATCAGCAATATCTGTGGTGATATGGTGGCCGGGCAGATCTGGATGATACAAGCCCACTTCTGGGTATTCGACAGGAGCCGGGGCCGCAACGCCGCGCCATTCTGGCCGGGATGCGTAGCGCGAAATCAAAAAGCGCACGAGGCTTTCAATATTATCGTCAGATCCACCGAGCCAATATTGCATGGTCAAGAACCATGCCCGCAGATCCTGACTCTTGCCAGGAATAAGATTCAAAATTTTGGGTATCCGGCGCAGCATCTTAGCCTGACCTTCGCCCGTGCTGCCAGATTTCTTCGCAGGCTTCAGTTTCTTCAAGAATCCCATGACGCCAGAGGCGGGCCGCATCATATCCAGTTCACCCATTTTGGTCAGCTGCACAATTTCTTGATCGGCAATTATACCCACCAAAGCATCACAGGCCGCACGCCGCGCTTTTAAATTAGGTAAGATGGCCTGCACGTGATCTTCAAGAAACAGCACAGAGGAAACAATCAAGTGCGCCGTCTCAATATCCGCTTTGGCACAGGCTAAGGCCTCTGGATCTTTGGCCCATTCGGCGGCGGCATGTATTTTGAGTTGCAAGCCTGGAAAATCCGTTGCCAGCGTGGGCAAAGCCCGCGCCGCAGGACCGGCCGCGTGGCGGTCCAATGTCAGCAACACGACATTATACGGAGGATATGTCAGCTCATCGCGCATAAAAGGCCTTCGCTTCATACAGTGTGTCAACAGAAATTTCCAACAGACCCTGCGAAGTCGCGTAGGTCTCGGTGTTGCGGCGGGCCTTGCCACGCACGAAAAAAGGTATCTTCTTCAACTCCTTTTCCGCTTCAGCCAGCCATATCGCCACATCGCCACCAGTGTTCAAAACAGAGGGTTGCTCTTCCGCTACTGGCACCTGCAACTGCACCGATGCGATGCCTGAGGGTTGGTGCCCACCATGATGACTGGGGCCTGCAGCGTCATTAAATTCAAAATCTTCTCGGAACATATGCAACAAATGTTCTTCCAGACCCATCACCAGCGGATGAATCCAAGTGTCAAAGATTACATTTGCACCCTCAAACCCCATTTGCGGCGAATAGCGCGCAGGGAAATCTTGCACATGAACCGGGGCAGAAATAACAGCGCAAGGAATACCTAGCCGCTTTCCTATATGCCGCTCCATTTGCGTGCCTAAAATCATTTCTGGCTGTAGCGCTTCGATGGTTTTTTCGACAGACAGATAGTCATCCGTGATCAGTGCTTCGACGCCAAACTCTTTTGCGATTGTACGAATGTCGCGTGCGTATTCACGGTTATAGCATCCGAGCCCCGCGACCTCGAACCCCATCTCATCCCGCGCGATCCTCGCCGCGGCTTTGACATGGGTGCCGTCGCCAAAAATGAACACGCGCTTGCCGGTCAAATAGGTGCTATCCACCGAGCGCGACCACCAAGTTTGCCGCAAGGCTTGACTGTCAAGCGGGGTGGTACTGCCGCTTAGAGCACGGACTTCTGTGATGAAATCATGCGTCGCACCGGCCCCAATGGGCACGATTTTCGTATAGGGCTGATCAAATTCTTTCTCACAATGACGTGCAGCAGTTTCACCGGTTTCAGGATACAACAGCACATTGAAATGCGCCTTTCCCATCTGCGCAATATCGCTGGGTGTGGCGCCCATGGGCGCAGTGACATTCACCTCTATACCAAGCTCAAACAAAAGATTTGTGATCTCAGCCACATCGTCCCGATGCCGAAAACCCAAGGCGGTGGGGCCAATAATATTGCAGCTGACACGATCTGTTTTGGCTTGTGGCTTGGCCAAATGTTTAACCAATTGGAAAAAAGTCTCGTCCGCACCAAAATTCTCTTTGCGTTGGTAACTCGGCAACTCCAGCGGGATGACGGGAATAGGAAGCCCCATCGTTTCTGCGAGGCCACCAGGATCATCTTGAATCAATTCAGCCGTGCAAGAAGCTCCCACGATAATCGCCTCCGGTTGGAACCGGTCATATGCATCCTGGCAAGCTTGTTTGAACAAACCCGCCGTATCGGCGCCCAAGTCCCGCGCCTGAAATGTGGTGTAAGTCACCGGTGGGCGATGATCGCGGCGCTCGATCATCGTGAACAACAAATCAGCATAAGTGTCGCCCTGGGGCGCGTGCAGAACATAATGAAGCTTTTTCATGCCGGTGGCGACGCGCATTGCGCCAACATGAGGCGGGCCTTCATATGTCCAAACCGTTAGCTTCATTCCGCGGCCACCTTCAAAATTGATTTACGGCGCAGGGGTCGGGCGAAAAGAGCGGCAAGATCACCGGCTTGCTCATAGAAATGTACGGGGGTGAAAACCAACTCAATGGCCCATTTTGTGGCGAAACCTTCAGCTTCAAGCGGATTGGCCAAACCCAAGCCACAGACTGTCAAATCGGGATGCGCCGCGCGGCAGCGATCGAGCTGGAGATCGACATCTTGGCCTTCGGAAATTTGAGGGCCCGTAGGCAGAAGATCCAAATCCGGTCCATGCAGGGCGTCGTGGATGTAAGGCGAGCCAACTTCGAGCGCGGTCATCCCACATTCCCGGGTCAAAAAACGCGCCAATGGGATTTCTAATTGACTATCGGGAAAGAAAAACACGGATTTGTCATTGAGCGGTGCGGCGGCCTGGCTGATCGCTTGACGGGCCCGACGACGGGGCGCCTCAGTCACGCGATCAAAGACCTCACGCGGAATGTTGAACTCGTCAGCAATGGCCGACAGCCAGGCGGTGGAGCCCTCTTCACCAAAAGGGAAAGGGGCCGCGATATGGCGGGCACCACGGCGGATCAAGGCCGCATGGGTATCGCCCAAAAATGGCTGAGTCAGGGCAAAAACCGTATTGGGACCAACGGCAAGTTCATCTTCGATCGTACGGGCCGGCAAAATACGCAACGGACCAATGCCAAGATTGCTCAGCAGCGCCACCATTTGATCTTCCACCACATCGGGCAAAGCCCCAACGACAATCAATTCTCGCTCATCGGTTGCCGGCAAAACAGGGACCATAGCCGCCAAACAGGCATCTTCTCCCTGGGTAAACGTTGTTTCAATGCCAGAGCCAGAATATTCCAAAACGCGTACTTTGGGGGCATAGGTCTGGGTCAACCGCTCGGCAGCGCGGTTAAGATCAAGCTTGATGACCTCTGATGGGCATGACCCAACAAGAAAAAGCTGCCGAATATCCGGGCGCCGGGCCAAAAGCTCTTCGACAGTGCGATCCAGCTCGGCTTGCGCGTCTTTCAGCCCAGCCAAATCTGCCTCTTCCAGAATCGCTGTACCGAATCGTGGCTCAGCAAAAATCATGACCCCTGCAGCAGACTGCAGCAAATGCGCGCATGTGCGCGATCCAACAACGAGAAAGAACGCATCTTGAATCTTTCGATGCAGCCAAATGATTCCGGTCAAGCCGCAAAACACCTCGCGCTGTCCGCGCTGCTTCAATACCGGTGAGGCTCGACATCCCGTGGCGGGTGGTGGGGGCATATGTTCAGTCACGAGGCGGCCTCCACCTGAAGGCGCGCGGCGCGTAGTTTCCACAAGAACTGCCCGGCATTCACCACATAAGAAGCATAGGCCGCCAAGATGATCAAAACCAAAGTATCAGCAGGGATGGTCCCTTGAATTAATCCATAAAGATAAAGGCTATGCAGCGCAATAACGCCAAAACTAACCACATCTTCCCAAAAGAATGCTGGTGCAAAAAGCCATTGTCCAAAAACCACTTTCTCCCAAATCGCGCCAGTGATCATAATGAGATAAAGCAGCAGCGTTTTCGCGATGATTGAGAGGGTCATAATCTCATACCCCAGACCGGTTATCATGTAACGGATGACCAAAACGAGGGAGACCAAAAAGACCAGGAATTGCAAAGGCGCGAGAATGCCTTGAACTGTCGTCCAAGCCGTCATGTCACGTCGGCTGCGCTGGTCCTGAGTATAGAGGCCAGAAGGTTGCAAATTTTGTGACGAGGTCATTGTCATTCAGTTTTCCAATTCGCCAGTAGGCTAGTCAAAATTTGGCAGGCGCGGCGCAGTCTGTCAACTTTGATTTACACTTATTGGAAGAAATATTGTCTAAATATTTAACTTTCCCCGAAAATACACGCGTTCCATTGACGATTTCCCGAATAATGTAACAAATTATTGACATTTGTGGCACAATACCCGAGCATCTCTATCATCTTTGATAGGGGCCGAGGTCATAGTGGCCTACTGGTAGTATACGGAAGGTCGTCGTGACTCATCACCAACATACAGATTTAGTGAGTATAGGGGATGAAGCCACCCGGGTGGCTCAGGTCGCTATTAAGGTTTTGGCGGGTAGTTTAAATCAAGCCAGCGGGCTGGACGAGCGCCCGCCATTGGTCCCCGCAATCATCACAAGCCAAGCGTCCCAGCGCTTGGTCAATGCCTCTCTCGATCCAAAAAAAACAGCCGTTTCTTCTGCCATTGATAAACTACAGGCTGCGGGCTTTTCAGACTTCGTCCTATTTTCACAGATCATACCCGCGGCCATCCGCCAATTGGGACTCGCTTGGGAAGACGATGACCTATCCTTCTTCGCCATGACGCTCAGCGCAAGTCGTCTGCAGATTGCTGTGCACGATCTTTCGGAAACAGAGGTTCCAGCAGGCATAAGTCGCCTGAGTAAAGAATTGAGTTTGTTAATTATCGTTCCGGAAGGAACACAACATACATTGGGTGCGATTATCCTGGGCAAGACACTAAGATGTGTTGGCGCGCGCGTTAAGCTGGAAATGGGTGTCACAGCCAGTCGAGTTCATCAGATTGGTGCAGGTGAGCAGTTCGACGGCGTGTTTATCTCCGCGTCAGCGCGCGACAGTGCCAAAAAATTATCTGAAATAATTTCAAATGTTAGATATAATTGGAGCACAGCAAAGGTTATTCTCGGAGGTGGCATTCTGAGCGCTCAAGTTAACCTCGATGCGATTATGGGAACAGATTACAAAACCAACGACTGGAAAGCCGCGGTTGCTCAATGCTTTTAAAAGTTAAATTCCAAATATGTGACAGTACGATTGCCACGTGGGTGCATCTAGAAATGCAAATCGAACGAAGGGCTTTTGCAAATGACGTCGCATGGTAAAATAGAATGGGCCAAGCGCCTTATTACCAATTTGGATCAAGCTGCCACAGCGGATTTAATTTCGCGCCTGTGCGATTTTGCTTTTGTCATCTCCCACGATGGCGAGATCACCCAAACCGTGTGCAGCCCTTTTTTAGCGCCAAGATTGGATTTGACCCCGTGGAATGGTCTGCAGTTTAAAGACACACTCACCAAAGAATCTGTACCAAAGTTTGAAGCTCGCCTTGCCGAGTTCCAAGGGGGCCAAAAAGAGATACGCCCTGTTGAGTTGAACCATCGCGCCACAGACCAACAAACTGAATTGCCCGGCCGCTATACCTATCATTCAGCCATAGCAGACGGTTCTACATTGCTTTTAGGCTCCGATTTACGGCCCGTCGCAGAAATGCAGCAACAGCTGGTAGAAGCACAGATCGCTCTTGAAAACGACTATGACGCCCGTCGGGAACATGAAATCAGGCTCAGAGTTTTGATGGAATCATCTGACGTCGCAACGGTGTTCATCGCACTCGAAACGGGTGTCATCTCATCGTGCAATGGCGCAGCCGAGGTTCTGCTCGGGCGTTCCCACAACGAGTTGATCGACGCTTCTTTCGCCTCGGAGTTTGAAGACAAAGGTCTTACGAGTTTGATCGACCAAATGGTGACCACCGCTTCTGATGCCTCCATGAAATCCATCTTAGTCAAATCTGCGCAAGGCGGCGGGTCCTACCGACTGAATCCAACACTGTTTCGCGGCGCAACCTCGCAAATGTTGCTGTGTAAAATTGAGCCAGAGGATTCGACCGTAGAGCCCGTTGATCTACTCGCAACCCATTTGGTCAGTTTTTTCCACAAAGGGGTCGACCCGATTGTGTTTGTAAATATGTCAGGTCAAATTTTGAGCGTGAACGAGGCCTTTGTCTCCTTGGCCAATGTAACACATGCACAAACCCTTAATGGACGCAGCATGTCCGAATTCTTTTCCCGCGGGTCAGTCGATCTCAACGTAATTTTGGAAAGCGCCCGCCGCAATGGTAAGATGCGCCTCTATTCGACAAAGATTTTAAACGAGCATGGGGAAGAACGACCCGTTGAGATTTCCACCACACAAATTCGCACAGAACATGAGCCAATTTGTGTTTTTCTCCTGCGCAATGCCCGTCGCGTTGAGGCGATCTCAAGGCCCTCCAATCAAATGTCGGAAGTAGAGGCTAATTCTGTTGTTGAACTGATTGGCAGCCAGTCACTCAAAGATATTGTCGCGCGCAGTACCGATGTGGTTGAAAAAATGTGTATCGAAACCGCAATTGGCATGACATCCAACAACCGCGTCGCCGCAGCAGGGATGCTCGGGCTGTCGCGCCAATCTCTCTATGTAAAATTGCGGAAATACGATTTAGTAGTAAGAGATTAATTCACGTCTCAACCTGTGACAAACGGGTAAAATGCGCCTTTGCCTCCTCCATTGTTACGGCGATCCCGTCGACACCCATGAGCTCCAAAATGGGTCGAAACTCTTCTACCTCTTGGCCACAAATCACGATTGACAGATGTGGCGCACAGATGTGGAGTGCGACAATCAGCTGTGACAGCGCCTCAAGTGAGTGTTCCCCGCTGAATGACAGACCCACCATACGGCTGGAGATTTGTGCGATTTCAGCAAGTAGATCATCGTGGGACAGGCCCACCAATAAAGAAATATTCCACCCGTCTTTTCGGAAAAAATCTGCGGCCATACGGACCCCAAGCGTGTGGGTCTCACCCGGCACAGAGGCGAAAATAACCGCCGGCTCATCGGGTAGGGCAGAGGTTTCAAACATGTGCCGCATTGACCGCATAATTGCAAAAATGCGACCGGAGCCAACCGTAACCTGCGCGAATGTGATGTGATCGCTGTTCCACATATCACCCAATTGTCGCGCAGCTGGCGCCAGAAAATTGACGTAGATATCTTCCACCGGTCGACCAGCTTCGCGTTCCGCAGCAATGATCTGTGCGGCACTTTTGGGAATGTCGGACGCAAGCGCTGTGCTGAATGCCAACAACTCCTCTTGCGACACCGGGCGCGCGGCCGAGCCCGCCGCCACAGTCCTTGACGCTACACGCAAGATCACCTCTCGCGCCAGGCTGGCAACCAAGTCTTCCGGCAGCTTTTTACTGAGTTCAAATATATTTGTTTCGCTGTCGTGATACACTTCCCATTCGAAGGCATCTGTCGACTGCACCCCTGAAGCGGAGCCTTGTTGTTTCGACATTTATGTGTCCCCTATCACTCGTTACCCACATGGACACCGGTATTCACACTGCATCAAATTGCGAAATGACGGATGCCTTGGCGAGAGGGCCGATCATTTCAAATCGATAGGAGGCTACAAACCTTTGTAGCAATACTCCTGTACAGCAGGTTCCATGTTAAAACTCTGTCGTATCCTCCAAAATAATCACACTATCTTAAAAACTCAGGCTGAAAGCCAAATCATAAAGCTTTCATTTATTGAGTAGAAGCTCTTTTACTTTGTCGATGTCCAATCAAACTCACCGTCATCGGCAAAATCTTTAGAGCACAGAACAGACTGTGGCATAATTAGGGAAAATACGTAAGTAATTATACTTACTTTCT
>Ga0222717_10003759_pt1 | contig 11336 bp, 14 predicted proteins | sample C33_18DmetaG_FD_165053 | JGI IMG/M metagenome (GOLD analysis project Ga0222717, IMG submission 165053) | Estuarine water microbial communities from San Francisco Bay, California, United States - C33_18D | ecosystem: Environmental > Aquatic > Marine > Unclassified | place: USA: California...
TTATCTACGACAACGCCCTTAACCGTGTTGACTGCGTTGCTGCGGTCGTCCTTAGTGGTTCCACTGATGCCTGATGTGAAATCAGCCTCGCCCAGAGTGACGGTTGGCGTTATGTATCGACCAGAGCGGATAATCCACTCGCCGCCAATGAACTCAACAACACCAGCTCCTGCGGTCTTCATCTTGCGAAGCACCTCGATTGGATCCTCTAGTGCGTCCACCATGCCATCCAGCTGGTAGCGGTCAACTGTCGCAATACCCAGGTTTGCTACACGCCAAGTGATATCATTATCAGTGATTAGGTCGTTCAGGCTCACTCCAGTGACGTCAGGAGTAGATGTGCCAGTCGTACCAGCTGTTAGTGCGTAAAGAAGCGTGCTACCAACTGCTCGCGTGTACCCTGCTCGATCTAGGGTTGTGCTAGCTGCCCAATTAGTCCACAGTTCGTTGATGGTCGTGCCTGCATCATTAGCTGATGCGATTAGCTCTGCCTCATTAATCTTGCTGTATGTCAGGCCGTAGCGACCATAGCCGAAGTCAGACTGCAGGAAGTGTGAGACGCAAAGTGCCCAGTTGTTGCTGTACTCCCACGTCGTGCTGTCATCTGGATCATGAGCAGCTTCGCGAGGGTCATAAACCTTCATACCCTGAACAACGCGTTGGAACTGAGGAACACCCGCACTAAATGCGTTCTTGGTGTCGTCATTCTCCGTTGGCTGCTTGAGCTCCATGCGGATGTAGGTGTACGCCATGCCCTTGAATGCATCGCTAGAGTAGATCTGCCCCATCGCCGCGTCTAGTGTGCTGTCGGCTGATGTTTGACCAGGACCGCCCAGGTGGTCGGCAATGTACAGGCTCTGGTAGTAGCGGTTGGTTGAGCTGCTGGTTGTTCTGAGCGTTCCCTCTGATCCTGAAGCCATCTCAACAACTTCGCCATTGACGTACAGATCGCCCAGGCTCTCAACCTCGTGGTCGCAATGGACCAGCACCATGTGCAGAAACTCGTTCTCCGTTCCGCTGGTGCCCATGTAGGCGATAGTGCCACCAACAGCAACCTCGCCATAGACGTACTGCCTGGAGCTTGTTGCGTTGCGTTGGTTCTGGCCTCTGACGTTGAGGCTACGGCGTGTGTTGACATTACCGAAGTCAACCTTGGGTGCAAGTAAGTTAGCCCCCACCATAGTTACTGCTGCAACTGATACATGTGCAAGCACTGTGGCTAGGGTGGCGTTGGCAACCCCCATTGATGTGAAGAATGATGCTACTGCTGGTACTATTCCTTGTGGCATGGTCGATATGCGGATGTCGCGTTTAGTGTTTTAAAGTAAGATTGAAAGTTGTCGTTTGGTCCCATGGATAACAATCCATCAACATTGACGGCCATTGTAACATCAAGGGCTCTAGAGCTATTCCTATAGACCATCAGATCGCCTACACGGGCTTTCTTGACGTCTACCCTGGTAAGGTATGGCAAACCAGCCAAACCGTCCTCCAGGGTGCCCTCACGCCTGATTCTACGTGCTACGGCCAATGGAGTGTTTAAATGCTTAAACTCGTCATGCAGGTCAATCTTATTGAGAGCCTGGTGCCAGCAGTTGTTACCCCAGTCCATTATGCTTTGATGCCCCAGAGAAATTCCTTATCCTCAATGTCTCCGATAAACCTAAGTGAACGGTCGTTGCCGTGTCTTTCTTTTTGGTCCTGCTCAGTGCGTCGTTGCTGAGATGGTCCAACGCCATAGGCAAAGCCCTCGGTTTTGATCGTTATAGCTGCAGTGTTGCCATCGTTGCTCATCTCCATGACGTCCACAAGCCCCTGGAACATCTGGTAGGGCGTGCCTGATATAGTTGTACTGTCAGTCATTGTGGCCAAGTACAGAGTCACTGGTGAGTTCTGGTAGTGCTCAGAGAGGGCTAGGCTGATGTTTCCAGCTGGCAAGCCAGTTAGACCGAAGTTTAGCCCCTGTGCGGATCCGTCTTGGGTTTCCTTTGGTAGCTCAATTGCGTTAAGTATACCAAGCCCGATCCAGTCGCTTGATCCAGCATCGCCAGATGTAACTGTACTCCAGTCACTGTCATCGAGAGATATGGTTTCAGGCCCAGACCACCAGCGTGTCGTTGCTGTAGGAAACTCAAACTCAACAAAGAATGCGGGTTTAACTACTCCAAGTGCCAGGTTTGCACTAGTGGTCGAATCTAGATTGCGTGCCATTATGCCTCTATTGCGTTGATGGTTACTCCAGTCAGGAATCCGCTTGATCCAATAGTCCAACCCACCACTGGCTCGCGTAGCCTCCATAGGGTGGGGGATGTCTGTCCCTGTGCGTAGTTGTAGATCGATCCCTGTGTGGTTGCATTAAGGTCGAATGTGAATGTCTCAGCCATGCCCTCCAGGTCAACCAGGAAGTCGATCCATGCTGCCTTTGTCGTCACGTCCTTGATAGGAGGCAGAACCGCGTCCCACTCATACTTGCCAGAGCCTACCCACTCATAGACGTGGATGTCGCCCGTAAAAGGTGACCTGGTGAATGGCGTGGACTTGTTCCTTCGGACTGTTACCGATGAGAACGCTGGGCTTGTTGGTATAGTTGGCATTAAACTCTTCTCCTTTTGTTATCGCCGATCTTGGCTACTGCTAGCTGTACGGATGTGGAAACTGACTGAGCGATCATGCCCTGCATCTCCTGTTTGTCACCGCCGTTGATGGCGAAATTGTTTACGACCGATATGGTCTGTCCACCTCCACCCATGCGGTTGTTTGGAGTGATTGATCCTGCATTGGTTGGTGTGAATAGCTCAGGCCCCTTCTCTCCTACTATGTATGGTGTGTTAGCACTAACAGGGCCTCCAATAGCCCTGCCCTTAAGCATTCCCAGTAATCCAGATGCCTTGTTTTCGCTATTACCAAATCCACCAATAGCAGCAAGCAATTGAGTCTTAGCGATCTGCTTTAGAATTGACTGAAGCACGCCCTTAAAGCCCTCGCCCTCAACGATAGCGTCCGCGATGCCTTCCCTGACGTCGTCAAACAACTCAACCATTGACTTCTGCCATTCGTTCATGCCATTCTCTTGATCCTTTAGTGCCTTGCCAGTTGCGTCCAGGTTTGTGGTCAGGTTGTCAAGCTGGTCATTAAGCTTAACAACCTCATCCGTTCCCAGACCCTTATCTTTTAGCTGTGCCCTGAGCTCGGCAATAGCCCCAGCGACCTCGTTGTATTTTTCCTTTAGTGCTTCAGTTAGGTCAACGCCCTCCGATGTGGCAACCCTGCTCTCAAGAGCTCTCTTCTTTTCTCTGGTAGCATTATAATCAGCCAGGTTGCCGAGTGCAAGTGCGGCCTTCATCTGCTTCTCAAGGTCTTCAAAACGCTTCTTTCGCTCGTCCTCTCGCTCTTTGGCAAGCTCCTTTGCGGCCTCAACCTCAGCCTCACTAAACTCCGATATAGAGTTCTGTATTTCCAATATAGTCTTGCTGTGCAGTGCGTGATCACGAAGAAATCCATCCAACTGTGAGGCACTAAAAACCTCACCATCTGCTGCCTTGGCTAGGTTTTTATTGATCGGAACAAGCTTTTGCTTGGCCTCAGCCTCCAGGCCCACCAGTGCCGTAATGTTCTTTTGCTGACCAGCAGCCCTAAGCCTTAGCTGAAATGCCCTTTCTTGAAAATTCTTATTGATCTTTTCTCGCTGCTGCAATATGCGATTATCCTTAGCTTCGTCAGCGACTTTCTGAGCTTCTAGTTTTACGTTTTCCCTTGCAAGTTTAAGTCTTGCCTCAGCCGTCTTAAAGCCCCTGTGCATGGAGGCCAATCTCTTACGCTCTCCCACGGCTAGGGCAGAAGTCTGGTCTGTAAGCCCCATCACATGTTCTTTTTGCTTCCTGAGCAGGTGTATTGCAGCGGGAAATTCCTTGGCTGTTAGGTTTCTAAAAACGCCCTCAAGTGCCTTCCCTGTCTTTTTAACTTCTTGCGTGGTTTGCCCCATGCTTAAGGAATTACGGAAAGCGACGTTTGTCTCTACAGTCTTAGTGAGATTCTTTCTTATGTCACTCAGACCCTTATTGAATGCCGCCGCATCCGCCTGCTCAGTCAGGAACTTCATGAAATCCCCAAGTGATCCAGCTGCATCCTCACCAAAGGCTATGTTTAGGTTGAATAAGGAGTCCTTCAGCTTTGTCAGCCTAGTAGCAAGTGTGTCAATCTGCTCAGTTGCTGCACCAGCAAACTCAGTGTTGCCTATGTCTGTCAGGAACTTAACGATGTCCGCACTGGAGTTGTCAACCTCTGTTGTTACGCCCCTAAATACAAACCGTATCTTATCGCCCTCATTACGAGCTAGTATACCAAATTCCTTTAGTCGCTCAAACTCCCTTGTATTTGCATCAGCAACAGCCTCAACGAACTGCTTTAGGCTCTTACCCATTGCTGCTGCGGTATTTGAGAATGATATCAGCGAGCTTTGGCTGGCATCCAAGCCCATGTTCTTAAGCCTAACGAAGCCAGTTGTTAGATCCTTCAGGGAAGATGGCAGCAGCTTGGCTGTGCTTTGAAGCATTGAGAACGCCTCCTCTGCGGCCATTGCTGAACCAGTCGCAACTTTTAGCTCAACTGACATTACCTGGAAATCGGAAACGTCTTTAAACATTGTCCTGGCAACAGCGGTCAGCCCTGACATAGCACGCTCAATAGCAAAGATACCACCAGCCATCTTGGCAAAGTCCTTGGTGATCCGCTTACTCATCCCAGCAGTCTTCTTTGTGCGGTTCTGGTATTCAAGGAAAGCCTTCTCCGCCCTGCTTAGGTTACGCTGAACCTCGCCAGTGTCGGCGATTACCTGGATGTAAACTGATGGTATTTCGTTAGCCATTTTGCTCTGTCTGTTTTCTTCCGCCGAACGTGCCCTTGAGGTACTTGGAGAATGAGTCTACCGACTCCTGAGATTGCTCTTCACCTTGTGATTGGCCATTCAGCTTTCGCCACATGTTAACACAAGCCAGGTACTCACCTCGGCTCATGCTCCAGAAATCATCAGGACGTAGGCGAAGAGCGACCACGCCAAAAGCAAAGTCGTCTAACAGTGCTTTATCGTGGTCGCCCCGCACCATGGAACCTGATTATTCTTGTTCTGATTTGGAACCGACCAACCAAGGAACTTGATTAAGCAGGATTCCGGCTGCGTCAAACAGCTCAACCATGGACTCCACTCCATTACTTATTTCTTCGGGAGTCAGGTTCTTTTCAACTAGATTGACGCAAATTAGTCTACTGATCGCATCGAGCGAGTCGAATAGTGCATTGTTATCACCACTTGATAAGTTAGTGATTAATGACATGTCCCCGCCGCTGCGACGAAAACGGAGGATGGCCGCGTTGCTTGCGTAAACCTCGCGGTCATCTCCATTGATATTTATTGTGATTGTTTGTTCTTTCATGGTCGGTTACTTGTTGAAAGATTACGAAGAAGAAATCACGTCAGCACCAGTGCGCTTGATCGAGCAGGAAGCAGTGATTGCTCCGTCAGCTGGGAGATCGATTTCGAACCCCTTAACCAATGCGTTGAAAGTGTGGATGTGATTGGCTGTTGGGCCACTGAGTGTGATTATGAACGCAAGAGCTGCATCGCCTACGCCATCACGTAGAGCAATCTGTCCAGCATCTTCTGGGTCATAGACCAACTCGATTGTCATATCATCTGAGTCAACCATACCAGCGACGTAAGAACGACGGTTGGAAGCGTGATCAGATACATCGATTTCGTCGCTAGAGTCACTAGGTACTCCAAACGAAACCACGTTTGAGATAGCGGTTCCACCAACTGTGATGGTTGCGCCGTTTGCTGCATATTTAGCCATTTTATTTTATGGGTTTAGGTTTGGTTTAGTTTGGAGCAGATTAGCTCCATGTAATTTCAAGAGTGATTGAGGCACTGTAAATCTCATCGTCGTCGGAGTAGCCAGTATTGAGACCCTGCCAGACTATGTGGGAGTCGCTAGTGCCAAGCATGACCCGCTTGTTGCTTAGACGTGTCCTTAGAAGCTCTGAGAGCTCGTACACCTGCGTTATGGTTGGTGCATGTACGGATATGTCAATGAGATCCCTAACGAGCAGCCCAGAGTCATTGTGGGTGTCTAGGGTGGTTGATGATAATGTAGAGTAGACCGCGTAAGCCTCTGTACCGTCCTCCTGCATAGCAACCTCTGGGTAGAATCTACTCCCAATGATTGCTGCAATTGCAGTGTCGTCCAGTATGTATGTGCGTAGGCTTGTTCTCATGTCTCTATAGGGTATAAACTGCTAGCAGGTCAGTTAATATGCTTTATTTCTTTTTCTTCCTGGGCCTCGTGTTAAACCTGGCACGCTTCTTGACTGCCTTGGCCATGAAATCCTCCACTGACGAAGTAATTTGCCCTGGTTTCGCTGTCGCATTCATGGCCTTGCGTATGAAGCCCGTACCTGGGTGCCCCTTCTTGGAGAACTCAATGGCATTGATTAGGTGGATTCGCTGGACTAGCTTTCCATCCACCAGGAAGAACTTCCGCTTGCCCACTCCCACACGGGCGTCAGTCATGCCCTTCTTTTTCCTACTATTCTTTGCGTTGATAGCAAACGAGCCCTTAAGAGCACCCGAGCTCTTGCTGGATTTTGGTGCTGTTGATATGACCCTCTTCAGTGCAGGCTGGAGTGACTTCTTGGACGCGGCCTTGTACCTTCCCATAACCCACTTAGGGTCACCCAGCTTGATCAATTCTTTGACCATATCCTGGATGCCCTTGCTGTCGATCTTGACCTGAATCCTGTCTTTAGCCATTACTTCTCAATCTGCATTTCAATCAAGCGATCAATCTTATCGTCGATCCTAATCATTAGCTCTTCCAGTCTGCCGATTCTGTTCTCGGTGTTGCTCTTATAGCTCTCAAACTCCTGCCTCGTTATTTCGTTGGGGCTATGGATGTGGTCAGATGCTAAGTGAGCTGAAAGCTGCTCCTTAAACTTCGTGAAATTGCCGTGAGCCACCCACATACGGCTCTGTCGCTCCTGGGCGTCCTCAAATCTGATGTAGCGGTCGTCAAGATTGGTCATTGTCAAGGTGACAAGTGCTCCACCAATTAACCAGCTACTCCACAACAACGACTGTATAAGTGTCTTGTACTTTTCAAACCAGCTCATGCCTTAGCCCCCAGGTAGAAAGACACTAGTGCTAAGAAAGCGGTCTTGTTAACGGCCAGAAACGGAACGCCCTCAACGGCTACATATTCCATCACGGTACGCTGCCAGAACAGCATTCCCTTGGTCACTTCGTTCTCGATAATAACTGGCTTACCAGCGAAACCAGCAATGATAATAGACACAAAACTAAACGCAACCAGAGCATAAATTGCCCGTCTAACCCACATGCCGCCAGTTATCGACTGGGCACGCTCCATGGATTGTTCACCCAATGACCAAGCCTCACGGCGAGCATCTCCGAGCTCTTTTATGAGGGTGGAAGCAATATTTAAGCCTTTGCCTAAAACTGCCCCACCTCCCATGGTTGCTATGTCAACTAGTTCTGGTGTCATTGTTCTATTTGTTAAGGTGCGTCAGTTACGATGTCAGCTGCCGTCATGTTATACATTACGAAGTGAGCAGTGCCCACGTTGTCCTGAATATTGGGGTAAGTGTCTCCGTCACCCATCCTCCAATAGTGTACTGGTGAATCGGTTAGATCTGATAGGTCGTGGGTCGATCCGCTGTTGTAAATATCCGACGCGTTGGAGCTTTGGTCTGATGACCAAATTGCAAGCTCCTCAACGTAGTTACTCTTCATGTAGTTCCCGCTTGCGTATCTACCAACCCTCAAGTTGTCGCCAGATATTGCAGACGACCAACCATAATTACCGTGCGTGTTGCTCATGGTCTGCAATGACCCATCGATGTAGACTGAGAACCTGCTGTAGTAGTCAGATAGTTCGCCAGATGAGGCTCCAGTCGTTCCTCCATCGTATGCAACCAAAACGTGCTTCCAAGAGCCAGTTGCTAGACTGTCCTGCGGGGTTGTCTCTTGGATGTAGTTCAAACCACTGCCCATCCTTAATCGCAATTTGTCACTTCCCCCGACGTACCTAAGCTCGATGTGGCCTCCATTTGTTACATCACTTGACCCGTAGTAGAGTATGGTTTGACCAGTCGTGTCAGTACCACCTTTGAACCAAAAAGCAATCGACCAGGCATCTCCTGAGCCCGATCCATTCCCAGACCTACCAAGCGTGGTATCAAGCAGAGCCGCGTTAGCTCCTAAGTAGTTTGTGTTCTCGAAGAATATAGACTTGGTATTAGAAAAAGGTGCCGATGACACGACTAGGTTGATGGTTTCGCTATCTTGACCAAAGTAGTTAATTGCCTTTGCTGTTAACGCATAAGTTGCAGGCGACAACCCAGACCCGCCTATTAGCTTCCTGATGTTACCGTCAACAGTGGCAACGCCAGATGGCAAATTAGTCCACTCATAAGCCACGCCATTGGTTGCTACAAGCTCGTAATTTAATGTATCACCCTCCGTTAAGTTAACCGTGGTCGATGAAGTTATAACCGGAGCTACGCCAGACGCACCGCCAGACTGCTGAAAGAATGCGTTAAGCTCGTTGACTGCGGTTGCTAGAATTGAGCTAACTGCTACACTATTAATACTTGTGTTAACAACACGAAGATCAGTAAATAATGCTACGTCTCCGGTGTGTTGAAGTATGTTTATGTGGTTATCGTCGTTGGCGACTGCCCTAATTGCGTTAACCGAGTATGCGTCTCCATTGTCAACCAAGATGGTCGTGTTGGTTGCATCTATTGTGAAATTAAGGGTGTCAGATGCTGAAAGTATAAACTGGCCAGTGTTAGTTGCTACATTACATTGACTGGTTATGTAGTCCGCGCACTCCGTTGATGATGCAAATGCCGTTCCATCTGCCTCAGCGAATGTAGTGTATGGGATTTGGTAGAACTCATATACACTGGAACCCGCTTGTATTGTCCTTACGTCGTTGATCACGTTAACCTTACTACTGTCACTTGAATCAACCTCGCCACTTAAGCAGGAGTTCCAGTAAACCGGATTCGAGCTACCAACAAAGTTGACGCAATTGCCTGCACTATTTCTTACAATCTTGATCGACATTATCTCTGAATTGTGTTTAGAATGGTTAGCGGCTGAATCTGCACCTGATTATCAGACCTAATAGCCGGAAGAGCTCTGGCGTTTACATCCTCGTTAGATGCAAAGTATGCCGATAGTATTGGGCGGTTTAGAAATGTTCTTCCCACCGTACCAACTCCGTAGAACAATGGCTCGCCAGTTAAAGAGAATGTGTATGTCGCATCATCACTGGAATCGCGTGTCTGCCAAATCAGTGCAACCTCGACTGTAGTGTTTACAACCTGCGGCAGTAGGTTGAAATCAAAACGAACCAAGGCCATGTCACCTGCTTGGCACTGAGTATAATCAAGTGATCCGGTTGCGGCTGTGTATTGTAAGTTCCCAGATGTTACAGCGTCAGAGTAGGTTGAATCGTTAAATGAGTAGTCGAACATGCTAGTGACGCCCTGTGGCATGTAACTACCGCCAAATAGTCCTATGCCAGTAGCTACTTCTGGAGTTGGCGTTGTCCAGTATGGAGCGTCGTTCGTTGCCTGGGACGTTCCATCTAAGCCAAACCTAAGCCAAGCCTGATCATCAACCATGTCTTGCGTGTACTGAACATTGGACCCAACATCTGATTGACCAGCTAACCCAGTCGTGCGATCTGTGAACCCACCAGTGAACTCGTAGCCACCATTCGACTTATCTAGGCCATCGAATAACGTATCAAAGTTATTGTTAATCTTGCCGAATGCCCGATTAACCTGTAGCCAGTCTCCAACCTGAACTGTATTTTCTATTAAGTCCTGATGGCTCATGATTCCGAAATGAAAATTCTACCGTTTCTATCTCTTGATGTTTTAACACTTCCCTTGTACACTGGGCCTTGATTCTGTAGCAAATGACTACGTGTGTTTGATTTCTTAATCTCACCATTCAGCCCAGATGGAGCTGCTGGTGGATTTGTACCAATCATAACCTCGTTCGTGAATTCTGACTCACCAAACTGATTCCACGCTCTAACACGGTATTGCAATATTACTCCGATTGGAATTACTGCATCATTGAAAGCTGCCGTGTCTGCGTTGGTTCCGGCGATTAGCTTCCAATCCTCATTGTTAACCTTACGCCAAACTTCGAAACCAGCTTCGTTATTTGAGTTATCCTGCCAGGTAAGCGTTAAATCGGCAGCGTAGATGCTCGTTGTGAGCAGTAGCGTTGTTAGTAGTGTTTTCATTTAATGTTATGCGGTTTCGTGGTAAACGTCGATGCGAGTACTGTTTGCCGGAACTGTTCCCGTGTAATCTTTTGTGGTTTGTCCGTACTGGCGTATATTACCAGTCCAATTCTGTTCACCAGTCCAAGCAAACGAGAAAATTAGTGTACTCGTTCCTTGCTCGTAAACAGAGAACGTCCCTCCACCTGTTCCCAGCAGTGTCTGCCAATCCGTTCCAGCTGTGCTTTGATCGAAAAAGCAGCCCAAGCCGTCATCAGTCCAAACACCATTTTTAGTACCGTCCCTGAAATCCATGTTGCCAATAGCATATGAACCATACACCGTGCTACTGCCATCAGTTCTCATACTGGTTTCAACGCCTCCAGTCGAATTGTTGGTCACGCCGTTTAATATTAAAGCGTCGCCCGATGGGCCGCTAGGAGCAGCAGGAGCCAAAACCTTCCCAGAATTATAAAGTGCTGTGCGTTCACTAGAGTCTAATGCAATTGACCAGAAACCTAGATGCGTAACGTCGGCTATTATGCTTCCGTTGTTGTTATACGCTAGCTGTCCAATGTAGTTGTCTTTGGTATTAGTCAAAGCACCAGTGACAGATGAAACATCGACGCTAGAATACTGTGCATTATTTACGTATGTTATCAGCGTAGCATCAGCCGTAAATACCATCATGTAATGTGCCCAAGCATCTGTCGCAATCCCCGTATCCGTGTTGGTGTCTCCTAAGGTTGTTGTACCGTCACAAACTGCATTGTACCTGACATAGGTGGTACTATTAACCTTGCGTAAACAAATTTGATATCCCGCATCAGACGCCAGAACATTGTGTCGCTTCGAAAAAATGCCACCTGTATCATAGTTCCCCATAGAGCTAGATACTTTAGCCCAAAACGATATTGTGAAATCTTCTCCATCACCAACATCAAAATTGGCATCATCAGTACGAGAAAAGTATTTACCCGCTGGGCGATCAAGCGTCCGTACATTCACGGTCTC
>Ga0222717_10003761_pt1 | contig 11329 bp, 6 predicted proteins | sample C33_18DmetaG_FD_165053 | JGI IMG/M metagenome (GOLD analysis project Ga0222717, IMG submission 165053) | Estuarine water microbial communities from San Francisco Bay, California, United States - C33_18D | ecosystem: Environmental > Aquatic > Marine > Unclassified | place: USA: California...
GTCATTATAAATTCTGATAAGCTTGTACAATAACTGTTACATATGGACCTGTTGACCCGGACGTAAAGGAAGTCGCCCTATACTCTACAACACCGTTAGTATCGGTCACAAGGGTTACGGTTCCTCCTAACTTGAGGGTGCCAACAGAACTGTGACCTATATGAACAGTATTTGCACCACTATTTTCTCCATCGTATCGGAATGAATGCGTTGCTCCTTTTGTTCTAAAATTTATACCGGTTCCAACTACTGCTGCATTGTTGCCAAAAACCTGTAAAATAACATACGATCTGTTCGTACCCACAATACTACTTAAATCTAAATCAGCAAAAGAAGCCCAGCTAGCAGATAATGTGGTAGTAACCGTGCTCCCTGAGTAAACAAGTCCACCACCACCACTACCACTAGCACTTGCTACTACTTTGATGTGCGTGTATGTGGTTCCCCAGCTATTAGCTGTAGACACCCCGTTACTATTCCAATTTATCCATCCGGCCGCTGCTAATTGAACTGTTAAGGCTGTAGTTGTAACGTCTTTGATTATAGCCCCTCCTAAACTACTAGAAACATCTAAGCGAAGCTGTGCGTCAACTTTTACAGCGTTAGCACCTGCTGCACTAGTTGCCATGTAAACCTGTACAATCAAGTTTTCAGTACCTAAGCTATGCGTAAAATCAAGAGTAGCCCCGTTAGCTACAGATGTAGTACCGTCAGTATTTACCCACCCACTATTCCAATTAGGAGTACCAGCAGCACCACCACTACCACTAGCAGCCGCTGTAAGCCGTCCTTGTTGGTCTACTGTGATGTCAGCGTTTGTATAAGAACCCGGTGTAACAGCAGTGTCCGCTAGTTTAGCAGCAGTGACAGCATCATCGGCTATCTTTCCTGTAGTAACATTTAAGTCGGCTATCTTTCCTGTAGTAACGTTTAAATCGGCTATCTTATCCGTCTCAACAGCACCTGTAGCTAGTTGTAAAGTATCAACTCCACCGTCATCTATGCTAATAGTACCTGTCCCAGTTATACCACCTACAGGATTTGTAACTAAACCAGTACCACTATCTACCTCAGTAACTGTACCTCCGCCTCCAGCTCCTAACTCACTGTGCTTTGCCAGTCGCACGCCTCCAGCAGTAGTGCCGTCGTGCACTCTAAGCGTATCGTTTGTAGTATCTACAGTTACTTCTCCTTCAGCACCTGTGAACCCACCGAGAGTCGTGTCGTGTTCAGCTTCGGTTCCTCTTCTTAATTTTACTTCTATGTTTGGCATGATTAGTTGTGGTTATGCGATTGATCCAAAATCTAATGTTGTTGATAAGTTGTCTGAGTCTACTACTCCGTTTGCGATAGTAAGTGCAGTTGATCCTGTTACGTCCCCAGTGTGAGTAGCGTTGGATACCTTAGCTGTATTTAAAGCTACCGCAGCAGCGTCTGTGTAACTGATTTTTGCCGTGTTAGCAGCGACATCACTGTTGTTAGCTACTTCCGTATCGAAGTCAGATATAGTACTGGCAGTCTGTGTACCCGTGTGATTCGTCCTACTTCTATTGCTTGTGTCTCTTATGTTTAACTCAGTAGTAGTTTCAAAGTTAGCTATATCAGAAGTCTGTACAGGAGCAGCAGCGGAAGCAGCGGTATTAAAATCACTTATCGTACTAGCAGTCTGTGTACCTGTGTGGTTAGCTCTGTTCTTTAAATTAGCATCACTATCGTTAGCAGTGGAACCGTCAGCTACGTTTAACAAAGCTTGAGCCTGTGCTACACTTAACTCTAATATATCCGAAGAACTACCTGTATTGTTACCAAGTATTGTATTCGCTGGTATCTCTTCTATCTTAGCAAAAGTAACGGAATCGTCAGCGATGGAGGACACAGCACCAATCTCTACCCCTCCCGCTGTAGTACCGTCGTGTACAAATAATTTCTTAGTATCAATAGTGTAAATTAATTCACCAACAGCTCCAGTAAAAGTGCTGTTTTGAGATGCTGTTCCTCTTCTTAACTGTACTGATAAACTCATGATATTAAACCGTAATTATAAAATGCTGTTACTGGGTCACCTGATACGCTACCCCAATCATACTCTGTAGGAATATCTACTTTAGGTTTAAAACCTCTTTCAATAACAAGTATCTCGGATAAGTTTGCAGGTGGCGTTGTGAATTGTATTTGATCTGTTCCTCCTGAAATAGTGTAATCACTAGGGTCTATAACAGCCCCGTTGACAGCTACTAATATAACAGTTGAAGATACACCGTTTGTAGTAAAAGATAAAGAGAAATCTGTGTCAGTGCCGTTCCCTGTAAACTTATCAAACCCCGGTACTAATCCCGTACCTGTAACAACCGAAGAAACTATATTGTCCACATAGCTTTTATTAGCAGCGTCGTTGACAGAAGTAGGAGTGTCTAACCCTGTGATTTTATTAGAACCCATAGCTAAAGAGCCTGTCATCGAATCTCCTGCTTTATCTACTTTAAGTGCATCCGCAGATATTCTCGATGCTTCTTCAGTCGTAATAACACCGTCTACATAGTCTTTAGTTGTAGCGTCAGTTGTAAGAGTAGGAGCAGCTAAGTTCTTTATCTTCTTAGTCCGTGCATCCCAGTCCGTGCCTCCTGCTTCTATCTGTAACGAAGCGTCATTTAACTCAGCTATCTCCTCGTTTAAGTAACGATTGTGTAGGTAAGCACGGTCTAGTTCGGATTCCGTTAACACAGAACCATTTACAAAATCTACAAGGTTAGTATTAGGCTGACTCTTACGACGAACTCTTACAACAGCTCCTGCTGTAGCTCCTACGTTTAATACTACTTTCTTAGCAGGTGAAGTAACAATAGTGAACTCAGTCGTAGCTGATCCGTTTATCTCGACTATTACGTGTTCATCTTCCAGATAGTCAAAGTTAAAAGCAAAGTTTGTTTGCGAAGCTGTCGCTGTGTAGTCTACGTAAGTGGTGGCCATGATGTTATATTATTGTCTATTGGGCGAAGAGTTCAAGCACTATTGCTCAGGTATTAGTATTTCTAGTGGTGATAGTGGTCGTCCTCCGGGTTCAAGTTTTAGTCCTCTTGTTCTTAATAAGTAGTAAAGAGACTCGTCGTCTTCATTAACAAAAGTGTTCGTAAACTGATCGTCTTTAAGTATGTCTTTCTTTGTCTCGTTGTAGAATTTATTCATGACAGTGTTAAGTTCAATTAAACCTTCGTTAACAAAGCGTCCTGACTCTGGGTCTATTTGAAAACCCTTACTGTACTTCCTTACCCAGTCGCTGTTTTTTATCAAAGAACCAACAGCTTGTTTAATGGTGTAGCTATAACCCCCCAGCTGACCTACCTGTAATACTTTTCTCTTTAACTTCTGATCGAACGCATATGACAAAGTCATTCCGTCGTCGTTTACCCACTCTGTCATTTTAACGCCTGTAGCTAACATAGATGGTTTGCTGGATAGATTTCCGTGAGTATCTGTAGCTACTACTTTATCAAACTCAGTGCGTATCAACTCATCTCTAGGTGCTTGCCTTATTATGTTTTGGGTTATCCAGTTTGCTGTGTTTTGTTTATCCTCACCTAATCGGTCTGTCTTTAGATTAGTAACACCAGACCCAACAACACTGTAAGCAACTCGTTCCCAGTAAGAACCTCCTCGTAAATCGGGGATACCTTCTTGGTTTATAGTATTATTTATTTTACGAAGTTGAGCAGGTATAGGAACGTATGATGCAAGTAAACGAGATATAGCGTTCTTAGTAACATCTCCCTCAAAAGCTGCAATGTCTTGAGCAGTCTCGATACCTTGTGCCAAGGGCATAGCTTCTGCTAGTTTCTTAAAAGAAGAACCGATTACATAGCTTAATGTTTGTTCTTTTGTAAGTATAGTTTTTCCAGTAGCTCGCTCCTCTGCTTTAATTCTGAACCAAGAAGCAACATCAGCAGACAAAGCTAAAGGAAACGCCCAAGGCATAGCAGCCGAGTAATCACTTCCAAACATTTTAAAAGATTCTAACTTATTGTTTTTCCTTTGCTCAGGCGTAAGCCATTCAAGAGAGCCTGTGCCCCCATAGTAAAGAGCAGTAGCACCTCCGACCATCATTAAAGATGAAGCCACCATAGCGTCTGTTATTAATTCTTCGTTGTACTTTAACCTTCTCTCTGCCGCTAAATTCCTTCTTTCAGTTAAACCTGCTATACGATCTCTAGCTCCTTTTATCTTTTCAGGGTCGTCTAGCCTACGTAACAGATCATATTCTCCTTGTATTAATAGCTCAAACTCTCTTACCTTTTTACTAAAAGGATTAATCTGACCACGTAAACCGGGGACTTTAGATAGACTTCCTTGAGCAACAAGTTGTGCGGGCTTCAACGTATACTTGCCACCTCGATATATAGACCTAATAGGAACACCAAGGTAAGGTGCGAATGCGTCAATCGTTGCACCCAACCACCCACCATCGTTTACTTGATCCTTAGCTCTTTTAATAAAATTTTCAACAGGGTCTACTGGCATATCTTCTAAGTCCCCATCAGCAGCAAACAATAACTCTTCATCTATTTGACTCATTTCAAAATCAAAATCTGTGGTATCGTTAAGCACATCAAGCCCGTCACTATCTCGCCATTGAGCGTTATAAATTTCTAAGGCTCGTTGCTGTGCTTTTTTCGGGTCGTTAGGAAATTCTAATATAGCTTTCTTTTGAGCAAGCGAGTGCTGTCTACCTCTTTTAAGCATTCTTTTAAATACAGAATCTACGGACTGAATACCTCGCACTCCGAAAGACACAACCTTAAACAAATCACCATACTTAAAGAAGCGTGTAAAAGCGTTAGATACATTTTCTACTGCCTCAGCCCTCCTCTTTGCAGATGTATAAGCCCTAGACACAAGAGCGTGAGTACCTCTAGGAGCAGCTGATATACTCATTTCGTCAGATAGTCTTCCCGCTCTCCTATCAATAGCTGAAGCATTTTCTGCAAAGGTACGCCTTGCTTCTACCCATAAATCTTTCGTTAAATGTATAGTTCTTAAAGCTCCTGCTGCATCTGCTAAAGCTAAACGTGTACGCACAGGCAACGCTACATTATCTTTGTTGTAAATAAAATTACCAACAGGTCTAAAGAATTGTTTAGCTATACCACCTAAACCTGTAGGAATACCAGCCATCACAGAAGGTAATTGATCGATAAGAAGTTGCTGCCTCAAAAATTGAACCCAACGCCAACCTCTCGTAAGCATACTAGATACATCTGTTTCAAGTTGTTTATGAAACGAATCTTCTATCTCCTTAAACAACTTTTCGTTCAGTTGAGCATCTTCAATTTCTTTACGTGCCCTATCAAGATCAGCTATCTTCTGACGCATCCTTGTCTTAGCACCTGCTATCTTCTTTTTAAGTATATGAGATTTTAACAGTTTAGTAGGGCCTTTAGGTTTAGGTGTTATTTCAGCTCTTACTTCACCCATTATACCGCGACCTTCAACATCAGCGACTCTAGCTAACTCAGCTTCTAAATCAGCAACAAGCTTTACCTCTTTCTCTGCTTCTTTGTAAAACTTTACTTTTTCCTCTAACTCTTTAAGCCTTGGATCTTTCTTTCTTTTCTTAGGTTTTAAACCAGCAGCTTCTTCTTCTTTATCTATAGCAGCAAAACGATTACGTAACTGCTTCAACTCTTTTTCAAGTTTTGTTCGTTTGTTTTCGTAAGCCTTTCTTAGTTTTTCTGCTTTAAACTCTTCATCCATCTCGCGTCTAGCTTTATCTATATCTGCTAGTCGTTGCTTGATGTTAGCTTTGACTTTAGAAATCTTCGATCTAAGTTCAGTAGCCTTCGTTGCTGGTTTAGTAGGCCCTTTAGGTTTAGGAGTTACAGCAGCTCGTTGTTCGCCTATTGGTGCTACATCTAACTCGGATACTTTAGCAAGTTCTGCCTCTAAACGTTTTACTTCTATGAAATCTTTTTCAGACGCATCGTAGAACTTAATCCGTTGCTTTAAGTCAGCAATCTCAGGGTCTTCTTGTAATTGTTTCTTTTGCTCCTTAGTTAATTTAGCTGGATCACCGAAACGTCCTTGCAATTCTTTTAAACGCTCTTGCAGTTTCTTCTTACGTTTCTGTAAAGCTTTTTCAGCTTTCTCAGCAGCAATTAAACGTTCTGTTGGTTTTCTCTTTTTTCTTTTCTTAGTAGGTTTCCGTGCTTTTAATACAGCCTTAACATCTACTTCTTCTTCTGGTACGGTAATGTCTACCTCTTCCTCTAAATCAAAATCCTCAAGGAACTCCTGTATATCTTCGTCTTCCTCAACCTTAGACTCTTTAAATACTTCCTGTATCTCGTCGTCTTCTTTTACTTCAGTAGGTGTAGGTTTACGACGCTTCTTCAGTTCTTCAGGTATAGCTAAATACTCATCAAACATAGATTGTATCTCAGCTTCATCCCCATCAATAAGTCCACGAGTCTTAGCTTCTAGTGTAGCTTCTAACCTACTAAGTGCTTCGTCTTGTAACTGTGCTCTCTCACTGTATCTACCTTCCCACTCGTATATCTGTGCATCCTTCTTCTGTGATTGTAGTAGTCTTGCTCCTGCAGTGTTAAACCAATCAATAACATTCTTATTAAGGCGACGAGTAAACTTTATCTCCTTTAATAACTCTTGAGCTACATTTTTATCAATGTCTTTAGGTTTCTTAGCTAATATTCTAACAAGACCTTCAACCTTTACTGCCGTCTCGTCTGCTAATTTCTTTCCATCTCTGTGTACTTTAGGCCCTTCAGTTGTTAAAGTTCCTCCTTCAGGCGTAGCTCCTATGTTTTGAATGCGGGACTCTAACTCATCTAGCTTATCTTCACGAACATTATCTACAAACCTGTCTCTTTTTTGAGGAGCATCTGTTGTTGTGATAGGTTCAGGTTCGTCTACATTAAGAGGTTCTAGTGCTGGTTGTTCGGGTTTATCAGGCGTAACTACAGGTGCTTCTACTTCTAAATCCGCCTTAACAGGAGCAATGGGTTCTTCCGTAATACCTTCTGGTTCCTTACTTAACTCTTTCTCTCTATTAGTTGAAGCTTCGTTCGCAGTCACTACAGCTTCTGAAGCTTCATCAATTACCGACTGTGCTTGTTCTACTTTCTCTATTTCTTTGTTGATACGTATAGACGCACCCTTCTTCTTGTACTTGTTGCCTGTTTGTTGTGACTCTTTTAATTCTTGTAACAGCTCACTCTTTCTATCTTCTAATCTTTTCCGTGACTTACCAAAAGCAGCAGCGGCTTGATCTCTTCCCCACTTGCCTGTCTCACCCCATAATTTAAAAAGTGAGTACTGCATACCTCCACCAGCTCCTGCTGATATTAGGTAGTCATATACATTGCGTTCTGTACCGTTTAATAACGATTCAATCTCTTGTCTTATAGCTGACTCCGCTAAACCTAAAGAAGCCCCAGTAATAAATCGACCTGTTCCTTCTTTTGTTAAAAACTGTCCACCCTTCCACGCTTTTAGTTTATCAAAACTTTCGTTCTTTAAGATATATTTAAAAGCACCAGTCACTCCCTCTTCTACTCTCTCAGCCACTTGACTAGGGCCTAACAAAGTAGATGCAACAAGTTCACCTGCGTTTATGTTTTCGGACTTATCTAAGCCGTAAGCTTTTAAGTACATCTGCTGGGCATAGTTTGCTCCGTAAGCTGACATACCTTCGATAAAAGCTGTAGTACCTAGACCCACAGGAGTAAGATTACGCAGAGCACCCGGCCCCATCATACTAGCCTTATTCCATTTCGCAAGAGCACTTGTCAGTGTTACAAATGTTCCTACCTCTGTAGCCATACCTGCACCGTAGCCTGTTATAGTTTCAAATGTACTAAACTCTTCTTCCGCAGTTTCTACGTCAGCGTACTTCTCTAAGAACTGCCCTACTTCAGGCGGTAAGTTTGGATCGACTAAAGGTCTTACAGCGGGAGGTTTGGGCGTAACAACTGACTCTAACGCTGTGGAACCAAAAGGCTTGTAGTACTCGAAATTAGGACGCTCAGGCACATCGTCAACATTAGAAGAAGAAAGCTCGTTGTCTACTGCTTCTAAGTTTTCTTTAGTCATCGGTAGTAAATACTTTGTGCGTCCTCAAAGTCACTTAAGGTGTCCTCATTGTAAATACCAAAACCGTTGTATATATCTCTTTGCTCCTTTTCTTCTTCAGTAAGTGCTTGTCTCATTGCGTCTTTTCTAACAACCTCTCTCCACTCGTCAACTTTGTTCTTAAACTCAGCTCTGTGTGAAAACAAGCGAACATCGGCAGCATCTATACCTGACCCAGCTTTCTCTATCAACTTCCAACTTTCGGAATCAAACGAGGTAAATCCGTAGCGAGTAAGTGAAAGTCCTAACTCTAGAATGGCGTTATTTTCTACCATCTTCTGCCTATCAACAGCTAGTTCTCTGCGGAAGAATTGAGGACGCTCACCCAATGGACGCATTGTAGGGTATTTTTGTTGCATTTCTTCAGCCTGAATCCCCGCGAGCTCTGTTACTTTTTCCTTTTTAAAATCAACAGTAGAAGCTTGGCTCATCCCTTCAAAACGCTTTAGTTCTGTTTCTATGAGTGTACGTTGTAGCTCTTCTAATTTAGCATCTCTTACTTCTGGGTCTTCGTTAGCTATAGTTTTTGCTTTCTTCCTTAACTCCTCTTTTATATATGACAAAGCATAAGGGAAGTGGGAACCAGCAGTAACCGACGGAATCCCTTTTACTTTTTCTTCTGCCGTCTTTAAACGTTCCCGTAAGGCAGTCCCTGCGGTTTTGTAATAATCTTTATCTAATACATAAACACCAGCAGCTAGTTCTTCAGACCGTTTTAATAACTCATCAAACTTGGGAACCCTTCCGCCTTGCTCTGCTATGTAACCTTTCCACGGTGCGGGGTCTTCAGGATTGTCAGCAGCGTATCTTTCTAAACCCTCTAAAGCTTCAGCTATGTTCTCATCAGTCTTCTGCATGGGTGTTACACCTGCTTTCTTGATGGCTTCCCATTGACTTAATATATCTTCGTTAATTCTAAAATATAACTTTGCCGCTAAATCGCTTTCATTAGCTATCCCTGTTAAAATGTTACCAAGATTCTGACCAAAATCACCGGGGCCTTCAAAAGCTTGTTGTATTTTAGTTAACATCTCTTCATCATCCATATCAGGATCAAGCGTAGAAAGAGCAGCCTTAAGTGTCTTAATCTTAGACTCAGGCATATCTTCAAACCTTACAGGATTAGAAGTAAGTACCGCTAACAACCTTCCTTTTAAAACATCTCTTTTCTCAGCTGATGATTGTGTAGCTACGCTGTCTATCTTACCAACTACTTGGTCTCTTATAGGAGTCAAAGATGCTAAAGCTTTAGGCCCTTTAAATACAGGAGCACCGTTTAGGTTTATACCTTCTACTCCATCTAACAACCTAAAGGCAGCATCATACTTTTTATCTGCATCTAACCGAGCAGCTTGTTGTCTTACAGCTTCTATAAGGATAGCGGATCGCTCTTGTTTTGATACGCCTAAATCTTTAGCTAATAGCTTGTCGTAATTACTTATAACAGCCGTTACGTCAGACATAGCCACAACTTGATTACCTGCGTACAGTGAGCCTAGTGTATTACTTATATCGTTAGTCTTTTCATTTAACACGTAAGCACTTCTAGCAGCTTCGTACTTGGTTAATATGCCCTGTTTGTACTTAGAGGTGACGGCATTCCACATAGCTTTAGAAGCTAAACTGTTTGCTACATCTCCACCTAAAGATTCAGCATATGATTCCCACTCAGCGTTTATAACTTCATCTACTCCTTGGGAGGCTGCTTCACGGCTAGTATAATTCTCAACATTCAAAAACTCAGAACCTTTACCTTCAAGATTAGGTATAGCCATCTGATTGATCTGCTTCTTTATAAGTATCTCGTTAAACTTATCTTGCTCCCTCTGCTCCTCCTGTTGCTGTATAGCCTGAGCCTGTTGTAATTGCTGATCTCTGACAGACTGCTGTTGTACAACACCTGCGTATCCTTTTGCTATTTTACCGAACTGCTCAAGATTACCTGCAAGCTTTAACAAGTTGTTAGTACCTGCTTGCGGTTGTGCTATTCCATATTGAAAGCTTGGAAGATTGACAGGTTGAACTGTAGGAGCAGGGCCTAGACCTTGTACTTGTACTCTTGGTTTAGACATTATCTTCTTCCTATTGTGAGGGGTGAACGTGCTGGTAAAGTGTATTGGTCTGTGCCGGGCAGGTAAGAAGAAGTACCCATGCTAGTTTGTATGGTAGCAGGACGTGAAGCTGCTGTTACACTTTGGCCTAAAGCTAGACCACTAACACCCGCACTTAACACGTTTAGACCTAACCCTAAAACACTGGGCTTATTGATCGGTCTGCTTAATCCTAAAATCTCCTGCTCAGATGCTAAACCTAATTGCTCAAGATTTAAACCATGTCTAAGTGCGTATAACTTATCTTGCGATGTTAAGGCTGCTACTTGCCCAGCTTGTTGTCTTATATAGTCATCCATTAAAGCCTGTACCGAAAGACCTGACACACCTGCTTCACCTGCGGACACTCTAGCGGTAGCAGTTGCAGCCTTTCCTCTTTCGGCTACCTTGCCTTTCTCTTGTGCGACAGCTTGCATCTGCTGTTGTCTTTCTAGTAAAGCAGCCGTTTCTTGTAGTCTCCTTTTTCTGTTAGCTGCTGCTATAGATTGTGCTTGATAAGCTGCTTGTTGTTTAGCTTGCTGTCTCTGCCCTGCGAAACCTGCAACAGAAGAACCGATGCCCAACATAGTGCTCGCACCTACCATCCCCACAGCTGTTGCACTACCTGACGCTCCTAAAGCTGAACCTACCGCTATTGATATTGGGTCACACATATCGTTACTTACTCCTTAATATAAATGACTGATAACCATCTAGTTGGCAATCGTTAAACTCAGCACCCAACCACTTTAACCACCGATAACTAAGGTAGTTTGTCTTCATTACAACATTTGTTAAGTACTCAAAGCCTTCCAATAACTCATCAACATATTGCTTAGAATGCTTCAAGAAATACTTACGAATTTTTGGCATCTGCCTAGTACCAAGTAACCACACAATCCCTATATCATCACTCCTGCGACTGACACCAAAGCAGCAATGCAGTCCTTCCTCACTTCGTACACTGTAGCACTTACAGGACGACACAAAGGACTCAACCACTGCATCTTTAGGGTGGTGCATAAGACCGATACATTCAATCATGTCTTCCTCCCTCATATCGTCGTACAAGTCAAAGGCATCCATATCAGGCTGTGCTT
>Ga0222717_10003762_pt1 | contig 11328 bp, 3 predicted proteins | sample C33_18DmetaG_FD_165053 | JGI IMG/M metagenome (GOLD analysis project Ga0222717, IMG submission 165053) | Estuarine water microbial communities from San Francisco Bay, California, United States - C33_18D | ecosystem: Environmental > Aquatic > Marine > Unclassified | place: USA: California...
ATTTTGTTGGGTCCCCACCTACTAATTGGTTTTCGTTATAGTTTTTAATTTCAAAATAACCTTCGTTCCATTTTAGAATATCACCGATGTCTGGTCGTATATCTGATTCCACTAAGTATGCTCTTTGAAATGCGAATGATACATTTTGTCTGTTATCTGCACCGAAGTCATCATAGTTGAAATCAAAGTCCTCAGCATTAACAATACACGGAAGTTTTACACCTTGTTTGTAAGTTTTACCTTGTGAAGCTTCACCATACATATTTGTTTCTGTATCATATACTGAAGTTCTGTAAAGAATTACAAACTGGTCGATTATCCCGCAATCGTCTTTATTTGGTTCACCTAAAAGTTCTCTGTTGAACTTTTCTATGGTTGCCAAATCTTTTGCTCCATAATATCTTTGTGGCATTGATTTATCCTACGTAAATTGGGTAAGGCACTTTTTTCAAAGTTTCTTGTTGAGAGTCTTGCTCTTCTCTTTGAGCTTCTAACAACGCCTTACGACTTGTTTGTTCTAAATTTTCTCTTAGTTGTTCTATTAATTGTTCTTTTTCTGCAGTTGCTTCTGCTCTTAAAGTATCTCCGTCAAGTGAAACTTCTGCGTTTGGAATTGGAATACTACCATACTTGGAACGAATAATTCCTAATAACTCTTTTGATAGTGCTAATGCGTATTTTCTAATCCATTGTTTACCCACATCATTGATATTTGAATAAGTCATAAAATCATAATTAGCATTTGAGTAATCTGATACTACTCCTAATGAACCACTATAACGAGCTTTTAATGGATTGTCTCTATCTTCTGTTTTTATGTAATCAATCCAAACTGAACCTGATTCTGTTGGAACTGGGAATATTCTTAAATTATTATTTTGAATATCAAAAGAGTAAGCTGACTTTCTAATCTGGTCATTGAACTCGATTGCTTGAACTCTCAATAAATCTGCGTATATTGGTTGCATTACAAATGTAATTGCTGGTGATTGATTTCCAAAACCAAAACCATCCAACATATTGTATGTTCCCATTCCTGTCATAGCATATGGGTCAAAGTATCTCGATACTGCTGGTCTTGCTTCGTAATGAACTCGTTTAACTTCTATAGCAGATTGTTCTGAATCTGCGATTAATTCATTTAAATCATAAGTTTGACTACCTGAATTAACTGAGATTGAAGTTCTTTTGTATTCTACGGTTCCTCCGACTCCAGCTTCTGAACCATAATCTTCTGCTATAAATACATTTTCAGAAAGACCTGATTTAACTCGTTTGTGAGTAAAGTTTGAACTGGTTGATTGACCTCTTAAATGTAATAAGTTATCACGAATGTTGAATTGGTTGACTTGTGCTGAGTATTCGGAAATACTTTCTTCTAAACAAGCGTAAAATTGTTGGTCTTGAAGTTCAATATCTATGATTGGATATCCAAGTCTTTTTGCACACCAAGTTGCTACTTGTGGTGCTTCATTTTGAAATTCTGTATCGCTGTCGTATAGTCCGAATGGTGTTTTACCATAAACACTCGAACCACTTCCTGGCCATATTGGTTCTTGAGCCATTAAAATTCTCCTATTAATAGTCTATTTGTATACATTAATAAATATAACAAGTTTATAATTTATTCTTTAAGTCTTTGATTTCTTTTTGTTGTGTTTCAACAATAGTTTTTAATTCTTTGATTGATTCTATAAGTAAAGGTACAATCTTTTCATATTTTACTGCTTTGTATCCAGTATCTCTTGTGGTTACAATTTCTGGTAAAACTTCTTCTATTTCTTGTGCGATTATTCCGACATCTTTTCCTGTATAAGTTTGTTGGTTGTCATTCCAATCAAATGTATAACCACCTATTTTTTCAACCTTTTCTAATGGATTTTCTATACGAACTATATTGTCTTTAAGTCTTTTGTCTGATGAATAGTATGCCACAACATCACCTGTTGCATTTACATCTCCACCAAAAGTTGCACTATTTGCACTTCTATCAAATACTAAGTGATTAGTATCTCCATCCCAAAAAGAAAAATCTTCACTTCCGCCACCAGTTGTTCCAAATCTCCAAAGTTCTGTACCACTTTCGTTTGCTAATTGTATTTGACTTCTACCACTTGATGAACTTCTTTGTATTTTAAAATAATCAGATACTCCACCTGCTTCATATATTAATTTACCACCTGAATGTCTTGAATCTCCACCTGCTACATGCAACTTACTACTTGGTGAATTAGTGCCGATACCGACGTTATCTGCACTTGCGTCAGTAAATAATAAATTTGTATCAGTATCTCCCTCTACTCTAAAATCTATTGTGGAGTGTCCTTGTTCATTAATCGTAACTGGTCCGGAATGTGCAAACTCAAGAACATTTTTACTTATCGTTCTATTATAAAGATAAAATTGTGAAGTATCGTGTTCTATACTATATTTATGTCCACCACCTCTTGAAAACATTACTGAACCATCATCTGTGGTGTTGATGTGTAAATCCATATCTGGTGAACTGGCATTTATACCAACTTTTCCACCTTTTACATATACTATTTCTGAACCACCAGCAGATAAATTTAAACTATCGTTTGTATGGTCATATCTAACTTGTCCTCTATAAGCAGAAGCACCAGTTCCATCTCCAAACAATACATATCCATTACCAGTTGTAGATGTTTGTATTTGAATACCATTTTGTGAGTCAGATGTATTACCTACTTGTAAATCAGTTCCTGAATAATGAACTGAAGTATCTCCTATTAATAATCTACCTGATGAGTCTATTCTCATAGCTTCAGAACTTGTACCTACACCAAATGATAAACCATACTGATTTCCATTACCATTAAATTGAATATATGATTGTTCAGTAACATCAGTTCTTGCTAAAATTCTTGTTCCTGATGATGTCCAAGAAGAACCATCTGCTTCTCTTAGTTGTCTAAATATTAATTGACTTGCATTTGTTGTGTGAGTTTCTAATTTTATTAAATCAATTGCATCACCTGCAGTAGTTCCTAATGTATTACTTGCTAAAGCATTATTATTATTATCTCCATCTCCAATATGTAATTTAGCTTCTGCATCATCTGTACCTCTTGATATACCAAGTCCACCAGTAGATACAGTCATATAATAATTACTACCACCGCCACTTGGTCTAAATCTATGTCTTGTATGGTCATAATAATTAGCAGCATCAGAACCACCTATATATAAAGCTATTGAGCCATCAGGTTTTCTTAAAGTGGTATAATTACCATCTCCATATAATCTATAATTGCCATTAATTCTAATTCCTTGACTTTGAGATAAATTAATATCTCCTGAACTTATGTCTAACTTATATCCAGGTGTTGTAGTGCCTATTCCGACAAATCCAGTATCATCAATAACCATATTGTTTGACATAGTTCCTGATGTGTTAGCAGTTAAAAATCTTAATTGACTTGCTGAATCATTATGAGAATTTGCAAAGTGTCTAATAGCAGCATATCCAGTTTCATTGTAAGTATTTTTGAATAATAAAGTTTGGTAATTAGATAAATGTCCACCACCTACTGTGTGCATTGATGCACCAAGAATTAAATTATTAGCACTTGCACTTCCTCTAACATCAAGCTTACCACCGGGCGATGCAGTTCCTATACCGACTCTATCTGTACTACCATCTACAAATAATAGATTAGTATTAGTATCTCCTTCTACTCTAAAATCTCTACTTGCACCATCTTCATTAATGACTACTTCTGTATTTGTCAATCTAAATCTTTCTCCACCATTTTGACCAAATCTTACTGGAAGGTTGCTCATTGAATAAACCAATGTGTCAGCACCTCTTGCTGTAATTTCAAAAATACTATCACTTCTATCTAATCTTAAAGAAGGATTTTGTCCTGAACTTTGTATTTCTATTCCTTCTGTTCCAAAACTAAATGCAGGTGATGCAACTCCTATACCGACATTACCTGGAATATATACATCGTTAGATGTTCTGCTAAATCTTATAACTTCAATACCTGAAGCACTATTGTTATGTCTGTATAATGAAAATATATTAGCACCACCATCAAAAAGCCATCTCATACCATAAGCTAAACCATCATTTTCCACAAAGAAATGTTCTATGTCAGGATTGTCATTCGTAGTATTGGTAACTCTTAATAAATGTCCTTCTATTTTTGGATTTGCAATATCACCACTTGAAAATACATTTAGTTCATTTTCTACTGATAATTTGTATCCAGGATTTGTGGTGCCGATTCCAACATCACCTGAAGAATTAATGGTAAGTGCATCTGAACCACCAACAGCACTTCCTGTTGCAATGTTAAAACTATTACCACTATCGTCTAATCCTACTGAAAAGTACTGATTACCTTGGTCTCTAAATGTAATTTGTGGGTCACCACTTACTGCGTGAATATATGTTTCGGCATAAGGTGATGATACTCCGACATCTCTAATGAATGATGCTATTTTTGCACCATTACTACCACCAGTTACTTTAAAAGCAACTGCATTATCATCTTCGTTCAAGTGTAATAAGGTATCGGGTGAATTTGTGCCGATTCCAACATTTCCATCTTCTGCAATATTTAATGCTTGAATTTCACTAGCACTTGAATCATAATGTCCTAATGTTAGAACATTATCCACAACTGAACCAATAAATCCAGCATATTGTAATGCACCTGCTGCTTCACTATTTGCATAATGTCTAAATAATAAAATTTTATCCTGACTTGTTTCTCCATTAATATAAACAGTTGTTGCCTCTGCTGATTCTGTATTGATGTCTAAATGTCCTAATGGCGATGTGGTGCCAATTCCGACTTTACCATCACTACCTCTTACAAACATATCATCATTAAGATTTATATCTACGTCTCCGCCGTCTCCAAGTTTTACATAATCTTGTGTGCCATCTTCATATAAGTCTAATAATGTTTCTCCACCTGCTGCCATTCTTACTCTATCTGTATCAAATTTCAAATATGTGTTATCATCACCATTGTGATATAAGACAGCATTCATACCAATATCACCTTCAACATCGAGTTCATAAGTTGGTGAGTCGGTGCCGATACCGACAAGACCTGATGAATTTATTCTCATTCTTTGAGTCAATGCACCACCAGTAGATGTATAAAAATCTAAATGACCGGCTCTACCAGCTTCACTACCATTTGTTAAATATGAAACAATTTTAGCGACCGGTGTAATTCCTGCTTGACTATGGCCAAATATTAAAGATGGCCCACTTCCGGCAGATGATAATGTATTTCTAATTTCTAATGTAGGGTTGTTAGTACTTCCAACCATCACATCACCCGTGACATCTAACTTAATACTTGCACTTGGTTCAGTGCCAATTCCGACATTTTGAGAAGCATCTACTGCTACTGCAAAAGTCCCTGCTGTAGATATTCCTAATTTATTATCTGCAATTCTATATAATCCAGTATCACTATCATTTACTCTTAATGCAGGACTTGCTGCTGTTCCTGATAAACTTGATTGTAGTCCTGTGGAATCAATTCTTGCAATTTCAGTAGTATCTACGGATACACTACTTGTAACATTTCCTGCTAATTCAAATGCCATATATTCGCCACCTGAACTATCAGTATTTACTTCTATTCTACCTGAGTTACCATTTTGTTCAGGAATTTTACCAGTATGATTAAATGTTACATTAGAGTTACCACCACCATCATTAATAGTTAAACCAATAGCACCACTACCTACTCCTGCTTCTATATGCGATGTTGCTTGGATTCTTGCATTCTCACCTATTGGTGTAACACCTACTCCTAATGAACTATTTTGTATAAATGTACCTGTTTCTAAGATTTTTAATCTATTTGCACTACCTATTTGAAATTGTTGTGATGTATCCTGATTAAATTCAGCAGTCTCTTTATCCATATCTAAAATAATACTTGCAGTATCTAAGTCATTGGCAGTAGTAGGTCTTGCTCTTACTTGAAAATCACCAGTACCATTATTTGTGTTGTCAATTAAAATATTGACATTGTTTACACCTGCTAAAGTAACTTGGTTTGTAACACTTGAATCTGAATCATCATCAAGAGTTAATCTATTACTTCCATTACTACTATGCTTTAATACTCCACTAAGAGTTTGGTCACCAGTTACTGCTAATGTGCTTCCATCAAAAGTAAGATTAGATTCTGCTTGAATTGCACTTGTTCCATTACCAGTTAATAATGTGTTTGATGTAAAAGTAGTTGCTCCGGTTCCACCTCGTGCTACTGATAAAGTTCCTGATGTTCCCGCAACAATCGGTAGACTTGTAGCATCGGATAAATCAAATGCTGGTGTCGTATCGGAACCACCCAACGAAACACTTACTCCACCATAATTAACTGATGAATTCGTAAGTGATGAATTACCAATGTTGGATAGAGTATTATTACTTGCGTTAATTGTTTTGTTGGTTAAGGTATCGGTTGAACTAATGGTTACTAAATTGACTTCACTATCTTTTAATCCACCAATCCATCTATCTTCACTGATGTCCCATAATAATGAACCTGTTTCTGCGGTTGAGGCGTCATTTACATAAAGTCCTCCATCTCCTGCGGCTGAACCAGCATTCAATGTTAAAATTCTATCTCCAAGACTAACTTCTGTTGAATCTATGGTAGTGGTTGTTCCTTGAACATCTAAATTACCAGCTACGGTTAGATTACCTTCTAAAATATCAACACCACCATCTTTATTGACTCTCATAATGTTATTATCGGATTCATCTCTAATGGTTAAATTACCTACATTTAATTCTATTATGTTTTGATTGGTTGTGTGATGAATTTGTAAATCATCTGAATTACCTAAACTTAAAATCTTACCATCACCTAATTGTAAACTTGTTCCGTCAATAGTGAAGTTTGCTTCTGCATTTTGTCCGTCAGTTCCGGTTGCGGTTAAAATTCTATTATTACTACCATTAGACATAAAGTCCGATACATCAACACTAAATTCTCCACTTGATAAATCTAAACCTGTTCCTGCTGTGAAACTACCTGATATATCGGATGCGATTTGTGCCGAACTTGATACAATATTATCTCCTGTGGTTCTCAATACCGTAGCATCTACTGCTAATGTTCTGTTTGAGGCTATTGTTCCACCACCCGATAATCCGTCTCCAGCACTAATCGATACTGAAGTATGGTCAATGTGTTCATTTGAAACGAAGTTTGTAGTAGCATCGTGGTCTACTTGTGTGGAACTACTGATTAAAGTATTGGATAATTCAGATTCTGCAGTTGTCAATCTTGTGGATATACTCGCACTTGGTTGAGTAAATGAACCTGATATATCAGTAGAAATTTGTGCTGAACTCGAAACAACATTATCTCCGGTTGTTCTTAAAACGGTATTATCTACTTCAATATCATCAGCATTTGCAGTAATTCCGTCTCCACCAACTACATTTAAAGTTACTCCTCCTGATGAACCTCCACCGGTTAATCCGTTTCCAGCAGTTACGGAAGTTATGTTTCCTGTTTCATTACTTGATATTCTACTTGCTAATGAAGAACTAACCTCTGTAAATGAACCAGATATATCAGTAGCTATTTGTGCACTACCACTAAGAACATTGTCTCCTGTGGTTCTCAATACAGTATTGTCTACTGCAAAACTTCTATTTGTACTGATATCTCCACCACCTGATAGTCCGTCTCCTGCGGTTAAAGTTACACTTGTGTGGTCGATGTGTTCATTTGCTACAAAACCAGATGTTGAATCGTGAACAACATCAGAACTTGCTAATGTTATTGTTCTATTTGTTGTAATATTTCCACCACCGCTTAAAATTCCACCTGCTGATATTGAAACAGCACTATGGTCTATATGCTCGTTTGCTACAAAGTTTGTAGTAGTGTCGTGGTCTACTTGACCTGATGAACTTACCAGTGTATTAGATAATTCAGATTCTGCTGTTGTTAATCTTGTTGAAATACTCGCACTTGGTTCTACGAATGACCCCGATATGTCAGTAGATATTTGAGCACTACTACTGATTAAAGTATTTCCTAATTCACTTTCAGCTGCGGTTATACGAGTAGAAAAACTACCGCTATCGGTTTGTAAATTACTGATATCAGTTTCATTTGTAGTAACTCTTGAACTAAATGAACCACTATCTGTTTGTAAATTATCAATATTAGTTTGTTCAGTAGACAAATCAGATTCTAAGGTTGTAACTCTTGTTGAAAAACTTGAACTTGGTTCAATAAATGAACCAGAAATATCTGTTGATATTTGTGCCGATGAACTTATTAAAGTGTTTCCTAATTCGGACTCGGCTGTTGTTAATCTTGTGGATATAGAAGAACTCGCTGCTGTAAATGAACCACTAATATCTGTTGATATTTGTGCTGAACTCGTTACTACGTTATCACCCGTAGTTCTCAATACACTACTATCTACGGCAAAACTTCTATTTGTTGTAATGTCTCCACCACCACTTAAACCATCTCCTGCTGTTAAAGTTACTCCACTATGGTCTATGTGTTCGTTTGCTACGAAGTTTGTAGTTGCGTCGTGGTCTACTTGTGTGGAACCACTAATGAGAGTATTACCAAGTTCAGTTTCTGCTGTAGTAATTCTTGTTGAAAAACTTGAGCTGGCAGCTGTGAAAGAACCACTAATATCACTTGATATTTGAGCTGAACTTGATAATGCTCCGTTAAATGTTCCATAAAAATTTGGTGCTCTAAAATCTACACTTGATGTAATTGATGTATTTGAATGTCTATATCTTAAATTTGCAACATCCCCACCTAATCCGAAGTCTATACCGGCTTCGTCTAATTGAGCAGAAGTTGTACTACCGCTACCAATTGTAATGTTTTTATCTCCAATGTTTAGAGTTGCGGAATCAATAGATGTGGTTGTTCCTGATACATCTAAATTACCACCAATATTTACATTACCGGTTGTCGTTACACTTCCAAAGTTTACATTATCGGTTGTACCGACATCTTGCCCGATTGAAATCTCACCAGATGATATTGTTACACCTGTTCCTGCTGTGAAACTACCTGATATATCATCTGCGATTTGTGCCGAACTACTAACTAAAGTGTTGGATAATTCTGTTTCAGCAGTTGTAATACGAGTTGAAAAACTTGAACTTGGTTCAATAAATGAACCAGAAATATCTGTTGATATTTGTGCCGAACTACTAATCAAGGTGTTAGACAATTCAGTTTCAGCTGTGGTTATACGAGTAGAAAAACTACCACTATCTGTTTGTAAATTAGTAATGTTGGTTTCGTCTGTGGTTAAACGAGTTGATAAAGAACCACTTAAATTTGTAAAAGAACCACTAATATCTGATGATATTTGGGCACTACTACTGATTAAAGTATTACTTAGTTCTGATTCTACTGTGGATAATCTTGTTGAAATACTCGCACTTGGTGAGGTAAATGAACCACTGATGTCAGATGATATTTGTGCTGAACCACTAACTAATCCAGTAGGTAATTGTTCACTTCCACTTATGATTCCTGTTCCACTGGTTGAAAATGACTCCGAAACAAATCCTAATTGAGTTATTTGTGTAGAACCACTAATTAATGTATTGGATAATTCTGTTTCTGCTGTAGTTAATCTTGTGGATATACTTGCACTTGGTTCAATAAATGAACCTGATATATCAGTAGATATTTGTGCTGAACTTGATATTAAAGTATTATCAAGTTCTGATTCTGCTGTGGTTAATCTTGTGGAAAAACTTCCACTATCAGTTTGTAAATTTGTAATATTAGATTCATCAGTTGTCAATCTTGTGGATAAACTACTACTTAGTGAATTTGTTGAACCGCTAATGTCTGATGAGATTTGTTCTGATGATGAAAGTGCACCTTGAAATATTCCAGTAAATACTGAACCCGTAATTGATGTTGCTTCTGAAAAGTCAACATTAGAACTCGATACCGTAAAAGAACCAGTTACCGAAGTATCTGACCTAATTTCTCCACCTGTAAAAAATGCACTACCGGATGGTCCTGCAATTCCTTGAGGCCCTTGTGCTCCAGTTGGGCCTTCTGGTCCAAGTGGTCCTTGAGAACCGGTTGGTCCCGCAATTCCCTGTGGTCCTTGTATACCTTGTGGTCCTAATGCCGTAACATTAACAACTGATGTAGTTCTTTCAGATGATACCGATACACTATTTACTGATTGTTTATTTATCGTAACTTGTTTAGTTTCTGTACTGGTCGTTACATTGTTTTGTGAACTTGGTGTAATGTTTACAGCCGTATTTTCAGATGGTGTCAATACACTATTTGATATACTATTATCTGATTGTGTATTTACAGTAACTTTTTTAGTATCTGTATTTATCGTTACATTGTTTCTTGAATCAGTCGTTGTAGTTACATTTTTATTTGAGTCTGGTGTAATTTTTACAGCCATTTTTTAATCTCCTAATAACTACCTTTAGTAACTTCTTTGAATAAGTTAACGCTTCCTTCTAATAATCGTTCAACTGTTGCACAATGTCCACTACCTGAAACAAGTTCTAAGTCATAAACTGCATCAGTAAATGATAATGTTGATGACGAAACGTGTGATATGTAAACTCCAATACTACCAGATGATAATGGTTTTGATGCACTTAGTCCACCAGAACCACTCATATTTAGTCCCGTTCCACACGGACCAAGACTTGATGATAGTGTTAGATATTTTACATCAGAACCTGCAGATGGTCTAATATCCATTCTAGCATTATATCCTGATAAATCTATTGGATTATCATTTGAATCTGTATAAGTGATTTCAAAATCTACCGTTGTTCCTTGTTCGATTGAAAAGTTGTATTTACCTGCTGCCATAGTAATCCTTTATTGTTATAGATGTATTTTATCAATAATAAATATCAGCTTATCATTTTTTAAGAAAAAAAGACTTGACTTTTTGATTTTTTATCCGTATATTAATGTATAAGAATTAAACTCATTGGTTTATCTTTCGGTGAAAAACCCCTGATTGGTCGAATCGGGGGTTTTGTTTATTGTGAAGTTTTAGAAATAAATCGCCCGTATTTATCTTTTTTCAAATTACTGAAAAAAATACTTGACTTTTTGATTTTTTCTTTTTATATTATAATGTAATAATAATGGTTAAAGGTGGAAACTTAATATAGAAATGAAAAACCCCCAAATTAATGGGGGTTTTTCTTATCATTTGTCAATTAGTTTTAATTAAGAATTAATCTCTATTAAACGTAATTTACATCTGCTACTATGACTTTACCATAGAATTCTGGCCTTACCATCTTCTTAG
>Ga0222717_10003769_pt1 | contig 11318 bp, 12 predicted proteins | sample C33_18DmetaG_FD_165053 | JGI IMG/M metagenome (GOLD analysis project Ga0222717, IMG submission 165053) | Estuarine water microbial communities from San Francisco Bay, California, United States - C33_18D | ecosystem: Environmental > Aquatic > Marine > Unclassified | place: USA: California...
GTCTAGGCCGCACTTAAATTTTGATTTTTCTCCTTCTGTGTAATTAAGAATAAATTTGTTTAAAGCAGAACCGATAGTGCTCGTGTCTACTACTCGTCCAGGACCAAAATCAAAAAGCTTAGGAGGCTCACCAATTTTCGCAATTCTTTTGTTCGTTATCGTTAGCTCGATATAATTTTCATCATTTTTAATTTCTTCAATTTTTGTAATTTTACCAAAATCTAATTGTGATGTAATTTCGTGTGCCGGACTGCCTTCTTTTAGTTTAAAATTTTGTTCATTAAATTTATACAAATAAATATTATTATCAGTGTCTTTAATTTTGGTTTTTTTTATGAATAAAGCTCCACCAATACATTCTGGGTCATCTAAAAGTTCATCCGGACTTTTATCTAGCCTGTCAAATTTAGCCCAATATTTCGATTTATTTTCCCTTCTATGAAAACCAACTAAATCTTTTAAATTCTCCTTAACATCTGAGTCTTTATCTTTTAATTTTTCATTTAATTTTAATTGAATGGCTGCTTCATTCAATTCAAAATCTTTAACATTTGCGTTGTTGATTTCTTCTTCTTTAGTTTGTTTAAAAAAAGGAAGTTCTTTAGATCTATGTTTTATTAAAAAATTCCTCAGCTCAAATGTGGAGACACAATCTTCTTCATTATAAGCAATAATATCATCAATATTTTTTTTACTATTAGTAACTAACCAACTTTCAAATAAACGAATACTGTCATCAGCAGTTTTAATATCAGCGCTTCTTTTTTCACGATAAAATTTTTCTATAGTTTTTAAAGAAAGATCTTTTTCAGAAGTTTGCATGCATTGTGAGACGACTCGATATAGGTCAATAAATTTCTCTAATCTTAATAATTTATCAATAAGATTATAACCTTTAATGAAAGTAGAAGAATAATCTGAAGCCAGTTCTCTTAATGCCCTCTTTTCATAATCATTATAATGATAGATAAAAGCTTCAGGGTATTTTTTAAAATGCTTTTCAAAAAAATTTATTAAATCTATAAAAATTCTTTCTTCTTCTTTTTTTGTATACTCTTTAACTGTAAAATCCTTAAATTCGAAAACTTTACCATTATAAAAATAAATACCGTGTAAATATTCAAACGGTCTTTGCTCAGCTTGTGGAAATCCCTCAATATCGTAAAAGATATCTCCTTCATTTGGTTTTGGCATTTTATAAAAACCTTTATTTTTTTCAGTTTTATTAAAAATGTATTTACTTTTTTGGGTTAATCTTTTTTCTTCTTGTAATCTTGCCTGTTGAGTAAGCTTTATTTTTGAACCTGGATTTATCTTTGCTTTTATATTTGCTGGCTCTGTTTCAGCAAGTTGTTTAATTGTATTAATATTTTCTTTTTTTAATTTAATAATTTGAGAAGATCGTATGCCGCAAACTTGATTAATATAATTATCTTCATCCCATTTTTTTATGCATACATCCTGCCAATCACAAATATTACAAAAAGAACATTTTTCAGGGTACATTTTTTGCTTTTGAACTTTCGTAAGGAACTTTTCAAAATTTTTTCTTGTAAATAAAAAGTAATCAATAAATTCACTTACATTAAAAGAGTTAATAAGTTTTGTGCCATCAATTAAATGCATTTTTTTTGGTAAAAGACCTTGAATCTTACTTAATAAAAATGAATATCCAGTAGTTTGTAAAACATGTTTAGGTCTTAGAGTTTTTGTAACTTTAGTATCTGAAACCTCATAACTATAACTACCAAGATCTGATTTTGTTTTATGCTTAATAAGAAAATCTATCTCACCACCAAAATCTTCATGAATAAGATAGGCTTTGTAAATTAAATCATATCCTTTTTTTATTGCTTCAACTGTATCTTTAAATTTTTTCTCAGCTGATTGTTTCGGGTCAATTGTTATTTTTTTTTTATATTTCTGGGATAATTCGCTGTAATAATCTTTTTCATGTTTAATTCCATATTCAATTCTTAATTTTAAGTCTGCACTTTTTTCTTTTTTTTTTAAACTATCTGTTCTAGCAATAAGATCATTTTTGATGTGATACTTACAAGCCACAAAATTATTCAGATCAGTAGGTGAGTACACAATTTTACTATTTATAACTTTCATCTGTTATTTAAATGTGATTATTTTATATTAAGAGTCAATTGCTTCTGAATTAAATATAGCCTTTATTTTTTTTTTCTCTAATTTTCTTTTCAGAGTATTTTTTTGCATCATCAGAAGACTTAAAAACTTTTAACTGATTGGCTGGATTTTTAATTCCAATTCTTCCATAAATAATGTTAACTTTTTTACCGGTTAGATTTATTTCCCAGAATTTATTAGATATATTGTCAGAATAAGTTAATTTTTTTTTCATTTTTTTTAATTAACTGCAGTTTTATCTTCAGGTTCATCTTCAGGATCGTTTATTTCTATTAACTGATTTTCCTCTATTTCACTACGTGGAATTTCTTTAGACCCACTCAATCCATGCTTAGCTTTAAATCTATCAAACGTTTTTTCTAATGAGCCTTTCTTGGCCCAACCAGTCTCCACTACTTTTTGTAAGTTGATGGAATGATCTCTGTGAGATTTAATTACTAATTTGAGATTTTTTTTTAAAACTACATACTTATCTACTAAAGAAGATGCGTTGTTATGAATTTCCTTCATATTATCCATTTGTTTATCTTTACTCTTTATAGTTTCTATAATTTTTATAACTGGCAGCAAAGTGCCTGGGCATGCTAGAATTACATTTTTTTTATAAGCCTCATCCATTAAATTTGTGTCTTCTTCAATCGCGGCTAAGTATGCTGGAACAAAAGGAATAAATAAAATAACACTTGGAAAAACATTCTTACCTAAAATTTTTTGATAATTACGATCCGAAAGAATATCTATATGTTTTTTAATAGAGCTCGCGTGTTTTTTTAAAAAACTATTTCTTATTTTCTCATCATTTTTTTCATTAACAAAGTTTTTCCAATCTATTAATGAAACTTTAGAGTCAACTACAACATGATCATTTTTACCTAAATTCATTATAACATCAGGCCTGACTTGATTTAAAATGTCGTCATTAACTTCATCATAAACTTTATTACCTTCTTGAACTGTAAAATCAGTATTAATTTGTAATCCATGTATCTCTAATAGTTTTACTAAAAGTTTTTCTCCAAAATCACCTTGAAATTTAATATTGCCCGTAAGCTTATCGACAAAATTTTTAGTGTCATTAACATACTCTTCGTAAGTTTTAACTTTTTTATCTGAGTCCTGTCTCCATTTTTCTACATTATTAATAGTTTTTAACTGTTCTTTAGCATTTTCTCTTTCAAGATTCAGTGTATGGTTGACTTCATTTTTAGCTGAAGTTAGATGTGTTATTTCTTTTTGAAATGCCAAAATCTCTCCATCTTTTTCTTTGATTGTTAGATCTCTAGCATTGATCAACGATTCTTTATCATCAAGTAGAGATCTATCAATTTGGTTCGAATGTTTTAGTTTATAATAAAAAAACCAAGCTATTGAAGCTAAAACGAAGCCAATACAAATATAAATTAAAGGTTCTAACATTTAATGCAGTATTTTCTTATTTTTTTCTTTTATATCCATGTCTTCATTGATAAATTCAGAAAAATTTTTCTCTAAATATTCTCTTTGATTTTTAACTATTTCCTTAGAAGACGCATCGTTAGCTCGAACATACTCAGAAGGATGTAAATCAAAAGACGCTGTTTGCTTAGCATGAAAAAGGAGAGCGTATAATCCCCATTCCTTTTCAATAGAACTAGTATTAATTATTTTCAACATCTCATTACACTTATCTCTTAATATTGAATTTAATCTATCTTGCTCGCTTTGTCTTTGAGTTTGTTCTTCTTCAATGCTATTTTTTTCATCAGCACGAAAAGGAACTACGTTGTTTTTTACTTTAGACTTGCCTTTTCTTATCTTAGGCATTTTTTTCTCCTTTGTTATTATTTAATAAAAACAGCCAAATAAAAGGAGAAGAAAGGAAGTTATGCCCAGAAAGAAGCCTCCAATTATTTAGCTTATTTTTATAGATTTTAAACAAACAGCCTAAATCAGCCTGATTAACATAAGCAGAAAGGACTAAGAAAGGCAGACTTAATTTATTATGTATGTTTTTAATCATAAATGCATTAAATCATACAATTACGCTGTTGTCAACAGCAAAATATACTTTTTTTTACTTTTTTTTTATATTTAAACAGTGTATATAACAACTATGGATTCCAAAGTAAATAAAATTCAACTAATTGCTAATAAACTGCTTTTAACTAATTTATTAAAGTTTGCAGATTTATCTCAATCTAAATGTTCACTTACTTTGAGTCATCATAAGAATAGCTTAGTAGGATATGTTTATAGATACGACAAAAAGATTTTTCCTAGAAGTTTTTCTTATTTCTTTCTATTAAGTATTTACCGAGCTCTAGCAAAAAAACATAATCCTAAAGAAAAAATAAGTAGATTCGACTTATTTTACAATATGATTCTAGAACATGGAGGTATTATTAAAAAACTTCTGACCCCAGCGCTTGAACATCATATTCTATCAATTTCAAGTTTAAATAGCGGTGTAAAAATTGGCAGCGGAGAAAATATTACAAAAAATAAGGATGATATTTTTGATCAAGAAGAAACCGTTATAATGGATAAGTATATTTCTGTAGTTGAATTGGAAAAATATGAAAATTATAATCTTTCCTTGAGAGGATATGATTGTGTAGAAAATTTTCCACCTAACGATAAAGATGAATTAGGAGAAAAGAAATTATTAGAGCTAAAAAACTTTGAATTAGAAATTGATGCTATTAAAAATTTTTATATAATTTGTGAAAGTTTAAGAAAAATATTTTTACCAAATTTCTATTCTCCTTCTGAGTACAAAAAAATAAATTTTGTTAATAATAAAGATAGTGGATTTTTAATGAAAAAAAGCGCTATCAGAAAAAAATTAGAAGATAACGACTTTTCTAAATTATTTTTTTTTACTGCAAACGATGATTATATGCATCCCACTGTTTCAATGGGTGATGATTGTTTAGCTGTCAGCATTTCATTCAATGACAAAGAAGATTTAAAAAAAATGCTGAAAGGGGGATTGTTTGTAGTTAGAGAACTAAAAGGTATATGTATTAGAAGGTTACAATTTTCTGAGTTTAAAGACACTTTCCAAATTATTTCTATACCTGATAATAAAGAATATTCTAGACAAACTTTTCCAGCATTTGACAATGATGGAAATCCCAGAGTTCTAGGAAAAATTATATGGAGATCCGGTTTTACTATATCAAAAGAAGTTTCAGAAGACTTTGAAATTCCAGAATTTCTTAGCAAAAATTCTAATCCAAATCTATTTAGCGAACAACTTTATCAAGAAGAAAACGATTTAAAAGAAGAAGATATTAAATATATAAATAAAATATTAAATAAAAAAGATTTAAGATTATTCGAAATAGATGAGTTGGTAAATAAATATAGACGCTCAAAAATTTCGAAAAAACAAATTAACAATCATCCAAATATAAGAAAAATCTTTCCAGAAGGATTATATTTTAATGAAAATGAAAACGATATTTTGAAAAAGAAAAGAGCTTAAAAATGTTATTTGCATATTATGACATAGAGTCTACATCAGGCCGTTTGGGGGCCACAATTCTCAGTATTTCGGGAGTGCTTGTAAAAAATGACTCCCCAAAACCCTTAGAACAGTTCACTTTTTTTAGTAGGCCGCGTAAGAGTCGTCCTGTTGAAGTGGATGCAATGTTGATAAACGGTCTAGATTTAGATTTTCTATCTCAAAAAGATACTTATGGGAATATGCTTAAAAAGTTAGTCGATAAATTAACTGAATGGAAAAATAAGGGAGCAATATTTGTAGGGTACAACAACTTACTTTACGATAATTTATTAATAAATCACAGTCTATTTGTAAATTTAAGATGGCCTTATCTACTCTCAGGAGGACAAGGGCAGTTTGATCTTCTGCCGGTAGTAAGAGCTGCTCAAGTTTTTGCACCTAATGCCATTAAATATGAACTTAATGAGAAGCAAATGCCTATATTTAAACTAGCTAGCATTTCAAAAGCAAATGGAATTCCTATTCGCGCGCACGATAGTCTGGAAGATACTATAGCTACATGGAGATGTGGCCAATTACTAGCAAAAAAAGCACCTGAAGTTTTTAAAGCATCTTTATTATTAAGAAACAAATTAACTGTAGGTCCTAAATTAAAAAGCAGTCCGATCGTTTGTTGGATGGAAGCGTTCAAAGTTGCAAAAATCTATACTGGAACTAATCTTGGAGAAGGAATCTTTCCTGGATGGTTTATGCTTTACGATTTACGTAAAGATCCTGAGGAAATATTAAGCATATTAAAAGATACTAATGCTCTTAGAAAAGCAATGGATTCATCCCCAAAATTTTTAAGAGTCTGCAAGTCAACACGGGCGCCTCTTTTAATGGATAAAAAATATGCTTTATTAGATAAAACTTACAAGGAATTAGGTATGAAAGAACTAGAAAGAAGACAAAAAATAATTGAAAAAAACAAAGAAGAAATATTATCGAGAATAAAAGCTATTCAGCAGGAAAAACTTGATGAAAAAAGTGAACATGACCAAAGAGAATTAGAACCTGAACAAATGATTTATAAACTTAATGTTGGCATGGAAGAAAGAAAAGTTATGGATGCATTTAATTTAGCAGATAGTACACAAGAAAAGAAAAAACTATTTAATATGTTTAAAAGAGATGAAATTAAAACTCTAGCTGAAATGGTCATTTACGAAGAACACAATGAAGAAGAATTTATAAAAATTCTTAGCAAAAAAGATTATACGAAGATTAAAAAAAGAATAGCTAAAATTATTTTAAATCCTGACGGCGACGCTTCTGTATTTACAAATATTCCACAACAATTTGCTAGATTAGACACATTAAAAGTTCAAGCTGAAAATGATGAAGATAATGAAAAAATGAAACAACTTGAAAAATTAGATAAATATTTAATTAATATGCAAGCAGATTATGAAAGGTACGTTTGATGAAACCAAAATTGTATTACCATTTTAAAGAAAGTATTAAAAACAGAAATAAATATCTGAAACGTATGGAAAATTATTTTACATATCGAGAGCTTTATATACAGTCTAAATATAAATTACTTATTAGAAAACCTCTAATAAGCTTATTTTTACTAATTATAAATTTACCTATTAATTTATTTAATTATTTTGTTTACTTAAAAGATAGATATGACTATGAAAATGCAAAAGTTGAAATAGAAGTTATGGCTATATACCTGTGGGAAATTGATCAAAAAGAAATAGAGGCAGGAAAACAACTGTGGAGAAACAAAGATCTTACGTCAATTATAGATAAAAAATATAATAAACCAGAGGACCGTGACCAATACCATTAAACTTAACAATTCTACTAACAACTCCATTACTGAAATTCGCATAGAAAAGGTTCTTGATGTTGATCTTAATTTTAAACCTTATTGGTATATTTATTGTATAAAAGATACAGGCGAAAGAATTGAGATTGGCAAGTCTAATACGAGGCCCCAGTGTTATAAACAAGTAGCAATATATAAATAGTTAACAGGTTGACTTTAATATTATATTTATTATTTATATTCTATGGCTGAACTTAAAAAAATTACAGATCAAAACTATCAAAAAGAAGTTATCGAAAGTGATGATATCTGGTCAGTAAGTTTTTCTGCTCTTTCCTATTGTGCCCCGTGTAAGGCACTTCATAATGTGTTAATGCATATTACTGCTAATGACAAAGTACCTAATGTAAAATTTGGAACAGTAGCGTTAGAAGATACCGGTTTGAACTGGTCCACTCAGATGGGGATTAAGGCCGCGCCAACTACGCATGTAATGCGTAGGGGCAAAATTTTAGGAACAATAATGGGCTTTCAAGGTGAAGAAGAATTTATCAAAAAAGTTCAGAGTTTTTCAAAATTAAGTTAATTTTTACTTAGCAAATATCCTATCCAATATAAACTACCCGTCATCAACCAAAGCGAATTTGATTTATTTGATTTAAAGGCATCTTGAAAATTTTCTTTAATTTCTGACTTTATTTTTAGTTTATCTGCTACTGCTTTGAGCTTTTCCTTTGGAATAAAGTTACTCTGTTCTGGGTTATCTAAGAAATAAAGCTTATTAAATTTACCTTTAAAAGGCTTTAGAAAAGACACTGGGTCTTTTGAATTAATCATACTAATAACGGCATATTTATTTTTAAATTTAAATTCATTTATAACCTTAACCAACCTTTCAGATTGTTGATCATTATGAGCTCCATCTAGTATGAGTTTATCTTGCGAATTAAGATTTTTTAGTAATTTCCCTTTTTTTAAGATTTGAAGCCTACCTTTAATATCTACATTTAATAAACCTTTTTTTATAGTGCTGATAGGTATGTCACTGTCTAAAGCAAGCTTAATGGCCGGTGCCATGTTTTCATACATATAGTCACCAATTATATTAGATTTTATTTGAAAATAATGAAGATTGTCTTTGTAGTAATATCTTTTATTTTTCTTAATTATTTTAAAATCTGAACCATAAAAGAACTTTTTAGAATGATTATTTTTTAAGTTATATTTGATAAGCTTTAAGACTTTAGGGTCTTGTTTGCTAACATAGACTGTTGATCTTAAAAAAGATGTTTTTTCAAAAACTATTTCTTTTAAAGCTTTAAAATTTCTTTTCTTTGTTTTTGTCCAATTAAGATGATCCCATGAAATAGGGCTAATGATATGATAATTAGGTTTATTAAATAGAGCCCGGATTCCATCTAGCCTTCCAAACAAACCGAACTCCCCGATTACCCAGTCTAATTTGAGATCTTTAATATATATTCCAAAGGTAGTTACTAATTTTTCAAAATGAGTTAAGTTTTTATATTTAGTCACTCTAGTTAAGATATTCTTTAGTTTGTTTAGCTTGATAAATTTTTGATTGTGTTCGAATCTTTCCGTAACTGAAACTAAGTGAGGAGAGTAGGTGGCCGCATACCTTTGTCTATGTTTTATGAGTATGGATTTAAAGATTTGTATTATTGAATTTTTAGCCGAGGTACCATTAACAGTAAGGTATTTAACATTTGGTTTTTGGGTAATTTTTAATTTTTTTATAACTTTATTAATTCTAGTAAGGCCTAATCTTATTTTATGTTGATTAAGGGTTAAAAGTTTTTCAACTGAACTTTTTTTATCAAGCCGACGTTTTAATTGAGGCATCAACTGTGACATTAGATTTTTCCTGTAGGCGAGCTTCAATCTCTGGTTTTTTAAGAACAACTCTTATTAAGGAAGTTATCTTTTCTCTAATTTCCATTCTAGAGTCAAAACCTCCACATAGCATACCATTTTCGATTAAACTGTCTGATGCACCAAAGTTTTCAGGAAGCTCAGTACCTTTATTAACTGATGCGGATACACGTTTACCTGCAAATAATAAATTTTCAGTTTTGTTTTTTGTTTCAGAAAATAAGAAATCATTACCATAAACATTACAGAAAGTTCCTCCCGTAACTTTAGAAGAACAAATTCCTATTGTCACAATTCCAGCATCTCTTAACATTTTCATTGCCATCATCTGTACTGGCATATTTTTCAATGAGTGAATATTTCCCGTTACACCCATCCCACCTGATTGATAAAAAGAAACCACTGCATCAACTTTTTCATTTAAAGCTTTTTGTATACCAGCTATCAAATGTTCACCTTCACGATTTGTGAGTGCACTTCCGCCAAAAGAGAAGTTATATCCAAAAGCAATAACATTTAATCCATTCACTCTTCCTTTTGCTGCTAAAATTGCACTCTGCTGTCCAGTTTTTTTCTTATAAGCATTATACTTATCAATAAACTTTACTTCACCTATCTTAAAGTTAAGCGGGTCCGGGTCCGCCCAATCAGGGCATTCTATAATTTCATATTCTCCTTCATCAAAAAAAAGTTGAGAAAACCTAATCTTCGGATCTAAGTCAAAATGATAATTACAACTACAAATATTAAAATTTTTTTCTAAATCTGTTTTTAGCTGCATTTGATTACAGCTAGGACAATTTATCCAAAGACTGTTTTTTTGTTCTGATTTTGTTGGTCTGCTTCTATGCAGTGTTTGTTTTGCTTTTTCAACAAACTTTCTTACTTTTTCCTTAATCCAGTTCAATGCTTAACTCCTTTAGATAGATTATTAACATATTCTCCAACAAAGTGGGCTAAATCATGATTAGATAAACCATTTTGGCTTCCTTCTTTAATTTTATTAACAATTGAACTTCCGCAAACAACTAAATCTGCCAATTTAGATACTTTTTTTACATCATCCTGACTTTTTATTCCAAAACCTACTCCAATAGGAATTTTAGATTGTTTTCTGATCATTTTAGATAATTTCTTAACATTATCTAAATTTACATCTTTTGAACCAGTTACCCCTGCGTAAGAAACTATGTACACCCATGAAGAGCATTTTTTTAAACTTTGTTTTATATAAGCACTATCATTTGTTGGTGCTATTAGTTTGATAAATGCAATATTGTTTTTTGTTAGCCCTTTAAAAATTAATTCATCTTCAGGGGACTCGTTATTACTATCAACAACAATACAACCATCAACCCCACTTTTTTTACAATCTTTTATATATCTATCAATTCCATAAACATGAATTTGGTTTAAATAACCCATTGTAACGAAGGCAGTATCAGAGGTTATTTCTTTTTTTGCTTCTCTAATAAGTTGAAAGATTTTTTCAGTTCTAGCACCAGATTTGATAGCTCTATCATTAGCGCTCATTATAATTGAACTATCTGACGTTGATGTATTAAAACTCACACCGACTTCGATTACGTCGCAACTTTTAGAAAGTTCAATTAATATTTTTTTTGAGCTTTCATAATCAGGGTCCATTCCTGTGACAAATGCAACAAAACATGATCTATTCTCTGACTTTGCTTTAGCAAACACTTTTTCAAAATTTTTATTCATGTTCTCTTTTATATTTTAACATTCTAGCGACATTAGACTCTCCAGAGCCACACAAATGTATTAAGTGATTTTCCTTAGGATTTTTTCTTTTTTTAATTTCTTTAAGTGCTGCGTGTATAACATAACATGCTTCTATTGCTGGAAGGATACCAGTTTTTCTACACATCATTAAAAAAGTCTCTTGTGCTTCTTTATCTGTTGTTGCTTTAAATTTTATTCTACCAATACTATTAAGGTAACAAATTTCAGGTCCTGAAGAACTGAAATCGA
>Ga0222717_10003774_pt1 | contig 11309 bp, 10 predicted proteins | sample C33_18DmetaG_FD_165053 | JGI IMG/M metagenome (GOLD analysis project Ga0222717, IMG submission 165053) | Estuarine water microbial communities from San Francisco Bay, California, United States - C33_18D | ecosystem: Environmental > Aquatic > Marine > Unclassified | place: USA: California...
AAATTTATCTAAACATTCTTTTTTATCTATATTATATTCAATATTATACCCTACTAAATTATTATTATCTATTATAGGATGAAATATAAAAGTTTCTTTATTATATATATATGTAAATTTTTCAATTGGTAATTCAATATAATTATTATCAATTACTATTTGATAAATTTTATTTATATTATTATTTTTATATTTTAAATATATATTTTTACAAAATATTAAATATTGTGTTTCAGATAAATTTGTAAATAATAATCTATTATATAATGTATTATATATATATTTATATGATATTCCTAGTGATATAACTAATCCAAATATACTATAAAATATTTTCATTATAATATATATATATATATATATATTTATATATTTATTTTCTATATTTATTTTCTATATTTATGAAGGTGGTAATGTATTATCTATTTTTTGTTTTTTATCCCATAAAATCATATCATCTAATGCTTTACCTGGTGCAACTAATGGATAACAAGGTGTATGTTCAACCATAAATTCACATAAAACTGGTCCTTCTGTATATAATAGACAACTTATTTTACTACTTAAATCTTTTTTAGATTCACATTTAATTGATTTAAATCCAAATGTTTTCGCTACTTCATAAAAAGAAGGAGCACAAGAATTATCGGTTGCGGTAATTCTATTATTAAAGAATAATTTCTCCCAAATATCAACCATTCCTAATGTTTTATTATTTAAAATAATTATTTTCAAATTTTTCAAATCATATTGTTTAGCAGTTTTCATATCACTCATAGTCATTAAAAATGATCCATCACCATCAATATCAATAATTTTTTTATTTGGATTAGCTACTGCTATTCCAATGGAAGCAGGTAAACCAAAACCCATAACTCCTAATGAACCACTACTTATTAAACTTTTAGGAGTTTTAAAATCATAATATTGTGCTGTCATCATTTGATGATTTCCTACACCAGTTGTAAATATATAATTATCTTTATATTTTATTTGTTTATTTAATTCCTTTATAACATCTTGTGTATATATAATTGAGTCATGTGAATCATATTTAAATGGATATTTTTTTTTCCATAAACTAATTTTATTTAACCATGAATCTCTTTCTTTAAAAACTAAATGTTTATTTAATTCATTAATAAATACACCACAATCACTTTTTATATTATAATCTGTTTTTATTACACTATTAAATGTTTTATTATCTATATTACAATGAATTTTTTTTGATTTAGGAGAATATAACTCAATATTTCCTGTTGTTCTATCATCAAATCTAGAACCTAATGCTATGATACAATCAGATTCTTGTATAGCTTTATTTGCATATACGCTTCCATGCATACCTAAAAATTTTAATGATAAATTATCAGTTTCATCATAACAACCTACAGCATGAAGTGTTGTTGTTACTGGTATATTACTTTTTTTAACTAATTTTGTTAAATCATATGAATAATCATTACAACCTTGTCCAATATAAAATACAGGTTTTTTTGATTTATTAATTATATTCCCTATAATTTTAATTTTTTTTTTATTTATATTATTTTTAGTTTTTGTATATGTAGTTTTTTTTAAATTACATGTAATTTCATCTGCTAATATACATTTAGGTAAATCTATATGAACTACTCCTTTTTTACCTTCCATACTTATATTAAATGCTTTATCTAATACAAAATCTAATTCATTAACTGTTTTTACACTATAACTCCACTTTGTAAATGGACGTGTTATAGCTACTGATGGTGCTTCTTGAAAAGCATTTGTACCCATATTTTTAATTGGAACATTTCCTGAAAATACTATTAAAGGACAACTATCATTTTGAGCATCTAACATTGGTGTAATCATATTTGTTAAACCTGGTCCAGAAGTTACAATACATATACCGGGCTTTCCTGTTGACCGAGCATAACCTGTAGCACTATGTCCTAAATTTTGTTCATGTGTATTAATAAAATATTGAATTTTATTTTGTTTATTAAAACAATCAATTAATCCCATTATAGCTCCACCAGAATATAACCATACATGTTTGACATTATTTAATAGTAATTTATTAAATATAAGTTGTGAACCTTTTAATTTCATTAACTAATATTAATTTAAATCAATTTTAAATATTTAAATATATTATAATGGATAAAGAAATAGGATATATATCAAATTATGAACATTATAAAGACCATGATTATAAAAAAAAAAGAATAAATCCTAATAAACCTGTTTTAATGACTACTAATATGATTATATTATTAATTATTATTATTTCACCTATAATATTATTAGCTAATTATTGTTCTAATAATTTAGATATTGATTTAGAAAAAGAATATGAAGATTATACTAAATCTGGTGAAAAAAATATCGAAGATTTAACATTTGGAAAAAAAAATATATGTCAATATTTCGGTTATAAATTTTATGAAGAAGTTTTATCTTTTAAAAATACACAAATATCAATACTTTTTTATGTTGGATTAGTTATAATTTTACTAATTATATCTATTCATTTAGGTTTATGGGAACGTATATTTGAGTTTTTTGGAGACTCTTTTATTAGATTAAATAATAATAAAGATAAAATATTACAGGATTTTCAGGATATGAAATTAATTAAAGGTTCTGCTAGAATTTATAAATGTTTAGGAAAAGCATATGTAGATTCAGATATATCACAAGAAAGAAATAAAAAAATTGTTAATACTTTTAATAAACCACCAGAAGTTCCTGATAATGTAATTGGTTCTATTTTTAAAATGTTTGATTTTTAAAATCAATTATATGTTTTATATCAGTACTTTGGCCAGCATAATCTACTATATTAAATTCTTTTAATATTTCTTTGTCTTCCACATTTTTAGAATGTTTTTTAGTTCTCGATAATCTAAATAATGTAGGAAAACCTAATATTTCTAAATTTATATCTTCTAATTCTTTAGAAAATTCATCTCCATTAATTACATATATATTATTATCACCTTCTGTTTCTTTAATTAATTCATCATATGAACCATTTTTTAGAAATTCTTCACAAAAATGGCACCAAGGAGCATAAACTATTAATAATATATTATTTGTATTTTCATTTTGTAAATTGTCCTGTAAAACTTTTATTAATTCATTATAATCTAATTCATTTTCATAATTTTGTATTTCACTACCACCTTTTAATTTATTATATTCTTTTTTTAAATTTAAATATTTTTTTTTATATTTTAAATATTTATTTTCCATATATTTAATATAATATTTTTTTCGCATAATATTTAAATTTAAATTATTATCTATATTATTATGGATAATACTTTATTTATGCTTACTAATCCTAAAAAAACAAAAAAAATGCAATCAAATACAAATAATTTTGTTAATAATTATGAATTACATCAAAATAATGTATTTGATTTACAATTAGATAGTTCACTTTCTGATTTATCATCTCATTCCGAATCATCTATTAAATCAGAAAATCCGGAATATACAGATGAATTCAAAATAATAATTGATAATTTAAATGTATTAGATAATTATATTTTAAATTCAAATAATACTGAAGAATATGAAATAATAAATAATTATTTAATTGATTTATTATTTTTAATTAAAAGTAAAAAATCTAAAAAATAAAAATATATATTATATTATGAGTGAACAAAATAATAATTTTTTATATGAAAATTTTGATTTTAAAAATAGTTCTATTATACAACCACCAACAAAAAATCCAGAAAATAAAATTGCTACAAAAATTAAATATATTTTAATAGATAGTCGCGATAGAAATATTAAAACTTATCCCAATAATAATAAATTTACAATCAAATTAGATGAAGTTATTAAAGATGTTTTAGAAATTGAATTAATTAGTGCTTATGTTCCTAATACAGGTTATACTATTAATCAAAATAATTCTTTTATTTATACTAATAGTGATATGAGCACAAATATAGTAAATAATACAACAGCAGATTTATTAGGTTATTGGACTTCATCTAATTCAGATATTGTAGCTTTATTAAATATATTAGGACCATTAATATGTGGTGCTAAAACAACTAATGCTGATACTACTAATTTTAAATTTACTAGTGCAGCTGGGTGTTTTATTAGTTATTCAACAAGAACAAGGAAAATTACAATTAAACCCAGTACTAATATATATTTTGTTGATTCTTCCAAAAATTATTTAACTAAATCTATGGGTGAATTATTAGGATTTAGAGAAAATATAAGTCAAAATGCAGAAAAGGAAGCTACTACACCATTAAATTTTTCTCAAAATGATTATATATTATTACATTTAGAAAATTTTGAAAGATTTGAAGGTAGAATTAGTAATAATAATGCTGTTGAAAATGCTTATGCTAAATTACATTTAGGAAATGGAACACGTAATGTATTTTTTGGAAGAATAAAAGCTTTTACAAATGCTTTAACTATGAATCCTACACTTCAAAAATTAGATAGATTTGACATAAAATTTACAGATTATTATGGTAATTTATATGATTTTAATAATGGAGATTTATCTTTAACATTTGCTATTACATATAAATCACAACCAGGATATTTTGATTTTTAATATAAAATTAAACTTTACAAAAAGTATTTAAAATTGATTTTTGTTTATTAAATTATTAATGATATCTGTATCTCAAAAAGTGAAGAATGTTGTATTGTGTCATCCCGAAAGGGATAGTTTGACTGCTTATTCTTGCTGTAAAAGGCATCGGGTTAAACAAAAATCTCTATGTTGGGTTTAATTGTTATGTTGTATTTAATAATAGAGAAATTTATGGTCCATTTCAACCTTCTTTAGCGGCTGGTTCTTCTTCTACTATTCCTAGTTGTCACGCAGAAGTTAATGCTGTAAAACATATAATTAAAATTAAGGGATTAAAAGCTGCACAAAAAGCAACATATTATTGTTTAAGGTGGTCTTTTGATAATAATACAAAAACATGGTATTTAAATGAGGGCAATTCCTGTTTAGATTGTTCTGAATTCTTTAAAAAGTATGGTATTAATAAATTTGTAATTTCTACAAAAAAATCTGAACAATTTATAAAAAAAAATATTACTGAATTATTAAATGATGCAAAAAAATCAACAGGAAGATTATATGGTACTTAAATTTTATTATAATATTCTGGAATAATATCATTAATCATATTTATATTTTTTTTTGTATCTGGATATTTTGTCCACAATAAACCTAATATAGTATTACAGAAAATAGTATGTAAATAAGCACCACAAAAAAATGTAAATTCACCTAAATAAATTTTATTGTTTATATTATATATATCAATTCTACAATGTCTTCCTAACATTTTTCCTGTTTTTTCTACCAAATTTATTATTTTATTTAAATTATTTGGTTTATATAATTTTCTATAATGATAATTTTTATGACACATTTTAAAATAAATTGGTTCCCAATTCCTATTCATCCAAACACTTTTATATATTGTTTTATTATTGATTTTTTTTCTATCATATAAAACTACTATAAAATATATTTTACCATTGAATACATAACATTTATAATCATTTGGTATATTTCCTTTATTATCTAATAATAACTCTTCAATAATATAACCTTTAAATGGAATTTTATTAAACATTTCATAATGCATATAATATTTTTTTTCATTTTTTCTTAATTCCTTTAATTGATTAACTATCTGTTTTTTATTTATTAATTTATCAGTCATTTTATTTATATTATTATCAATTAGATATACACCTGCTCCATCACATAAATCAACTGGTTTTATTACATATTGTTTTGGTAGTTTAGAAAAATTTATATTATCTAAATTATTTGTTAATAAATATGTTTTAGGAACATTAAATCCTAGTTTAAATGCAAATTTTTTAGCAATATATTTATCACTTAAAATCCATTTATAATAATCTTTATTTTTTGAAGAAATACATATTTTATACCAATAATTATTATTTATAATTAAAAAAATTATTAAAATAATTAATAAAAAAATTATTAAAATAATTAATACAATTAATTTTAAAAATAATATCATAATTATATATATACATGGATAAATTGTGTTTAGTAGGCGCAGGATTATTAGCTTTAATATTTTTAACAAAAGACAATGAAACTAAAGAAGAAGTAAGTGAAACATCTAATATAAATGAATTAGAATTACCTAAAACTGATGATTTATCAGATACATCAGATGTTGATGAGTTATCTGAAACTTCTGATATGAATAATAATGCTATTGAATTAGATGATGCTAATTTATCTCCCACATCTAATGTTGATGATGATGAAGATGAAGATGAAGATGAAGATGAAGATGAAGATGAAGATGAAGATGAAGATGAAGATGAAGATGAAGGTGGTATTGAGTCAAATACATCCACTATAAAAGATAGTCAGTTAATTAATCAAACAAAATTATCTGATACATCTGCTAATTAATTTAAAATTTAATTATTTTATATTTTTAATAAAAATATTTTATATTATTATAGATGGATAATTTATGTTTAATAGGAGCTGGTATATTAGCTCTTCTACTTATTCCAAAAGATAATAATAAAAATAATGAATTAGAACAAACTAATAAAAATGAAGAATTAGCATTAAATTTAGAAGAATTAAAAAATGAATTACAAGAAGATAAATTAGAAGAAGAATTAAAAGATGAATTACAAGAAGATAAATTAGATGAAGAATTAGAAAATTTAGAAAATATAGAAGAAGAATTAGAAAATTTAGAAGAAGAATTAGAAAATGTAGAAGAAGAAGAAGAAGAATTAGAAAATTTAGAAGATAAATTACAACAAATAGAAAAAAAATTAGAAGATAATTCACAAGAAAATCAAAACAAAGGTGGAGATACTTCTAGTTTTATGGAATCTTTAATAACTGATAATATATCTGATACAAGTATGAGTGCTGATAATCAAATCAAAGGTGGTGATACTTCTAGTTTTATAGAATCTTTAACTGATAATATATCTGACACAAGTATGAATGTTGATAATCAAATCAAAGGTGGTGATACTTCTAGTTTTATAGAATCTTTAACTGATAATATATCTGATACAAGTATGAGTGCTGATAATCAAATCAAAGGTGGTGATACTTCTAGTTTTATAGAATCTTTAACTGATAATATATCTGATACAAGTATGAGTGCTGATAATCAAATCAAAGGTGGTGATACTTCTAATAATAAAACATTAAATATTAATAAATATGATATTAACAAATTATTTAAACAAAAACAATTAGATAGTTATGAATCAGATTTATCAGAAAATCTTAATAGTAATTTATCAAGACAATATAATTTTAATAAAAAGAATTTATAATTTACATATTCTAAATCCTATAAATTGAATTCTACAACTTGGGTATTGAGCATTACGATATTTAGAATTTATTAAATAATCACTAACGCAAAAACAACCACCTCTACATATTTTTTTTTTTCCGAAATAAGGATAACTCATTTCTCTATAAATAGGATCAATTACAAAATTATCATATGGATATATTGTTTCTAAACACCATTCCCAACAATTTCCTATTAATTGACTAATATTATCTTTATTATTACCTTTTTCATAGAAATTTACATCAGTACAAAAATTATTTATATTATTTATATTACTATATGTAGTATTTATATTTTCATTACCCCACGGATATAAGGTTGTGCCTTTATTTGTTGATAAATATTCCCATTCTGTTTCAGTTATTAGTCTAACTTTTCTCCATTTACAATAAGCTTGAGCTTCATACCATGATATATTTACAATAGGTATATTACTTCCAACTAAAATACTTTTATCCCAATGTTGTTTATACCATACATTATTATTTTTAAACCAATATATAGGACACACTATATTATTTTTATTTTTCCATTCTAAACTTTCATTACACCATAATTCATCATTATAATAACCATTATTTTCTACAAAATCTAAATATTCATATTCTGTTATTGGATATTTAGATACACTAAATGTATTTATATATGTATTAAAACTTGGTGCTTCATTATCAAAAATTAAATTATTTTTATTAATATTTATACCTTGACTAAAAAATCCTCCTTTTATTTTAATAAAATCATTATTTATTTTAATAAAATTATTATTTATTTTAATAAAATCATTATTTATTTTTATATTATTATTATTATAATAAAAATTATTTTTAATATGTAAATAATACATTGTAAAAATAAAATTTTCATTATGCATATCATTATGTAAAATACTTAGTCTAATCAAATATGTATTAATACTATCTATAGTATTTTTATTAATATAACTTAATAATAATTGAATAATACTAAAATATATTAATTTTAATTGTTTAAATTTAATATTATTATATTTAAATCTAGATAATTTATTACATTTTTCTGAATCAAAAATTGTTAATTTAATTTTATTATATTTTTCAAAATGTCTTATATATATTTTTAATAAATTATATCTAAAATTATCTTTTTTTTCTAATAATTTTAATGTATTATCTATATAAAATAATATTATATGCCCTAATTGCCATTTTATAGGATTTACACAATCATCTACATAATTAATTAAATTTTCATATTTTAATAAATTTTTACAATAATTTATTGTATTTTTATATATATTATTTAAATCATTTATTAATTGTGATTTATTTTCTATATATATTTGTTTTTTTAAAATGTTTAATTTTTTTTCGTATGATAAATATAATGACATTATAATATTTATAAACTTCAAAATATATATTTATATATGAATATTGGGATAATAAGATATCCAGGATCTAATTGTGATTTTGATACTTTAAAATATTTTGATAATAGTTATTTTATTTGGCATACAGAAACTAAATTACCACCAGATATAAATTTATTAATTATACCAGGTGGTTTTGCTTTTGGTGATAGAATATATAATAAAGCAACAGAACAATATTCTATTTCACCGGGTGAAAAAGCAATTAAATCTCCTGTAACACAATTAATTTTAGAAGCTTCTACTAAAAAAATTCCAATATTAGGAATTTGTAATGGATTTCAAATATTAATTAAATTAGGATTATTACCAGGTAAATTAATATTGAATGATTGTAAACAATTTATTTGTAAACAAGTTAATTGTAAATATACTTTTAATAATTTAAAAGGAAATACAGAATTATATGTAGCCAATTCTTACGGAAAATATGAAGAATCTACATCAAACTACAATATATTTTTAACATATAATGATTCTATAAAAGAAATAGGTTCATTTAATAATATAGCAGGTATTTGTAATGAAAAACATACAATTTTTGGTATGATGCCGCATCCAGAAAGAAATAATACAGATTTTAAAGAAATTTTATATTCTATATTATTTAAATCACATACTATACATTCACATTTTGATAAACAAATCAATAATTTACTTTTGAGTGAACATATATCTTATAAAAGTACTAAAAGATTTTTAAAAAAATTACCAACTAAAGCTCCTTGGGTAATTCAAGGACCAGGTGAAAATGCTGGTATAGTTGATATAGGAGATGATTATTGTATTGCTATTAGAATTGAAAGTCATAATCATCCAACATTTATTAATCCTTTTGAAGGTTCTGCTACTGGTGTTGGTGGTATTTTAAGAGATATTTTTACTATGGGGGCACGACCAATTGGTATTCTTGATTTTTTAAGATTTGGTGTAGATGATTATAGTAATAATTTATTAAAAGATACTATTAAAGGTATATCATATTATGGTAATTGTGTTGGTGTTCCAAATATAGGGGGAGATTTATATAAGCATGAATCTTATAACAAAAATCCTTTAGTAAATATTGGATGTTTAGGTTTAGTTAAAAAACAAAATATTATTTATGGTAGAGCTACAGAAAATAATTTATTATTAATTTATGTTGGTAGTAAAACTGGTGCGGAAGGTATTAATGGTGCTGCTATGGCTTCAAAATCATTCAATAATAATATTGAAAATTTAAAAGATAATGTTCAAAAAGGTGACCCATATTTAGAAAAATTATTAGTAGAAGCTTGTTGTGAATTATCTGATCTAAATTTAGTACATGGTATGCAAGATATGGGAGCAGGTGGTTTATTATGTGCATCATATGAAGTAGTTAATCGAGGTCGTATGTTAACAAATACTAATTTAGGATGTGTTATTAATATTAATACAGTTCCAATTAAATATGATATGGATTATTGTGATATATTAATTTCAGAATCACAAGAAAGAATGTTAATAGTAAGTACAGAAGAAAATAAACAAAAAATTTTTGATATTTTTGAAAAATGGGATTTAGAATATTCAGTTATTGGTAATACTACATTAAATGATAAATATGAAGTTTATAATAATGATGAATTATTATATTCTAAATCTATGAATAGTTTTGATACAGGTGATGAAATATGGATTCAAGACACTTTAGTAGAAAATATAAATATACCAAAACTCCACAAAATTAAAAATATGTCTTTATGGAATTCATATGATTCAACAGTAGGTTGTAGAACAATTAAAGGACCAGATAAACCAGGTAGTTATTCTATATTAGATATTTATGAAATAAAAAAAAAAATTATTTTATCTTGGGGAGAATCAATAACTGAATGTTTATATAATATTAGATATTATCAATCTACACCATTATGTATAGTAAATTGTTTAAATTTTGGACATCCACAATCTTGTATAAATGAATTTTCAAATACTATTGATAAAATGATTAAAGATTGTAAAAAATATAATATACCTGTAGTTGGTGGTAATGTAAGTTTATATAATTCTACAAATAATAAAAATATTCGTTCAACACCTATAATTCTATTATTATCTATATTATAAAAATGTTAAATTATATAAGTAAATATATAAGTAAATATATAAATAAATTAATATATTATATAATTAAATTTCAATTATATTTTATTTTTAAATTAAATAAATTATTACATAAATATACAAATATTAAATATTTTAAAAATAAAAATAAAATAAATAGCGGAAATATTTTAAATGGTATTTTATTATGTATTTTGTATATACCTATATTATTATATAATAAATCTATATTACTTTTTTTGACAATAATTATTAGTATTTTATATCATTTTATTTATCAAGCTAATGAAAAAATTAAAAAACTAGATATATTAATAAATAGTATGAATTTATCAATAATAATGTTTATTGCTCTATATAATAAATGTGTAATTTCATTAATATTATTTATTTTATGTATAATTAATTTTTGTAAT
>Ga0222717_10003780_pt1 | contig 11295 bp, 17 predicted proteins | sample C33_18DmetaG_FD_165053 | JGI IMG/M metagenome (GOLD analysis project Ga0222717, IMG submission 165053) | Estuarine water microbial communities from San Francisco Bay, California, United States - C33_18D | ecosystem: Environmental > Aquatic > Marine > Unclassified | place: USA: California...
AAGAAGCTGAAGAAGATGGCCAGTACGGCTCGATTGCTTCTCGCTATACAAAAGCGTTGGCTCGCTCAATGGCCTCTACTAAAGAGATCAAAGCAGCTAACATTTTGAATACCGCGACAACTGCGAATGGTGGTGACGGCGCTCCTCTTTTGAGTGCGGCACATCCAACACAGGCCGGAAACCAGTCTAACATTTTGGCAACACCAGCCGATTTGTCTGAAGTGTCACTTGAAGCAATCCTTATTCAGATTGCTGACATGAAAGATGATCGCGGTCTTCGCGTTGCAGCACAGGGTACGCAGTTGATTATTCCAACAGCTTACACTTTTGTTGCAGAGCGTCTGCTGGAATCGCAACTGCGCACAGCAACTGCTGACAACGACATCAACGCGATTCGTCAAGGTGGTTATCTCCCGCAAGGCTACCACATTATGCGCCGTCTAACAGACAGCGATCAGTGGTTTGTCCAAACGGATATTCCTGATGGTCTGAAAATGTTCCAACGCTCGCCTATGAAAAAAGGCATGGAAGGTGACTTCGAGACTGGCAACGTGCGCTACAAAGTGCGTGAGCGTTACAGCTTTGGTGCTACTGACTGGCGTGGGGTCTTCGGATCACAAGGCGCTTAATTACTAACTTCTCCTAGTTGGTTGGATTGGGGCGGTCTTCGGATCGCCTCTTTCTTTTTTAATGAACCTGTTGTATTGTTCAGGCATTCCTGACAGTCGCATGGTGCGGCTGACACTTGCCACGACAGGAGATCGAAATGGCTTTATCTACTTTTACTGGACCAGTACGTTCAAATAACGGCTTCCAAATCCCAGTTGTAACTACCGCTAACTTGCCAGCTTTTGGCGATGTTGCTGTTGGAACTGCTTACATCGTTAGCGATAATGGTGCAGGCAATGATGAATACTGCATTGTTATCAATACAGGCGCGGCTTGGGTTACTGCTGTTGGCGCTGCACTGTCTTAATCAGGAGCATATAAATGGCTGATATTTCCTCAGTAAAAAAGCTAAGTGATAGCACCAGAGAGGCAGTCTTCGCTTTTCAATATCAATATGTTGATACTGGAGATGAAAGTGCTGTTCTCAAGATTGATGTTTCTACACTTGCTCCCAACGCGAATGGCGCACCTTGTACGGCTGTTCGCATCATCGAAGGTTGGTGGGTCATTAAAAGCATGACCGTGCGGATCTTGGCAGATGCTGACGTAGATGTAATCTTAATGAATATTGGTGATGACGATATTGGTTATCACGATTTTTCAAAGTTCGGTGGTCTTCCCTCGACGAAGTCGTATGGCACAAATCCAACTGGGGATGTGAAATTTACGACTGATGGAGCTGGTGCTGTGGGTGATTCATATCAACTGGTTCTAAGGGTCATCAAAGAATACTAGGAGTTTTCAATGGCGACTTCAGGAACAGTTGGTTTTAGACCAGACGTTGAAGAAATCATAACTGAAGCGTTTGAACGCTGCGGGTTAGATCCACAAGTACAAACAGGTGATAGGGCTGTGTCTGCACGGCGCAGCCTTAACCTGCTTTTTTCTGAGTGGGCAAACAGAGGTATTAACTACTGGGCAGTAGAACAACAGACTTTAACGCTTGTAAACGGCACATCATCTTATGCTTTGCCCGTAGGTACTATAGATCTTATTGACGCAGTGGTGCGAGATAGCTCTCAAACTGATACATCTGATCAGATCATTAATCGTGTATCAATTGCCGATTACAATCAATTGCCCAACAAGACATCCCCCGGAAAACCAAGCCAATATATGCTCGACAAGCAATATACGCCTGTCGCATACTTTTGGCAGGTTCCAGATCGGGATACATATAGCATGGTTTACTGGGCAATCAGGCAACTTGAGGATGTGACAGCATCAAATCAAGACGCAGATATTCCATATCGTTGGAACGAATGCATTTGCGCTGGTTTGGCAAGCAAAATATCTTTGAAATATGCAAACGAAAAGTTTCAGATACTAAACGAAATGTATGAACGTGCCTTCGCGTTTGCGGCGGCATCTGACAATGATGGTGTAAGTTTGAGGATTCAGCCAACTGCGCTGAACTTATCTTAATGGCTAAATACGCAAGTGGAAAAAAATCCCAAGCGATAAGCGACAGAAGTGGTCTAAAGGTTCCATACACTGACCTGAAGACCACTTGGGATGGCTTGCGTGTTTCACCAGAAGACTGGGAACCAAAACAACCGCAGCTTACGCCTGCTAAGAATGTTGTCGATGCGACAGCACTTTTCAATCCGCGTCCAGATACAGACCCTGAAAATGTCGATATATTTATAGGGTACAACTTTGATCCGTTTATAGATCCAAGACAGCGCCCCGGTGTAGGGGTTAGCGCCCCCGGCTTTATTGGGAGATGTCAATTTGAAGTTAATGTCACCAGCGTCACAGGCGTTAATGGAGATGGCAACATTGGTGTGCCGCAAGCCACAATTCAAACAGAGGTTTCGCCTAGCGGCCAAGCGGGTGATGGAGAAGTTGGTTCTTTAGTAAGAGAAATAGAAGTTACTGGCGTTCAAGGATTAGGCGGATCTGCCGAAGTTGGGGTAGAAGCTCTAGACATTTCAATCAATGAGACTGGTGTCGGAGGTTCTGGAGATGTTGGCGATGTATTCCACTTCTTGCAAGTCAATCCAATTGGCATCGATGGTATTGGCGATGTCGGAGCTATAGATCTAATAAACCAAGCGTTTGTTACAGGATCTGGTGGTAATGGCGCTGTTGGAGTTGCAACGGTAGAAGATCCATTTGGCTGGGGCATTGGACCTTGGGGTCTTGGGCCTTGGGGTGATACCGAAGGAAGGCCACATCCCATTGGACAGGCAGGTGCTGGTGAAGTATCTTCAGTGACAATAGCAATCGAAACATCTTGGGGCCAAGGTGGCTATGGCGAAAATACTTGGCAATGAGGATAGATAAATGAATTATACAACTTTAGTTGCAAATATTCAGAACTTCTTGGAAGATGACAGCGCAGAGTTGCAAGCCTCTATTGATCAGATCATAGAGCAAGCTGAGACAATGATTTTTCAGAGGTTGCCTAATCTTCCTTGTTTTAGAAAAACCACTACAGCAAGTATGGTGGCTGGAACTGCTGATTACACAATTCCGTCTGCAAGAATGATCCGTCAAGTATCTATTATATCTTCCAACGTGGCTTCCTATCTGAACCATAGAGTTGATTCTTATATACGAGATTATTCTCCAAACGCGACTACGCAAGGCATACCAGTCATGTATAGCACAAAAAGTGCTGGTACGGCTGGAACCGTGATAACTCTTGCACCTACACCAAATTCCACTGATACTTATCAAGTAGATTTTATTGCCCCTGAAGCGGGCCTGAGTTCAAGTAACACAAACAACTGGATCGGTGATAATGTCGAAAATGTGCTGCTTGCCGCGTGTTTGTATGAAGCGTCAGCTTTTCTTAAAGCTGGAGAAACATTGGCGCTTTATAAGACACAATTTGACGAAGCGGTGCAACTTACAGTACAAGAGATGCAACGTGATTACGCAGCAGAATATAACGGAGGTCTATAATGGCTATTACACAAGCAATGTGTACACAATTCAAACGAGATGTAATGCTTGGGCTGCATGATCTTGATAGTGACGCAATAAAAATCGCCCTTTACAGCAGTTCAGCAAATCTAGATTCGACTACAACCGCATATACCGCGACAGGTGAAGTTTCTGGAACTGGTTATTCTGCGGGTGGAGAAACATTAACCAACGCATCTGTTGTAGTAAACAGCACAAGCGGTTGTTTCGATTCTGATAATCCAGAATGGACTAACGCAACATTTACAGCTCGCGGGGCATTGATATATAATTCTAGTGAAAGCAACTTAGCAATTGCAGTATTGGATTTTGGTGGTGACTTCTCTGTTGCTGGCGGTACATTCCGCGTTGTTTTCCCCGCTCAAACAGCTAACACAGCAATTATAAGGATCGATTAAGATGGCTTCTACCTATGTAAATGACCTTCGCCTCAATGAGATGGCAACTGGCGATCAGTCAGGCTCATGGGGAACAGTCACGAATACTAACCTTGAATTGATCGGTGAAGCGTTTAGCTATGGCACAGAAGCCATAACAACCAACGCTGACACTCACACAACAACGATTGCTGACGGGGCTTCAGATCCCGGCAGGGCAATGTATTTGAAGTACACAGGCGCTCTAGATAGTGCATGTACGATCACAATCGGGCCAAATACTGTCAGCAAAATGTGGTTCATTGAAAATGCCACTAGTGGATCTCAGAACATCATCATATCTCAAGGTTCTGGGGCCAATGTCACGATTGCGGCGGGTAAAACCAAGGCTGTATATAGTGATGGTGCTGGGGCTGGCGCTGCTTTCTTTGACGCCTTCGCAAATCTAAGTGTTGGAGCTATCACGGGTGATGGATCTGGTCTTTCTAAAGTTGTAGATCAAACATCTGCCACAGGATCAGCTAATATTCCTGTCGGAACCACAGCACAGCGTGATGGAAGTCCTGCTACAGGTCAGCTTAGATTTAACTCTACTGATACATCTTTTGAAGGATATAACGGCACTGCTTGGGGTAGTATTGGCGGCGGTGCAGAAGATGGTATCTTCTACGAAAACGATCAAGCGGTGTCTTCTAGTTACACTATCGTATCAACAAAGAACGCAATGACAGCAGGGCCAATCACCATTAATAGTGGGGTAACGGTTACAGTAGAAACAGGCGCAAGATGGGTGGTTTTATAAATGGCTATTACACTAAACGGCACAACGGGTATCACAACTCCTGATATTGATAGCACGGCTGGATTTGATGCTGCTGATATTACGGGTACAATCTCACAATCTCAATTGGCTGGTGAGGCAGTAAACGAGAGTAAGTTGCAAGTCAGTAATGCTCCGACTAATGGCTATGCCCTAACGGCGCAGTCAGGTAACACTGGTGGCATGACTTGGGCGGAAATGGCTGCGGGTGGGACTACCCTGATTAGCACAACAACTGTTACCTCTAACGTAGGGTCTGTAGCTATTGCTTTGCCTACAGGATACGGTGCGTTCGAGCTTTTCTTAGAGGGAGTGGCACCGAGTTCAACTGGTGTAAGCTCAACATTAAGTGTTAGATTTAGCTCAGATAACGGCTCCAGTTATTATCAATCTTCTGGTAGTTATAATTCAAGTGGCTCCAATGCCGCACAGATTCCCATTTCAGCGGCAAATGATTTTAACAATGAGGCTTACATAGCCTTGACTATACAAGGAGCCAAAAACTCTGGCGTTAGAACTACAGTTTTCTCTGAACAAATTTTAATGACCACTACTGGTGAGTTTCGCAGTGCTGCTGTGATCGGTGGAGGGTACAATGGTGACACCGTTATGACAAACATTCTAATCTTCCCTCTTAGCGGAGGTTTAGACATATCGGGTGGAACATTTAGATTATATGGAAGGGCTGTATGATGAGTAAGAAATATGTAGACGGTGTTCTAACCGATATGACAGAGCAAGAAATTGCTCAACGTGATGCTGATAACACAGCATACGCCGCAGACCTTGCCGCTAATGGATACAAATCTGATCGTGCCGCAGCCTATCCTAGCATCGAAGACCAGCTTGATGACATTTACCACAACGGCATTGACGCTTGGAAAGCTAACATATTAGCGGTGAAACAAGCTCACCCTAAACCGGAGGGCAACTAATGAGTAAAATAGCATTAACACCAAACGCTAGTGGGACTGGTACGTTTACCCTTGCTGCGCCTAACTCTAACACAAACCGCACAATAACTTTGCCAGACAGCGATGGAACTTTGCTCGCTTCTGGTAGTTCAATTACTGTATCGTCTGCAACCGTAAATGGTACTCTCGACATCGAAGAGGTGTACGAGAAAGTAACAACTCAAACATCTACAACTGGAACAATAACTTTTGACACAACGGCGCAAGGTGTTGAGTTTTATACAGCAGATCAAACGGCCAATCGCACAATTAATTTTAGTAATGTAAATGCTAACTTGGCTATTGGTCAGTCTGTTACTTCAGCCATTTTGCTAACTAATGGTTCAACTCCATACTATCTCAACACCTACCAAGTGGATGGCTCTTCGGTCACTCCTAAATGGCAAGGTGGGACCGCTCCAACAGAAGGAAATGCCAGTAGCATTGATAGCTATAGCTTCACTATCATCAAGACTGCCGATGCCACGTTCACAGTTTTGGCAAGCCAAACCCAATTCGCATAAGGGGATACACTGATGCCTTTACTTTCAACATTTGGTGCTGGATCAGCTAGAGGTCTTGGTTTCGGATCAGGTGGATTAGCTCCTTTTATTGCAGCTACAGGCGGATCAGTGGTTACCTCTGGTGATTTTAAAATACACACTTTCACGACATCTGGAACTTTTGAAATTACGACACAAGGGGCAGCGGGATTGGAATATCTCGTAATTGCAGGCGGCGGCGGCGGCGGCTATAACTCTGGAGGCGGCGGCGGCGCGGGGGGCTATTTGACGGCTTCTGGTGTTGATTCTCCACCAGTCGGATCATACGCAATAACTGTTGGGGCTGGTGGCGTCATTTCTGGCGAGTTTCCTTCAGGCGATGTCAAACCCCCGGCAACTAACGGAAATAATTCAGTTTTTACATCTGTTGTAACCGCAACTGGCGGCGGTGGCGGCGGCTTTAATGGCGGTCCGGATAATTCTCCAGTTGGTAATGGCGGCTCAGGCGGCGGGGGAGACCGATATTATTCTGGAGCTGGGATTGCATCTCCAGCAGGCCAAGGCAATAACGGAGCAAGCCAAGGGCCATCTGGCGGCGGCGGCGGCGGCGGCGCAGGCCAAGCTGGACAAAGCGGCGTGGGCGGAAACGGACTGAGTAGCTCAATAACGGGATCAAGCGTAACGCGAGCAGGCGGCGGCGGGGGCGCAGATCGGGCAAACGGCTTTGATGGCGGCTCAGGCGGCGGGGGCGATGGCGGGGGCGTAAGCGGCGGAGACTCCCAAGCTCGTTCAACAGCCGGGGCAGTTAATACGGGCGGCGGCGGCGGCGCAGGAGCGCCTGCTGGTATCCCTAGCGGGGATAACGGTCCAAAAACTGGCGGCTCTGGTATCGTTGTAATTAAGTATCAATTTCAGTAGGATATAAAATGTCACACTACGCAAAGATAGAAGGTGGAGTTGTTACTCAGGTAATCGTTGCTGAACAAGACTTCATAGATACTCAAGAAGGTACTTGGGTTCAGACATCTTATAACACCCACGGCGGCGGTCATACTTTGGGTGGCACGCCTTTGCGTAAAAATTATGCTGGAATTGGCATGATTTACGATGCCGCACGGGATGCTTTCTATTCTCCACAGCCCTACCCAAGTTGGTCTTTGGACGAAGGAACGTGCTATTGGGGGCCACCTGTCGCAATGCCTGACGATGAAAACAATTACACTTGGAACGAAAGTACGTTAAGCTGGGATCAAGTTGCATCACCCGAAGGTGAAGGAGAGTAGATATGAGTACGATTAAAGTAGACACAATCACAGATGAGGCTGGTACTGGCGCTCCAAATTTTTCAACGGGCGCAAGCGTTACGGGGACAATGACAGCCACGACTGTCGTTACGGGGACAATGACAGCCACGACTGTTAAACCAACAGTTTATCAAGAAACCTATGTTGCCAACTCGACAGGCGCAACGACCACGCTTGACCTGTCAACTGGCACAAACTTCTCTGTCACTTTGTCAGAGAATACGACGTTTGTTTTTAGCAATCCACCGTCAAGCGGGACGGCTTATGCGTTTACTCTCGTCATAACACAGCCATCAAGCGCCAAGACAATCACATGGCCTAGTTCAGTTGATTGGGCAGCAGCCACTGCACCAGATGCACCGGGCAACTCTGAGGTCAACGCTTACGGCTTTATGACACGGGACGGCGGCACAACTTATTATGGCTTCCTTGGAGGTGCGGCCCTTGGCTAAGTCATTTGAAACTTTAATCATGGGTGCTGCGGGTAGTGGTGGCGGTAGCTATTGGATTTCTGTGATCGGAGAAACTCAGGCGCTTCCCTCTCCGGGTGATAATGATGCCACTGAGCTTGTAGCTATTGATGTTGACTCAGATGGCAATGCATATTCTGTCGGTTTTAGCCAAGCGGCTGTTACTCCTGCCTCTATGGGCCTTGCTGCCTACATTATCAAACATGATACAGATGGTAATGTCGTGTGGGATAAGGACTTATATGCTAGTGCCAGCGGTACAGACAGGGGGCAGTTTAATGGATTGGGGCTAAACTCTAGTGGAGAGCCGTATGTTTTTGGGGCAGGATTTTACCCAAATAACAATTTAAGTGTAGTTGTAAAATATAACACATCTGGCGTTGTGCAGTTTATGAAGGGGTTAAGTTCAGTCTTTGGAGAATTTAAGGGTGGCGGGGTAAGCCCTAGTGGTAATCCTTACGGTGGAGGCTATATGTCGCCGCCTTTTGGTCAACAAGCTGATTTGACATATCACAGGTTTAATTCTTCCGGTGCTATCCAGCAGGGCGTTCAGTTGAACGTAGATAGCGGAGTTGCATATGATGTTGAATTTGACTCGTCTAACAATGCTTATATCAACGGCTTTGCTAAAATTGGCACTACCTACAATACTTTCGGCGCATTTAAGGTAAACACAAGCGATGTAATTCAGTGGGGTAGTTTTTGGGGAGACCCCAGTGATAGCCAAAGTGTTGGCAATGGAGATCACACTATCGCCGTTGATGACAACGGAAGTGTATTTTGCTCAGGGCATCACAATTCCCCAACTCAAACATTTCAACTTGTAAAGATGAACCAATCAAACGGAAATAAAGTTTGGAACAAAGCTGTAACTATTTCTAGCGGAGACCCAGAGCTTCACCGGGCGCTTGCTGTAGACCCAAGCGGTAATATCTATGCGTTTGGAGACACCACAAATTCAAGCGATAGTGTTAGGGCGGCGACAATAGCCAAATTTAATACTTCTGGCGTTTTGCAATGGGCCACTCGACTAACGGTCAGTGGGTCTGAAGCAACTAGGGCAGAAGATATTAAAGTAGATTCCAACGGTGACATTAGAATTGTGCTGCGTTCTAAAATAACCAATAGCGCAAACTGGTCTTCTATTGTAGCAAAACTTCCTTCTGATGGTTCTAAAACAGGGACGTATGGAGATTGGACTTATACTGATGTGACTAGCACTCTTACTGTAGGGACGGGTAATCTTACCAATAGGACTACAACGACCAGAAACTTAGACACTCCAAGTTACGGCAATGTCGGTCACGTTGCTGGAGAAATTACTCTTTCTACAGAGTTAGTTGAATTATAAAATCCATCCAAGCTATAGGAGCATACACAGATGGCAATGATTAAAATTACAAACGGGGTACAAGAGCCATACAGCATGGGTCAACTTCGCCGTGACAACAAGGGGGTCTCGTTTCCAAAAGTAGTCGAGGCATCTACGCTGGCAAGCTATAATGTCTATAGTGTCGTTGTTGCAAATGCACCTAGTTATAATGATACTACTCAAGTTTTGGTGCAAAACGATACAGCAACAGACGTTGGTGGTCAGTGGACATATGAGTGGACTGTCCGAGACAAAACATCTGATGAGCTTGCAGCGGATACTTCTGCTGCTGAAGCTGCGGCACGATCCACACGAAGTGGTTTGCTGGCCGAAACGGACTTCCATGCTATGTCAGACGTTACTATGACAGATGCAATGACAACGTATCGTCAAGCTCTGCGTGACTTGCCAAGTCAAGATGGGTTTCCAAGCACAATCACATGGCCCACTAAACCAGAATAGAGAGTAACAATGGACAAACGTACAGTAGCATCTGCACATGAACGCATTGATATCGTTGAGAAGGATGTTGTCGCTCTCTCAACGCAAGCGTCAATACAGTTTAAAGAAGTCTTTATTAGAATTAAGAGACTTGAGGCTATCTTAATTGGAACGGCTGGCTCGATCATTGCCCTCTTAGTTACAGTCTTGATGAAGATGGGATGAGGTTTCTTTTAGCTATAGCCATTGCGCTTGTAGGGGTTGCCGCGACTGCGCAAGACAGTGACGTAGTGAAGAGCGAAAGTACGGTCACAAGCAGCGGTACAATGGACACAACGGTCAACTCTCCCCCACCTTCTGCTATCTCCCCACAAATTAGCGCGAGCAACAGCGATCTTTGCACTGTTGGCGTGGCTGGCGCAGTCCAGACACAGATACTAGGCATTTCTGCTGGCCGCACTGTGCGCGACATGAACTGCGAAAAACTGAAGAACGCCAAAACCATGTACGACATGGGCATGAAAGTGGCGGCGGTGTCTGTGATGTGCCAAGATGAGCGTGTGTTTGACGCGATGATGAACGCTGGAACCCCATGCCCCAAGGATGGCTTGATTGGCGATGCAGCCAAAACCGCTTGGGAGATGGAAGCCAACAAAGACCCTGCGCCAGAAATGCAACGTGGGGCTATAGAAGGTTTGATTGATGCACAAGACTCCAAAACTATTGGGATCGGCGCTGTGCTGGGCGCTCTGGGCCTCCTCCTGCTACTCTGATCCATATGTGTTTGGGGTGACAGGCAATGCCGCTGCAAGCGGTCTGTCTTGGTCTATGGGGTCGGTTCTTCCCTCACAGGATGGGCTAGACGTAAACGGCCTGATTTACAGATACAGCACTACCAAAAACGCCGACGATGCAATGAAGGTGCATATCCGTAATGGCAATGCCGATGGCACGGGTTACACGTTTAGCGAGACTGACGATTGGTCTGGCGTTCCCGGAAACACAATCACCAAACAGTTTTCTTTGCCCTATGTACCGGCGGCTCTCTGGGGAGATGGCTCAATTGATGTCGAAGGTACAGGCGAAGTGATCGACCCTGTTGTGATTTATAGCTACCGCTTTGATCCGTGCTACGATCCTCAGATCGACCCCAACTGTCCGGGCTATGTCAAACCTGCGCCGCCTGTCATTGAGGTTGAGGTATATGATGCGCTGGAAGATGAGTCTGTAGCTGAGGTTTTAGAAGATGAGACCGACTTTAAATACGATGAGGACGGCAATCTAATTGTAGAAGGGGATGAAGAGGAAGAGGAGACCCGCTTGGAAATGGGCCTCATGGCATCGGCCAACGCGCTGACTCTTACTCAAGCTCAAGGTCAATCTGATCTAATAAACCAGATCAATTTGCAAACCAATATCGCCATGTATTATAATACAAGTATCTCAGGGGGA
>Ga0222717_10003788_pt1 | contig 11277 bp, 10 predicted proteins | sample C33_18DmetaG_FD_165053 | JGI IMG/M metagenome (GOLD analysis project Ga0222717, IMG submission 165053) | Estuarine water microbial communities from San Francisco Bay, California, United States - C33_18D | ecosystem: Environmental > Aquatic > Marine > Unclassified | place: USA: California...
AATAATTTGAAGGTGTAACTTATTCCAGTTTTTCTTGGGAAATATATTTTTTAAATCTTTTTCTGTACGAACCACATTTTTTCCATTAGTCAGGCCCCATCTTTGCGCTAATCTATGAATATGAGTGTCTACCGGGAATGCTGGATAACCAAAAGCTTGAGACATTACTACACTCGCAGTTTTATGGCCTACACCAGGAAGACTCTCAAGCTCTTCATAAGTTTTAGGAACTTTGCTTTTATATTTTTCAACGAGTGTTTTCGAGAGAAAATAAATACTTTTAGCTTTAATTCTAAATATGCCGATTTTATTTATTAACCGTTCAATTTTTTTTCTACCTAATTTTACAAAGTGTTTTGGCTGATTATATTTTGGATAAATATTTTTAGTAACGTTATTAACATTAACATCAGTACATTGCGCAGAGAGTAATACAGATATTAATAGTGTAAAAGTATTTTTGTAATTTAAAGGAATTGGTACTTTGGGATATATTTTATTTAATTCTCTTAAAATGATTTTAGATTTTTCTTTATTGTTCACTGAAAGTTTAAAAGATCACGCATCGAATAAAGTCCAGGTTTTTTGTTCATAAGCCACATAGCAGCTGTCAACGCACCATCCGAGTAAAGAGCCCTATCAAAAGACTCGTGATTAAGTTTTATGATTTCTTTTCCACTTGAAAATCTAACCTCATGTTCTCCAATGACTTCACCTTTTCGAATAGAATTAAAATTTATCCTTTTTGAATAAGGAAAAGATTTTTTATTTAAATATTTTTTTCCAATTATGTTATTAAGATTTTTATTTTTTCCAGTAGCTATACCTTTACCTAACATTAGAGCTGTCCCAGATGGATAATCTATTTTATGTTTATGGTGTACTTCATATACTTTACTAAGAAAATTATTTCCAAGAGATTTAGATGTAATTTCCGTTAAGTACATTAGTAGATTGACCCCGAGACTCATATTACCTGCTTTTAGAATTGGAATTTTTTTTGAGAATTTTTTAATTAAATTTTCATCTTTTTTTGAAAAGCCAGTTGTTCCTATAACAACCCTTTTTTTAAGTTTTGCAGCAATTTTTAAAATCTCAATGGTACATTTTGGAACAGTAAAATCGATAATTACATTTGTATTTTTAAATGACTCAATATTATTAAGACCAGGTTTAACACCTGAAATTTTTTTATTAATTATTTTATTTTCTGTTAATGAAACTAACTTAAATTTTTTATTATTTTTTGATGACTTTATAAGTTGCTGACCCATTCTACCCATACAGCCTGTAACAGATAAATTTATTTTTTTAATCATTTTATAAAATAAATTATTACAATAATAACCAATGTAATTACAGCCCAAATAGATATATTTCTTAAAAATTCCTTAAGTTTATTATTTGTAGATAAAAAACTAGGTAAGATTAAAGTTAATACAGCAATTAAAAAAATTGCAGACATTATCTGATCAATTTGCATTTAATCTAGGAATTTTTCCAAAACTTTTTTGCTTTTTCAAAAAAAGTTTTAATGATTGGGTCAGGTTTATTACTTTCAATTTTATTAAATTCTTCTAATATTTCCTTTTGTCTTTTTGTCAGTGCCGAGGGCACTTGAGTGATAATTCTAATATATAAGTCTCCAAGAACACTTCTTCTTAAAATCGGCATACCTTTCCCTTTTAATCTAAATTGCTTACCATGTTGTGTTCCTGGTGGGATTTTTATTTTTGATCTTCCACCGTCAATTGACGGTACCTCAACAGACGTACCAAGTGCTGCGTCAGTAAATGAAACAGGTAACTCATAGTATAAATTTTCTTCTGATCTTTTAAAAATTTCGTGATTATCTATTGAAATGAATAAATAGAGATCCCCACTGGAACCACCCTTGGATCCTGCTTCACCTTTTCCAGAGACTCTTATTCTTGTTCCATCATCAACACCTTTTGGAATTTTAACAGTTACGTTTTCATTAGCTTGGACTTTACCATTACCGCTACAAGTATTACATGGCTTACCAATCGTCTCACCATATCCACTACACTGAGGACATGTTTGTTGAACAGTAAAAAATCCTTGGTTGGTTCTAACTTTCCCCCTTCCAGAGCAATAATCACATCTAATAGGTTTAGAGCCTTTTGCAGCGCCACTGCCTGTACAAGATGAGCATGATTTATAGGTCGTGTACTTAACATTTTTCTCAATTCCCCTAAAAGCATCTTCTAGGTTAATGCTAACATCATATCTTAAATCATTCCCTCGATTACTTGATCTTCTACTAGAACCGCTTCCACCAAAATCACCAAAAAAATCTTCGAAAATATCAGAAAAAGACGATGTATCAAAACCTCCAAAACCTTGACCACCTCCTCCAGCTCCTTCAAAAGCCGCGTGACCAAACTGATCGTAGTTTGCTTTTCTCTTTTCATCTGAAAGTATATGGTAAGCTTCGCTAGCTTCTTTAAACTTTTCTTCAGAAGCTTTGTCCCCTTTAGTTTTATCTGGATGGAATTTTAAAGCAAGTTTTCGGTATGCTTTTTTAATTTCGTCACTAGATGCTGATTTAGTCACACCTAAGACATCATAACAATCTCTTTTAGCCACAGGACGTCTCCTTAATTATTTTCTTAGGCGCTTTTTTCTTTATCTTCTTCTTTTTCTTTTACATCTTCAAAATCGGCATCAACTACATTTTCTTTGTCATTAGGTTTTGTGCCTTTTGTTCCTTCTGCTTTATTGGCATCAGGCTTTTGTTGGCTTTTATATACAGCTTCACCTAATTTCATCGAAACTTGAATCAAGTTTTGTGTTTTCTTTTTAATATCTTCAGAGTCTGTTTCTTCTAAAGATTTTTTAAGGTCCGCTATACCATTCTCAATAGCTTTCTTTTCCTCAGCTGAAACTTTATCTCCATGTTCTTTTAAACTTTTTTCTGTAGAAAAAACTAAACTGTCTGCTTGATTTCTAGCATCAACAGATTCCCTTTTCTTTTTATCAGCTTCTTTGTTTGCTTCTGCTTCTTTAACCATTTTTTGAATTTCTTCATCAGAAAGTCCACCTGAAGCCTGAATTTGAATTTTTTGTTCTTTTCCAGTTCCTTTATCTTTTGCAGAAACGTTGACAATACCATTTGCGTCAATATCGAATGTTACTTCGATCTGAGGAGTTCCTCTCGGTGCCGGCGGTAAACCCACTAGCTCAAAATTACCTAAAATTTTATTATCAGAAGCCATTTCTCTTTCACCTTGAAGAACTCTAATAGAGACAGCAGGCTGATTATCTTCAGCTGTTGAGAAAACCTGACTTTTTTTTGTTGGTATAGTTGTATTTTTTTCAATTAATTTTGTTGAAACTCCTCCTAATGTTTCAATTCCAAGTGATAATGGAGTTACGTCCAGTAATAATACGTCTTTAACGTCACCCTGTAGCACACCACCTTGAATAGCAGCGCCCATAGCAACTACTTCATCAGGATTAACGCTTTTGTTAGGCTCCTTACCAAAAAAATTTTTTACTGTTTCAATAATTTTAGGCATTCTAGTCATGCCACCAACCAAAACGACTTCATTAATCTCTGCTGCAGAAAAACCAGAGTCTTTTAAAGCTATTTTGCATGGCTCTAAAGTTCTTTCAACGAGATCAGCTACTAACGCTTCAAGTTTTGCTCTAGTGAATTTTAAATTCACGTGTTTTGGGCCAGTTTTGTCTGCAGTTATGAAAGGAAGATTAATTTCAGTTTGCGTTGCAGAAGACAATTCTATTTTAGCTTTTTCAGCCGCCTCTTTTAATCTTTGAAGAGCAAGTTTGTCGTTTCTTAGATCAATACCGTTATCCTTTTTAAATTCATCAATTAAGTAGTTTACAATAGCATCATCAAAATCTTCACCACCTAAAAATGTATCACCATTTGTAGATTTTACTTCAAAAACACCATCACCTATTTCAAGAATTGAAACATCAAATGTTCCGCCGCCTAAATCGTAAACTGCAATTTTTTGACCATTTTTTTTATCTAGACCATAAGCTAAGGCTGCAGCAGTAGGTTCATTAATAATTCTCAAAACCTCTAGACCTGCAATTTTACCCGCATCTTTGGTAGCTTGTCTTTGTGCATCATTAAAATAAGCTGGCACAGTGATTACAGCTTTAGTTACTGATTGACCTAAATATTTTTCAGCTGTCTCTTTCATTTTTTGTAAAACAAAAGCAGAAATTTGTGCTGGTGAATATTTTTTACCTTTGCCTTCCACCCAAGCTTCACTGTTTTCAGATTTAACAATTTTGAATGGAACTTTGTTAACATCTTTTTTTACTGTTTCATCTTCAAAAGATCTTCCAATTAATCTTTTTGATGCAAAAATTGTATCTTGCGCATTAGTAACTGCTTGTCTTTTCGCTGGTTGCCCAATTAATTTTTCTTCATTCTCTAAAAAAGCGACGACAGAAGGTGTTGTTCTTGCGCCTTCTGCATTTTCTAAAACTTTTGCTTGTGAACCATCCATTATGGCGACACATGAATTTGTTGTACCTAAATCTATTCCTATAACTTTACTCATTAATTTTGATCCTTTTGTTTGTGAGTTTTATATGGGTGTTTTTTTTTCATCTACAAGGTTTTTTTTATTCTTTTTTTTCCTCATTTTCCTCATTTTTTTTTGAAATACCCACTAAAGATGGTCTCAAAAGTCTTTTACCTAAAAGGTAGCCGGCTTGTATTTCTTGTAAGATAGTTCCTGTTTCAACTTTTTCATCGTGAATTTCAGACATCGCTTGATGAAAATTAGGGTCAAACTTTTTGTTTACCGTATCAATTTTCTTAATGTTATTTTTTTCAAATATTGAAATTAAATCTTTTTCAATAATAGTAAGGTTTTCTATAAACTTGTTTAAATCTTTATTATCTTTTAGACTCTCATCATTTTTAATGGCTAATTTAGCTCTTTGAAGATTGTCAAGAATAGCCAAAGACTCTTTGGCAAAATTAAATGATCCAAATTCAAAAGCATCACTTACCTCTTTTTCGAATCTTCTTCTTTGATTTTCTATTTCAGCAAGAGATCTGAGTTGTTTTTCTTCGGCTTCTTGAAGTTTTTCTTCTATAGTCTTTTCTTTTGATGGCTTAACTTTTTCCTCATCACCATTTACTTTAACATCTTGATTTTTTTTTTTAACATTTTCACTCATCTTTAATGCTATATAGTAAGAGATAATTTAATTACTAGGCATAAATGAAAAAAATTTTAATTGGCACTCATAATAAAGGAAAATTTAAGGAAATTGCCTATTTAATTTCAAAAAAGTATAAAAAAATGTCTCCAACACGGCTAAAAATTAAAAGTCCAAAAGAAATAGGGAAAACATTTTTATCAAACTCAAAATTAAAAGCTCAATTCTTTTCAAAATTTGTTGATTACCCAGTTATATCTGATGACTCAGGAATATGTATTAAGGCATTAAATAATATTCCTGGTATTTATTCTGCAAGATTTGCAAAAAAACATGGCGGTTTTCTTAAAGCCATGAAATTCATTTTAAAAAAATTAGAAAAGGAAAAAAATAGAGCAGCAACCTTTGTGTGTAGCCTTTCATACAAAGATACAAAGAATAAAATAACTTCCGTAGAGGGAAAAATACACGGAAAAATATCAAATAAAATTCTAGGAAAAAAAGGTTTTGGATATGACCCAATTTTTATGCCTGATAATGAAAAAATTACCTTTGGTCAAATGAGTAAATTAAAAAAAATTAAAATGGACCATAGGTTTATAGCGTTTCAAAAACTAAAGAATAAAATTAAAACTTTATAAATTTATTTTTTTCTGTTTTATAAATGCTCAAGTCTTGTAATACTTTTTTATCTTTAAAACTAAATGTGCCGATTTTACCTTTAATTTTCCTTTTAAATGAAAAATCGTTAATTGATTCAATTTTTCCATTTTTTTTCCAGGCATAATAAATCAAACCTAATGCATCGTATGTTAAAATAGTAATTTCACTAGGGTGAGAATTAAATTTTTTAAAATAATTTTTATTATACCTTTCAAATTCTTTATAATTAATTGAAGGATAGTATAAATTTTTTATAGTATTTTCATAAAATATACTTTTATCAAACCATTGATTAATTGTTGTAAATAAAACTTTATTTTGATCAACATCGGTATAAACTAGGGATGTTAAAACACTCTTAAGACTATTTCCAAAATCAATTATTATAACAGAGTCAAAATTAACATTACCCAAAGTATATAACTGCTCCAATCTTTCTAATTCTCTAGCAGATTGTTCATCCTCTTTATCTTCAAACATTTTTTTTCTTAATTCTAAACTTTTCTTTCTTTGTGAATAATTTGTTAAGATTTCGATTTCACCAGTGAGCACCTCTGGGTTTGAGCTGTATTTAAATATTCTTGAGTTCTTTAATTCTAAATTGTTCAATTTTTCTTCAATTAATTTTGAGTATTTATTTTTAGGAAACATAATTAGTGTTTTATTTTTTTTTTGTTTTTTTATGAAATCAATTAAAACTAAGAGTTGAGACTCTAAGCTTACACCTACACTAATTATATTATTTGTAAATTTTGGATTAATGTTCGATGGTGAAATAAAAACTAAATCATTATATTTTTTAACAAGATTAAACTCTTCGTGAGCAATAGGACCAATAATTACTTTAACTCCTTGTGATCTAATATCTTGGATTGCTAGATCGAGTTTATCTTTATCATTAAACCCTGAGTCCCTCGGTATAATAAATATCTCTTTTTTCCCTATTTCTTCTAGTGCTAACTGCAAAGAATGCACAAGAGAATTACCTAGTTCACTGTAAGGACCACTAAGTGGAGCAAGTAAACCTACTTTTAAAATCTTATTTTCTTCACTTAAAAGATTAGAATTAAAAAAAAATATTATGTAAATTAATGTTAATATGAATTTGTTTTTCATAAAATGAAATTACTTTCACATTGTTTATATATTGTTTCTACGCCTATTGGAAATCTCAATGATATTACTTTCAGGGCTATAGAAATGTTAAAAAACTCAGATATTATTTTATGTGAAGATACAAGGCATTCAAGCAAATTATTAAATCACTTTAAAATTAAAAAAAAATTAATTTCCTATCATAAGTTTAACGAAAAAAAACAGGTTTTGAATATCATTAAATATATCAACCAGGGCAAAATTATATCCTTAATTTCTGATGCAGGCACACCTTTATTATCTGATCCAGGACGCATCTTAGTTAATCAATGCATAAAAGATGGAATCAAAATTGTTCCAATTCCTGGAGTGTCATCAATAACTACGGCGATGAGCGTCTCTGGATTTAAAGATCATTTTTTATTTTATGGCTTTTTACCAAAAAAAGAGAAGGAACTTAAAAAAATACTAAATACCCTATCACAAAATTTATTTTCGCAAGTTTTTTTTATACCTGCTTTAAAAATCAACTTTTATTTAAAAATATTTAAAGAATATTTTTCTGGGAGAAAAATTCTTATAGCAAAGGAATTGACTAAAATTCATGAAACGTTATTAAGAAATGACATTGATCAAATTAAAACGTTTGATGATAGAGTAAGAGGTGAATTGACTGTTATAGTTTCGGAAAAAAACATTGAAAAAAAGAGTTTAGATAAAGAAAAAATTGTTAACAAAGCTAAAAAATACTTAAAAAAATATAGCCTAAAGGATACTGTTGATTTAATTTTAGAGACTGAAAAAAGTAATAAAAAAAAAGAAATTTACAAATTGTGCTTAAAGTTAAAAAATGAAAAAAATTATTAGCATTTTAATAATACTATTATTAACCTCCTGCTCTTCCGTTGGAAGATTCGGAGCTGGTGTTGATATTACTTTTGATCCAAGAACTATTGGAATGCAGATTGATGATACAATAATGCAAAAAAGTTTATCTGCAAGATTAGCATTAGCAGATAAAAAATATTTTATATCAATTCAGTCAGAAGTTTTAGATGGAAGAATATTTCTTTCTGGAAAAGTTGAGGAGCCTGAGGAAAAAATCAAGATAACAAAGATGGCTTGGGAAACAAAAGGTGTGAGAGCCGTTAAAAATGCAATTTCTATAAAAGGGCAGAGTAATTTTAAAAGCACTGCGAAGGATGTTTTAATTACCAGTCAATTAAGAACAGCTTTAATATTCAATAAAAAAACAAAAGCAAGAAATTATACTTTAGAAACAATTAATAAAAATATTTATATATTTGGAATTGCTATGGATGAGGAAGAAAAAAAAGAGGTAATCAATGAAGCGAACAAAATTTACGATGTTGATGAAATTTTTCCTTCAATTTATTTGGCAACAGAACTAAGTCGAAATAAACTCTAATTTGAATAATCTATAATATCTGAAGAATAAGCTGCTATTGATGCTAGGTTTAAAATTTCAGACGTACTTGCTCTCAAAGGAGCCACTTCAATAGGTAAACCTAAGCCAATTAGTAGTGGACCAATAAGTTTACCCCCTCCAAAAACTTTCATAAGTTTTGTTGAGATAGCTGCACTGTGCAATGCTGGCATAATTAAAATATTCGCGTTACCTACAATTTTTGAAAATGGGTAAATTTCTTGATAAATTGGATTTAAAGCTACATCTGGCTGCATCTCTCCGTCAAAATCAAAATCAACTTTTTCTTTTTTCAGCATTTCAATCGCATTTCTTACATGTTTAGTATTTTTAGAAATAGGTTTTCCAAAAGTAGAATGAGATAAAAAGGCTACTTTAGGATCGAAACCAAATAAACGGGCAACACGAACACAAGATTTAGATACGCTTACTAACCTTTCAGATGATGGAAAATCTTTAACATTAGTATCTGCAACTAGAATTGTCTTTCCTTTAGAAACTATCATTGTCATACCAAATATTTCTTCACCTGGTCTTGCTTCTACTACTTTCTTAAGTTTTTCAATTGAGGCTGCGTAATGTCTAATATTGCCAGTTACCATCGCGTCTGCATCTTTACAAGCAATCATAGAAGAGCCCCAAGCGATACGATCATTTCTAACTAGTCTATCTACATCTCTCTCTAACTGACCCTCTCTTTGTAATTTTTTATATAAATGTTTTACATATATATCTCTCTTTTCTTTATTTGTTGAGTTAACAATCTTAATCTTATAATTTTCATCCAATCCTATTTTTTTTAATTGTTCTTTAATTCTTTTTTCGGCACCAATTAATATTGGTACGCCAAGCTTATTTCTTTCGAATTCTATAGCAGCTTTAAGCATATTCTCATCTTCACCCTCAGCAAAAATAACTTTTTTAGGATTTTTTCTAATCTTAGCATTTATACCTTGCATCAATGACATAGAAGGATCTAGGCGATTTGAAAGTTGATCTTTATAGAGGTCAAAATCTTCTATTTTTTTTCTAGCAACCCCGCTACGTATTGCTGCTTCTGCAACAGCTGCTGGTATTACACTTATCAATCGGGGATCAAAAGTTGAAGGTATTATATAATTTTTTCCATATCTTGGTCTATCTCCGCCATAAGCCGAAACCACTTCATCAGGTACATTTTCTCTAGCAAGAAGCGCAATAGCTTTTGCTGCAGCAACTTTCATTTCTTCATTGATTGCTCTAGCCCTTACATCAAGTGCGCCTCTAAATATGTATGGAAATCCAATTAAATTATTAACCTGATTGGGGTAGTCTGATCTTCCAGTAGCAATGATCGCGTCATCTCTTACTTCTTTGATAAGTTCAGGCTTAATTTCAGGATCTGGATTAGCACAAGCAAAAATTATTGGGTTTTTTGCCATCGATTTCACCATGTCTTGGCTCACAACATCTTTAGCAGACAAACCTAAGAAAACATCAGCACCTTTAATTGCTTCTTTTAAAGTTCTCAATTTAGTTTCAACTGCATGACCAGATTTAAACTGATCAATATTTTTTCTACCCGAGTAGATCACTCCCTTGCTATCACACATAATTAAATTTTGGTTTTTAACACCGGAACTTTTAAATAAATTCGCACATGCCTGAGCAGAAGCACCTGCCCCGTTGACAACAACTTTAACATTTTTAATATTTTTTTTTGAAATATCTAGAGCATTAATTAGCGCCGCTGTTGTGATAATAGCAGTACCGTGCTGATCATCATGAAAAACAGGTATGTCTAAAATTTCCTTTAATTTTTGTTCTATTATAAAACAATCGGGTGCAGCAATATCTTCAAGATTAATACCACCAAAAGTTCCACTTATATTTTTTATAGTTTCGATTATTGATGCTGTATTCTTGTTATCAATTTCAATATCAATAGAGTCTATATCTGCAAATCTTTTAAATAAAACTGACTTTCCTTCCATGACAGGTTTTGATGCAAGTGAACCTAAATTCCCTAATCCTAAAATTGCAGATCCATTACTTATTACTGCAACTAAATTTCCTTTACTCGTGTAATCGTAAGCAAGTTCTGGATTTTTAGCTATTTCTTTTACAGGAGCTGCCACGCCAGGTGAATAAGCTAAAGAAAGGTCTCTTTTAGTAGTTAATGGCTTAGAAGAAGTAATCTCAATTTTGCCCGACTTTCCTTTTACATGAAAATCAAGTGCTTCTTTATCAGTATAGTGGTCAATTTCTGTTTTTTTTGGCATTTAATTAAATGAGTATGTAATATAAAAAATGATAATTCACTAAATATTTATGGCTTAATTAAGATTATATATGAACCTTCTTTCCTCAACTTCTATATTTAGTTTTTTCACTTTAATCAGTAGAATTTTAGGTTATTTCAGAGACATTTTAATAGCATTTTTTTTGGGAGCATCGATATTTGCTGATGCATTTTTTGTAGCATTTAGACTACCTAATACATTTAGAAGATTATTTGCAGAGGGAACTTTTAATGCTGCGTTTATTCCAAGTTATACATCCGCAAGAATAGAGAACAAAACAAAAGGAAAAAGATTCGCTGATGATATTTTAGGCTCATTATTATTAATTTTAATATTAATAGTTACAGTAGTAGAAATTTTTACACCTTATTTAGTTTTGATTATTGCACCAGGATTTGTCGAAAATAGTACAAAATTTAATCTTGCAATAGAATTAACAAGAATTACATTTCCCTTTTTAATATTTATAAGTCTCTCTTCTTTTTTTTCAGGTATTTTAAATTCTAATAATAAATTTGCTGCGGCCGCTGCGGCTCCAATTATTCTAAATATTATTTTAATTTTAAGCTTGATCATTTCATATAAACTTAACCTTAACTTTGCTAATCAGTTGTCTTA
>Ga0222717_10003793_pt1 | contig 11272 bp, 9 predicted proteins | sample C33_18DmetaG_FD_165053 | JGI IMG/M metagenome (GOLD analysis project Ga0222717, IMG submission 165053) | Estuarine water microbial communities from San Francisco Bay, California, United States - C33_18D | ecosystem: Environmental > Aquatic > Marine > Unclassified | place: USA: California...
TTTTTGTGCAACTTTATGATCTTTAAAATATGCTGTTACTTTATACATTTTTTATCCTATCTAATATTTCTAATTTTCTATTATCTGTGGCTATAAACCACTCTCTAATTTCGTCTTGAGTTCTTCCACAGCCAGTGCATACTCCCTTTACGAGAGTACACACTTTTTGGCATGGAGAAGTTACACTAGACAAGCATCACCATCACAGAACTTGTTAGCATCTTGATTATCACCTTCATGATTCAGTAAGGTAAAATCAAGATTGCCTAATGATTCTGCATATGTGGCAATTTCTTCTCTAGGTGCAGGAGTATACGGTGCTTGTGCATACCCATGTTCTGATAAAGGTAATAGTGATACACCTTTAAGACGAGAATCAAAACAAGACAACGCACGAGCAATTTGATCTGCTTCATCTTGTTTAAATGTGATAGTAATAGATACTTGGTTATCAGCCCAGTAATGTTGTAAATCAACAGCATTAGCAAACTGTTCCCAAATAGATACAGATGTTTTAGCAACTGTTCCTGCTTCATGTAATACAGGAAAATATACTACAACAGTACGAACAGGATCACTAACTGCTGGTTCAATTCTATATCCTGCATTAGCAAGAATCTCTACTAATGGAGAGATGGTAGCAAGTCTAATTGTACGATAATAAGACTCTGATTCTGCATAGTGAATACCTGGAAGTGCTCCAGCTACTAGTGATACAGTTCCTGATGGTTTAACAGATGTAGACTTTACTGATAGTGGTACACCCATCCATTCCGAATATTTTTTATCAACATACTGAATATAGTCAAATGCTTGATCACAAAATTCATCTAAGTATTTACGGCGACCAAATTTAAGAATTGCTTCTTGAATACCACTTTGTGATGCACCAATACGACGATTACGCTTGATGACATCATTTGTATCTTGCCAATGAGTAGACATAAGAGTAACTGTTTTAGCATATAAATAAGCAAACTTCAGTGTGCGTTGATAATCCCAGTAATCTTCATGTTTAGCAGGAAAAGTTTCTACTAAGCAACATAGTTCATATGATTCAAGAGATTGTTCAAGACATGGATTACCGCCTTGGACTCGTCTATCTTTCCAGTCTGCAGGATCTTTCATACGGCTATACTTCTGCATATTCTCTAACCAAGCAAATCCTGGCTCTCCAGAAATAGCAATAGATTTAGCTGCTTCTGTATAGTCTTGACCTACTTCTGCAAAGATAGAATTATTAGACGCCCAACGCCATCCACCAAACTTATATGACCATTCATAGTGTTCATACTGTTTTGCAATTTTACCTCTTGCATCCCAGTCATTATTGTATGTATCATAATCTTCTTCACTTATGTCTTTGAGTTCTAGTGGAGCTATTGAGCCAGTTTCTACACCAGCTTGTTGCCAATCTTTCATACGCATAAATGCTGTATCATCTGGTTCACCAAATGCAATCTCAGCAGTTCTACGCACATTACCAGCTACTACAATTTTACCAATCATATTCATAATATCAGTAATATCCACAGAAGTAATTAATGGATTATTCGATCGTGCTCTAGCTTCTAGAATACCTTTAATACCATTAAAACCTTGAATCAATGGTTCTGGACCAGAAGCTACACCACCAAACCCAACAATAGGTTCTCCATAGGCTCTTACTTCACTAGTATCTATTTGTACTGGTGCTGATCCTTCATCCATATACGAATCAATTAAACAAGAAATAGCTTCGACCCATCCCTCACGAGAATCTTCTACTCTAACTAGCTCAGGTGATCCTTCTGGAATACTCGACGCAATCTTTCCTGCACCTTTAGTATCAAAACCTACACCAACGCCAACCATAGACATATCCATAAGGAAAGCAAATGATTTAGACATTTCAGCGTCAATATTTTCTGTTGATACAAATGCACAATTATTAAGAGCTGCTCCGCCTTTATCCCAGATGAAAGGAGTACCCATCATCCACAATCCACGACCAGGAGGCATCCATTTAAATTCAAATAACCTCTCTGCTGCTTCTTCTGCGAGTTTGTGCGCTCGCTTTTCATCCCATGTAATATATGATGATACTGAGTTAGTTTTAAGAATCGAGAATGATCCTTCAATAACCCTGATTACGCAATCTGCCCATGTTTCAAGATTACCAGTGTCTTCCATCTTGCGAGCGTATGTACGATAATATGTAAATTCTGATAGGCCACCAAAGCCCCAATTTACTGGTTTATTTTTTAGTTGTTCTTTAAATTCTTTTTTAAAAGCGAATTTAATTGGAAATTTTCCAGGTGCAATCATTTCTTCTCCTAAACACATTTAGAACAGTAATAACAACGGATTGAGATTACTGTATGCTTGATATATTTTCTTCTTTAACAATAGATATTTTATCTATCAATGGGTGGGTAAAATCATGAGATATTAGAAACACATTTAGATTGTGTTCTTGTTGTAGTACCTCAATCAATTTATCCTTGCCTTCATCATCTAATACACCCGTAATTTCATCTAAGAATAAAAGATTTATACTACTGCCACCAAGTTTAGAAAGCAGAGTTCTAATAGCTAATAGAATGGATGTTTGGATTCTAGAAAATTCTCCTCCAGATACCGTTTCAATAGGAGTTGATGCTCCATTATTTATAACTGCAATATTCAGTTTCTCTTTATCTAATTTAAATTCTACTTGGAATTGTCCATCACTTAATAAAGATAGATAATGATTTATTGCAATTTCTAGTTCTTTTGTTAGATTTTCTAGTTTAAAGGCTACAATACCAGATGTGCTAAACGCTTTTTTCAGTATGTTTAACGCATTGATCTGGTCTGATTTAACTAATATATCATCTTTTAAAACGGTTTGTCTATTTGTAAAATCCTTTTTTTGCTCTATAAGAGCATCTACTTTAGCATTATGTGCTGCAACGGATTCATTATGAGCTTGTGCTTCATTCCAGTTTAAAACTTGTAAATCATATTCTTTAGTTAATTCTTTTATACGTTCTTTACTTTCTTCTGTATCTGGATACGTAGTAGATAACTTTGTATCTATAATATTATGTAGCGTTTCCCATCGTTCTATATTTTCTTGATTTTGTTTCCAGTCTTTTGTACTAGTTTCAATAACCTTAATTTCATCAGACCATACTTTAGCTTTAGCTAGTGCTTCTGTATGCACTTTTGTACATTCTGTAATTTTACTAGTAAGTTCTTTTGCAATAGCTTCAATAGCAGTAATATCTAAGCTCTGTCCACAAGTAACACAATTAGGATTTAAATCTAAATCTGCTAATTGTTTTTTATAGCCTACTAATTCTGAATTAAGTATTGCTAGATCATGTTTAAGAGTTTGGTATTGATCAAAGTGCTCAAAAGGTTTTGGCCTAAGTAACCCTGTTTCAAATTTTATACTGTTATACTCTTGCATATATAAGTTATTTTTATCTATTTGTTTACATATATCATGATAGTCTTTAATCTCTTGTTGTAGTACTCCAATTTCTTGTTGCATAGAAGTTTCTATGGCAGGCACTACAACTGTTGTCTTTTTACTGGGTATAGTTGTAGAGTTAATAAAATCTTCTATAGACTTAAGTTCTCCTTGAAGTTTAATACTATCTTTTTCGGTAGCTGAAGTTTTAAGTTTAATTTTATCGCCTATGGTGATATACTTTTCTAAATTAAATAAGTTGATTAAAAACTTTTTACGATTTGTATCTGTAGCTTTTAAAAAATCTAATAGATCTGTTGATGACTGATAAGTTAATTGAGAAAATACTTCAAAATCTGTACCTATAACTTCAGCAATTTTTTTATAAGTATCTAGTACTTTATGTTCAGATTCATCAACACCATCTTTAGTAAATTTAACCTTAGTTTGTGCTCCTGATCTAGTTACCATTATTCCACAATTACTAGAGCCAGAAGTAAATGTTAAAGACGCACTCCATGATTTACCTTTAATCCATCTATTAAGAATATCAGTTTTCTTAATACCTTTTACATTTTTATTAAATAATATTTCTTGTATAACCATAGCAATAGAGGACTTACCGCTACCATTAGGAGCGGTAAGTTGTGTTATACGACTATTGTTTAAATTAATTATATTGTTTTCTCCATAAGAAAACATATTTGAAAACTTTAATTGTTTTAATACTATATTACTCATAATATATATCCTTGAATGCATTTTCACTAAATAATTCTCTTAAATATCTTAGGGTAAGTCTATCCCAAGTTATAAAAGTTTGACGCCTATAGCCATTATTTTCTCTTATAGTATCTTCTAGTATAGGTATAATATTAGCACTTTTTTCCCAACCTGTCATTTTGATTCTTCGTGTGAGTTGGGGATATGCATCGTAGATAAAATCATTATTCTTATCACCAGGTTGTTTATCATCAAATGCAGCAGCATAATGACAAAATATAGGCTCTAAAGAGGTAAAAGTAAAAAATTTATGTTTTTTAGCAATAGCATATTTAACTATATTAGGAGAATCTTCCCACCATCCTATACCAATCTTTCTGTGAAAATCAGGATTATGACCTGAGAACACTACAATTTCATTTTCTCGTGCTACACTAAATATATTGGTTAGTGCTATTTGAGAATATGAATGAGTAAATTGTCCGTGTTCTATAGCATCTGGTATTGTATAGTTTAACATTTTGTCCATAGAAAGATTAACAATGCTATAATCTATAAATCGTTCTTTACAGTATTTAGCGGCATATCCAATATCATAATCATTTACCCCTCCAAATAGTCTTTGGGACACTGCTCTAAAAGGTATACCCTGTTGATAAAAAGATTCAGCTGTAACTTCTGAATCTATACCTCCACTTAAAGAAAGTACAAATTCATAGTCTTTATATTTTTTAGCAAACATAGCTACTAATGAATCTAAATCTTTTCTAAAGTTTTCGCCTCTACGTTTATATTCAGGCACATTAGCTCTGCATCCCATACTAGGCAATATATCAGAACATTGATAAAACTTATCAGGTCTTAGATGTGTTTTATTTTGTGTATATTCCCAGTATATTCGATTAAGTGATAAATCAATTTGCATATATACTTTTAAACTCCGTTAGCACTCTATTAATATCTGCTACTTTAATGTGATTTAGATATATCTCTAATTCTTCATGTATATTTTTATTCTTAAGATCTAGTGTAGAACCTTCTGTGGGTTTTTCTACCATTTTTTTATCTAGTAGTTCTGAATTAGATATTAAAGCTAATTCATCTAGTGATCCTGTAATTTCGTATATCACATGATGTCTAGCATCTGTTTTCATATCTTCACCTACTGTAATCTTACGACGCAGTAGTTTAGGTAAATCTAAATTATGAAATGTGCGAGTATAGTTATGTGAGTCTACAACATCATAAATGTCTACTCCATACTCGCGTGAATCATCTCTGTCAAATGTAGTGTTCAACGGAGAGCCAGGGTAGTAGCAGTTGCTGTCGCCGTAACGATGATTAAAGTGTAGATCACCAAGTAAACATAAGCCCCAAGGGGAGAGTAAGGAAAAATCATATTCAGGTGTAATGTGTGGAGGCACTTCACCCCTGATATGCGTAACCAAAATATCATCTTCGACATATGCTGGTAGATTGTTGACTTGCATTTCACCATACGGGAAAAAGCAGAATGATGTTTTACCCACAGTTGCACGTCCATTCTTCGTAAAAACATGTACGTTCTCATTTTTAATAGCATTTCGTTCTGTAAAATGTTCAAAGAAAGATTCTCCTTTTCTAGTGGCTTCATGATTGCCAGGAATGATGTATGTGGGTATGGTGACTGAATTGATGTAGCTTAGAAATAAACAGATTTCATCTGGTTCTGGTTTTTTATCAAATATGTCACCAGCTATGATATGAACATCGCAGTCATGTTCAAGTTCTAATAGTTTAGCAAACATGCTTTTGAATCTTGACATTTGCCAAGTGTATGGTACTTTTTTCTTGTGCAGTAGTATATGCCAATCTGCACTACATAGTATTTTAGTCATTGTTATTTCCTATATTATCAAGCCCTATTATCTTAGCTTTAGCAAAGCTATCTTCTCTTTTATAGTAAATATTATTGATATATGTTTGCATAGTATTCTGTGTATCATTTAAATTTACTAATTTAATATTTTTATTATTATACTTAAAATTTAATGGATAGTCATCTTGTTTATTAAAATGTATAGGTACTGATGCTTGGATTTTAAACAAATTAGAATCATACATATTTATACTTTTCATATATTGTTTTAATATGTCAAATACATAATCATACTTATTATCCGCATGAATTTTACAAAGTAAATGCACCATATCATTATTTGCGCCAAATCTAATAGACGCTATACTTTCAAGATTACCAGACCCTGATGAATACCAGTGTTTATACTGTTTATCTAAGGATTCAAAATATCCACCAATATAAGGATCTTTCATACAATACTCAAGTAATTGTTCATAAAACTGTTTATAGCTTATTCCATTACGTCTACTGTGTATGGATAATAAATTAGAAAAACCTCCACCATGAAATGCGTTCATAAATAATGAAAATAGTATACCAGAAATAATATCTTGATGAGTCATAGTATCTGTGCTATGTACCCATCTAAAACTTTCTATAATATCATCATCTTTATTTTCTACAAAATTCTGTATCTCTGCCCATTTTACTCCTCCTTGTGCGGTGGTAGTAAGCTCTGAATTATTTAGTCCTAGCAGTTTAAAAGCATTTATAAATAAATCAGGAGATATTTCGTATAGTTCAAAATACGTATTTTTAAAAGTATCAAGAGTATCAAAAGGAAGTCCTAATATTAATTCTACTTTTAAATTTATTTCATATTGAGTACATAAACTAAACACTTCTTTTATTTTATTTACTGCTAGGTTTTTTCTTTTTATTGCTTCTAGCACTTGTTCATTTAAACTCTGTAGTGCTATGGTAACGTGTTTAGTACTACCTGTTCGTTCAGCTAATTTTTTAATCATATGAAATACACTAGAATTTTGATTCTTAGCATAGTTAGTATTAAAAGCTATTTTTTTACCTGTTTTTTCTTGTTCATATATTATTTTATCTACTATTGATTGATCTCTATCTACAAATATACCAAAATTAGCATCAGCTAAATCTAGACTATCAATATTATCTTGTGCGTATGCCCATTCTATTTCAGCAAATACTCTGTCTATATCAAATTTTCTAATTTTATTATATGTTAATGAACCCCAATCACAAAATGTACATTGATAAGGGCAGCCACGATTTGTTTCAAGAGTCATATGAAATTTATAGTTAGGATTATTTTTTACAATATGATCAAAAACTCCTGTTAAATGAGGAGAAGGTAACACATCTAAATCCATAATTCTAGGACCGGGTTTAGTTTTTACTACTTGTCCATTATCATTATATATTATATTACTAATCTTATGCCAATCATCTAAGTTATCAATAATTTGTTTAAAAGTAATTTCTCCTTCATTGATTACATGCATATCAATAAAAGGAAACATAGTAAAAAGTGCTGGATTTAATATTTCCATTTCAGGACCGCCAAACACAATAATACAGTTAGGATTAATTTGTTTAATAGATTCAGCTAGTTTTAAATTGTATTCACGATTCCACATATAAGTAGAAAAACCAACAACATCATCCTTAGCTAAAACCTGTGCGGTTAGCTCTATAGGATCACGTTTAAATACTAATTGATTTAGTTTTATAGATTCATCATTAAAACTTGCAATATATGCCCAAATTGTAGCTGCTGAGTATGGTAGAAAAAATCTATCTTTAGTTATACTCATAGGAAAATTTGGTTGAACTAAACTAATTACTGTCATTTATTATTATATTTGTGCTTATACTGTAATTGTAACATTTGATAAATTGTCTTTCGTAGAAAAGTATGCTAATTTAGTTGTCTAGCAAGTGAACAAAGTTACACCGTAGGTGAAAAGCTATTGAACACGCGTCGCCTATATGATGTTGCGTTGGCACGAAGTGCCGCAGCGGGGAACGTAGTTCCATATAGTTTTGTAACTGGCTACACCTATGCCCATTTTTCTATACGTTGATCAGGTCCACAATAACAAGCTACAAAAGGACAACGTATACTGCTAGTAGGTTTTATAATATCTTGTCTATAGATATTTCCCATTCTAGCTTTTCTATAATTTAATAAACATGCACTAGGATATACATCTCCATTAGGAGTTATATGTATACTATCTCTTCCTACTGCACAATTCATCCCTTTAAATTTAATAGAATGTGTATCAATTTCATTATACACATTAACTTTATCCTCAGCATCTATTATTTTAATTTCTACGGGATAGTCTCTATGAAATGTAAAATACTTTTCTTGCTCAGATGTATAATCTATCAAGTTATTAGTAATACTTATACCTTGTTTACTTTCGTCTTTAATTCTAGTTAGATGTGCAAACTGTTTTCCGTATTTTGTTCTTAAAATGTTTAGTACTTTTATCGCTTGACTCCAGTATTCTTGCGGAGCTGATACACTAACACTTCTTATAAAATTATTATCATTAAGTAACTGAATATTTTTCATAAATTGATCAGTAGCATATTCTGGATGCCAACTGGCTACTATAAATTTACCTAAATCTTTATTTAGTTTATTTATATAACTTTTTACAGGAACTGACAAGTTAGTAGTTATTTTAGGTACATAATTATACTCAGAAATATAGTTAATAAGTTCTGGCCATTGCTTAAACAGCATGGGTTCTCCACCTAAAAAATTTAATTTTATAGTTTTATTTCCAAAATAATTAGAAAGATATTTAAAAGCTGTAGTATATTCTTCTAAAGTTTTAAACATAAAAGCACTCGTATTATCATAACTAGCACAGTATGAACATTCATAATTACATCTTTGTGTAATCATCCATTCAACTTCTACTTGATATTCTTTAGAAGTTGTAATTATATGTTTAATATTTTTCATACCATGCTATCTCAAAAGACTCTCTGGAATATACCTGTATTTCATGATTTCCCCATATTCTTTTAAAATAACTATCATACATTATTACTATTTGTTCATCTGCCCATTCATCTGGTATTAAATGTCCTTTTACGCACCAATGCATAAAATGTGCCTCTTTTAAAGACACATTCATATATAGGCTATAAGAATTTAACTCTCTAACCACCCCCAGCACCCCAGTCATCAAACATATCACACATACTTGACATTAGTGCGAATAATGGGTCATTATGTAGTTTTTCTGAAAGATTAAAATCATCAATATAGTCATCTTGAAGATTAAAAGCATCTCTTTCTAGTTCTCTTCTACAAGATACTTTTTCGTATTCTCCATTTACGTATTGTAAAAAATGTACTAATTCATGTATTAGTACTGAGTCATAAAATCCTTTACCATTCATAGATTCTAAAGGTTTATCTGCTATAAAAATTCTATTAGCTTCATGCTCAAAATATCCTGCAATATGACAAGGATCGGGAACTTCATCTAGAAATAAATCTTTACACATTTGCTCTGTTGTTTTTATTGCTACACTAGGTAAAGTCTGATCTTTATATTCATACTTACTATTACGAGTGATATAATCAATCATAGCTAACATTTTTGTTTCATCTGCATTTACGGGCAAGTAGATTAATATAAAAAGTATAACATATTTAAACATAGTAATAACCTTATGGTAAACGGCTCCTAATTAATACCAGGAGCCGTAATTATCAGCCTTTACCTTGATTTATAATCTTTGTAACATCACCCTCAAAAGAGTGAGTTCCTACATGATTTAATTTAGTATTAGGATCTAACCAAATCTCACCACCAAGTTTTTGCCATCTTCTACAGAATGTATAATCTTCAGATAAATATCTATTATCTTCTGGATCATGTATTGTATCAAAAAATGAATAACAATATTTATTAAATTTTTCATCAATATTAGAATCATTACGATAATGCAATTCAGGATATGATTGCATCATTTTTTCAACTACTTCACGCTTAACTAAGAAGAATCCAGTAGAAGCATCTAATACTTCTACTGCACCATTTTCTATTCTAATTTGTTTCTTTTCTTGATTAATAAACTTAAAATTAATAGCATACTGAATTGGTAAAGCTTTTTTAGGATAAGCTGCTGCCATAATAGGTTTATCATACGCCATCATTCTAAGAAGATCATCTGCTTGATATTCAATGTCCGCATCAATAAACATTAAATGAGTACAATCACTTTCTAAAAACATAGCTGTAAGAATATTACGACCACGAGTAATTAATGATTCATTACGTAGTGTAGTAATTCTAAAATTAATACCATGCTGCATAAATGTTTGAGAAGTTCTAAACATTGATAAAAAGAATTGATCTGTAACCATTCCTCCATAACAAGGAGTAGCAAAAAAGATATTCATTTCTCTTAGTTTATTTAGATCAATAGTAGCTTGGTCACCCTTAATATTTTTAAAAGCACCAAACGATTTAGTTGATGCTTCTTCAGTAGGGCTAGGATCTATATTTGGTGATCCCATATCCGCTAGTGATTTCTTCATGCTAAGTCATCCACATCCTCTTGTGGTTTAAATTCATCGGAAACATCTCCGGCAAAATAAGCAGTATTTTTAAGTAGCCATTCTTTTTGCTCTTCATATGTTTGACGCTTGTAAATCTTACTTAGATCGAATAGTTCTAAACCTTTTTCCGCATCTGTTAGTGCTGCATTGTTACGTGCAGGAATACAAGTATATTTAACATTTTGAGGAAGTGGGCCTGTTTTTTCTTTCTTGATAGTAAGATCGTATCCTGAATCATCGTCTGATGGATTTCCATAATCAGGATTAGTAGCATAATCTACAATTTGTGAATAAATTGTAGAACGAAGATCAAACAGTTTAACCTGCCCATCTGCTCTATCAATTACATTACAAACATATGAAAATTGTGGTTTATCACCATAGATAGCATCATCAATTTCTTTAAAAGGATCTTGTGCGCCATTATCAAATGACTCTGTTTCGCGGCTAAATTGTAGACACTCTACAGGCATTTTTTTACCCTCTGTTGTTACTACCCAGTAGCAGTAACGCGGCATTACATCGCCTACTAATCTTAATTTAGTATCACCAATACCCATTGTGAGTCGTTGGATTTCTCTTCTTTGTCCACTACCTGTAGACTGTTTACCTTTTGCTTTATCCCAAGCTACCATTGTTT
>Ga0222717_10003799_pt1 | contig 11264 bp, 10 predicted proteins | sample C33_18DmetaG_FD_165053 | JGI IMG/M metagenome (GOLD analysis project Ga0222717, IMG submission 165053) | Estuarine water microbial communities from San Francisco Bay, California, United States - C33_18D | ecosystem: Environmental > Aquatic > Marine > Unclassified | place: USA: California...
GCCGCCGAGGCGGTTGGCGTTCGAGGAACCCCGACCATAGTGCTACAAGACGGCAAGCTGATCCCTGGTTATGTTCCTGCCGGTGAGTTAATTCCAATGGCCAATGCGGCGGCGCTCAATTAGTTTGTCTATGCGATTTATCAGGCACCTAGGCTTTGCAGGGGTTGTTTTGGCTGCGATGTTTTTTTTGGGCCTGAATAGTCCGATTGCTTCAGCCGGACAGGCACTTACCCCTGTTGATAATGAATTAATTTTCCGACCCGAGCTCGCGTTGTTAAATATCCAAGGCGAGCGACGAGACCTCGAGGATTACAAGGGAAGCGTTTTGCTGGTTAACTTTTGGGCAACCTGGTGCCCGCCCTGTGTTAAGGAGTTGCCCTCGATTGCCAAGGCACGAGAATTACTCTCTGATGAACCGTTTGATGTTTTAGTGATTAATGTGGGCGAAGATAAGACGCAAATCGAAGACTTTTTGCGCACTCGGCTTGGCGGTGTTTTGAATCTAGAGGTATTAGTTGACGATAACCTGGTGGCGGTAAAAGACTGGAAAGTTCGCGCTTTACCAACAACCTATATTGTGGATCATACCGGTCGAGTCGTTTATTCCGCCATGGGCGAGCGTGATTTTTCAGAGGCTGTGGTTATTGATAAAATTCGCGAATTGATTCGGAAGATTCCGGGTTAACCTTTTGGCCCTGTAAATTACCGTCAACGTGATGAGATCGATCCGATACTTAATGCCCTTGCTGATTTTTGTGGTGATCGGGGGATTTCTTGCTGCCGGGCTAAAACTCGACCCCAGAGAAGTCCCTTCCCCCTTAATTGATAAACCGGCGCCCGCGTTTAGTTTGCCCCAGCTGTTGAAAATGGACGGCTTAATTGACACAGCGGACTTGAAAGGCGAAGTTTGGATACTGAACGTATGGGCGTCCTGGTGCGTGGCGTGTCGGGCTGAACATCCGCTATTGAATCAGTTCGCCGCTCGCCAGCTGGTGCGATTAGTGGGCCTGAACTATAAAGATGCGCCATCGGATGCACGTTCGTGGTTGCGGGAGCTTGGCAACCCTTACGATATTGTCGCGGTTGACCGAGAGGGTAAGGTGGGGATTGATTGGGGGGTATACGGAGTGCCCGAGACCTTTGTCATAGACCAATCAGGCTTGATTCGATACAAGCACATTGGCCCGCTTGATTTTAAATCCATAGAAGAGGATATTTTGCCTTTAATACAACAACTTAAAGGTTAATTAGTATGCACGCGATTAAGATCGTCGGGTTATGACATAATCGCCGGTCGTTTTCTGTAGCAAGCCCCGAAACTATGACTCAACTGAAGCTCGGCGTTCCCAAGGGAAGTCTGGAAGAGGCGACGATTGCCTTGTTTCGTCAGGCCGGCTGGCAAATTCAGCCCCGGTCCCGAAATTATTTCCCAACCATCGATGATCTGGAAATCTCCTGTGCGCTGGTACGTTCGCAGGAAATGGCAACTTATGTGTCCAAAGGGGTCCTAGATGTGGGTTTGACAGGCCTTGACTGGATTCTGGATAGTGGCGCGCAGGTTGAAGAGGTCTGTGACCTTATTTATTCGAAAAGCTCCGATCAGCCGTGTCGATGGGTGCTGGTTGTCCCGCAGGACTCGGATATTCAACGTCTTGAGGATTTACAGGGTAAACGTGTTGCAACCGAGCTTGTGAATTTTACCCGCACTTATATGCAGGAGCGGGGTATTGACTGTGAGGTTGAGTTTTCATGGGGTGCGACTGAAGCTAAAGCGGTAGAGGGCCTGGTTGATGCCGTAGTGGAAATCACAGAGACCGGTAGCACAATCCGAGCGCACGGGCTGCGGATTGTATGTGATCTTCTGCACACTCATACCCGCTTGATCGCGAGTCCGGCTGCGATGGCAGATCCCTGGAAAAAACAAAAAATTGAAGATATTGCGTTACTGCTTCAGGCGTCCCTGGCGGCCCATCAAAAAGTCGCGCTTAAAATGAACGCACCGAAGGCCAAACTGGGCGAAATTACCGCTTTGCTGCCAAGCCTTCATGCCCCTACCGTGAGCGACTTAGCCGATACGGATTGGGTGGCGCTTGAGACGGTTGTCGACCGTGATCAGGTTCGTTCGTTGATCCCCGACCTTCGCAAGCGCGGTGCTGAGGGGATTCTTGAATACGAGCTGCGGAAAATAATCTAATCGACAAATAATCAGTTTCACGACTCCAATCAAGGGATCAAGGAAAGCAGGCATGTATATTGATTTTGGGAAAATGACCGCCCAACAGGTCTATATTACGATGACTCAGACAATCGTTCCCCGACCGATTGCCTGGGTGCTGTCCGAGAATCCCGATCAGAGTTTGAACCTAGCGCCGTACTCCTATTTCAACGCGGTTTGCAGTGACCCCCCGTTACTCATGATTTCAGCTGGATTGAAGCCTGATGGGGCGACGAAAGATACGCGCGACAACATTAGGGACCGGAAAGAGTTTGTCGTTCATATCGCAAGCCTTGACCAGCTTGATGAGATGAATGCCTCGTCCGCAAACTTTGCCCGCGATGTATCGGAAATTGAAGCCCTAGGACTTGAGACGGAAAAATTTGAGGGATCACGTCTTCCCCGACTTTCCTGCGCGAAAGTTGCCTTTGCCTGCAGCGTTTACGATATTCAAACTCTTGGCGATTCCTTGCAATCTTTAATCTTGGGTGAGGTTAATGGGGTTTTTGTCGACGACGGCGCAATCGGGGAAGATGAAAAAGGGCGTTCCAAGATTCTTGCTGACAAGATCAATCCGATTGGTCGACTGGGTGCCAGCGAGTACGTTAGCTTTGGTGAGATTTTGACTCGTCGTCGACCGGATTGATGACATACGTCATAATCTTGTGCCAGTTCTTGCGCTTGATCCGTTTCTGAAAATTTGCGAACCACTTTGATGTCGGCTCTATAGGTGAGTCAGTTTTCAGAGCTCGCGATGACTCGCTCTCTGATGATCTATGTCTATTTGGAAGGCCGCGATCAAATTTCCACGAAGGGGTCAAAGAGGCCCAAAATAATGCGCAATTCGAGAGCAATAAGGTTCTAACGCTAAACGCCAGATTAGTGATATGTTCGAAGGGCACATGCGTGATTTATCTATCGCGGTATTTAAGGATTTGGGGCTAACTCACTGATCATAAACAGCAACTCGCACACCGATTGGAGCCAAGAGTTTTATGGTTGTTCACAGATCAGCCGATGCGGGTTACTTTGATCTTCACAGGGAAGACGAATTTCAGATAAAGCGGCTAACCAGACCTAAGTAGTTGAAAAAATGTTCGAAATTATATGCCTAAAAAATAGGCAAACTATAAAAGGCTATCTCAGGTCCCGAAAAAAGTTTTGGGATGATGTAGTTGTGCACAAAGTTATCCACAGAATATGTGCGCAAACCGAAAACCTCACTAACTCTCAATTATTTACGCGCGACAACTTGAGTGTGTCAAAAGCAGTTAGCGGTAAATTACTCATCAAGCGAACTTCTAATTAATGGCATCAGAAGAGAAGATTCTTCGAATCGCTTTGCCTGTGAAACTGCGGCGATTGTTTGACTACAAGGTTGAAGAAGGGCGGGCAGCGCCCCCGCTGGGTAGTCGAGTGCTTGTTCCCCTTCAAAAGCGTTTTGTTGTTGGAATTGTTTGTGATGTTTCAGACACAAGTTTGCTGCCAGATTCGAAACTTCGTCCAATAAAGAAAACACTTGATTCTGAAGCCGCGTTACCGCCAGCGTTATTTGATCTCCTAAATTGGGCGTCTCGGTACTATCACCATCCAATCGGAGAAGTGATGCAGGCGGCCCTGCCGACTAAGCTCCGGCAGGATTGCGCGATTGAACCTGTGGTGCCAAAGCACTATCGTGTTCGAAAAGAGGGCTTAAGCGCACTAAGTCAGATTTCGGCGAGATCTCACGTTCAAAAGCGGGTGATCGAACTACTGGCGAATGCGGGCGCTGAGGGCTTGTCGGCTCGTGATATTGCCGAGCACGTGTCATCGGGCGCGTCTACGGCGCTTGGTCGCCTCGTGAAGCTGGAGTGGATAGAGACTTGTGATCCTCCGGCGTTGCCGAACGTTGAGGCTGGATCGAGTATTGAGCTCAATTGTGAGCAGCTCGAGTCGTCTCTCACGATCGCTCGTTCAATAGGAACTTATGCGCCGTATCTTCTGGAAGGCGTCACGGGTAGTGGCAAGACCGAGGTTTACCTCGATTGCGTAAAGAAAGTAGTAGCTGAAGGTAAGCAGGCACTCGTTCTGGTTCCAGAGATTTCGCTCACCCCTCAACTAATTAAGCGTTTTAGCGCAAATATCCCTGGAGGATTAGCTGTTTTTCATTCGGGTCTTACGGCGTTTCAGCGTCATCAATCATGGTGGAGATGTCGCCAGGGCGCGGTTTCGGTCATTTTGGGTACGCGATCAGCAATATTTGCGCCGTTTTGTCGACTCGGCCTTATCGTGGTTGATGAGGAGCACGATCTATCTTACAAGCAAAAGGAAGGCTTTCGTTATAGCGCTCGCGATGTCGCGGTGAAACGCGCGCAAATGTCCAAGATACCGATTGTTCTCGGCTCTGCGACGCCATCGCTAGAAAGTCTTGCTAATGCGGGCGCTGGCCGATATCAGCACCTGAGACTCTCAACGCGTCACGGGGGTAGCCAGATGCCGCGGGTTGCGGTGGTAGATGTCAATCATCAGTCGATAAACGAAGGTCTTTCTGCCGCGGTTGTCGAGGCGCTTAAAGATTGTCTTGCAAAAAGAGAGCAGAGTATTGTTTTTGTAAACCGAAGGGGTTTTGCACCTGTTGTCAGTTGCGCCGCTTGCGGCTGGCAGGCAATGTGTCAGCGCTGTGACGCAAGGCTTACGCTTCATCGTCGATCGCAAAGACTGATTTGCCATCATTGTGGGAGCCAATCCCGCTCTCCTGAAGCCTGCCCCGAGTGCGCGAGTTCGGATTTATTCTTCTCCGGAGACGGCACTCAGCGCGTTCAAGAGGCTTTGGCCCAAATTTTTCCCGCGGCCAGAGTGGCTCGATTGGATAGTGATATCACCGCTTCACCTCATCGCCTTACTGAGATTCTGACTGCAGTCAATGAGCGACAAATTGATATTCTGGTCGGGACTCAAATGCTCTCAAAGGGCCATGATTTTGAGGGGGTGACCCTTGTTTGTGTTCTCTCTGCTGACCAGAGCCTGTACAGCGTGGACTTTCGGGGTCCTGAACGGCTATTTCAGCAGTTGATTCAGGTGTCGGGGCGTGCGGGGCGGCGTAAGCGCCGTGGAGATGTGTTGATACAAACTGCGCATCCGAATAGCGAAGTGCTCTCTCGCGTCGTGCAACATGATTTCGATGGTTTTGCCAAAACAATTCTGACGGAGCGTCAGCAGGCAGGCTATCCGCCATTTGCTCGCTTTGCGCTTCTTAGGGCTGAGTCGCCAAAGCCCCAGGCACCGATATCCTTTCTTCGGCGTGCGCTTTCAGCATCTCGGACCGTAGCCGAAATCGAGTCGGTGGAGGTGTTTGACCCGATTCCGTCTCCTATGGAGCGGCGGGCAGGGCGTTTTCGGGCGCAGCTTCTGATGAAGAGTGTGAATGAGAAAGCATTTCATTTATTTCTCGACGAATGGATTGCAATACTCGAGTCATTGCCGGAGTCTTCCCGAGTTCGGTGGTCGGTAGATATCGACCCTCAGGATATGTATTAGTCAGCATTCTTTTGATTAGGGGCAGCAAAAAAGATGTCCTGATTTAAAAAAAGAGGTCAAAATTGAAAATCTATTTGCTACGCCTAGAGGACTCGCGATGAGTACAGTTGCCGGATGGGATAAAGTGAAAGGTCCTGTAGAGACCGCTTACACGTTGCCGCCATCTTGCTATTTTTCACCCGATATTTATACATCCGAGCGCAAGCGGATTTTTTCAGGTGGTTGGGTGAGCTTTGGACGGGCCGAGGATCTGGGTAATGCGGGTGAGTATTTCGCATCGACGGTTTCGGATGCGCCACTAGTTGCGGTCCGAGGAGATGATGGGGAAATTCGCGTGTTCGCAAATACCTGCCGGCACCGCGGGATGCAACTTTTATCTGAAGGTCGAGGATGCGTTCGACAGATCGCCTGCCCGTTTCACGGGTGGGGATATGCCCTTGATGGCGCCTTGACAGCCACGCCGCGGATGAAATCATCGATAGATTTTAATAAGTCGGATTTTGGTTTGATTCAGATCTCAAGCGCTGTCCGGGAAGGATTTATATTTGTTAATCTCGATGGGGCAGCTGGATCCGTCGATGACTGGCTGAGCGGTTTTTCTGATTTACATCAACCTTGGAATCTTGAGGCTTTAAGAACAGCGAGCCAGCGCGAATTCAGAGTACGGTGCAATTGGAAACTTTTTCTTGAAGTTTTTAATGAGTACTATCATTTGAAGAAAGTTCATCCAGGGACATTTGGCTCGCTTTATCAGGATCCTGATCCGCCCGAACCTATTACCGGTTGCTTCGTGAGCCAGTTTGGGGAGCATGTCAAAAAGGGAAGTGTCGGCGTGCTTGAGAAAGATCACAATGAATTGCCGTTGCTGCCTGGCTTAACCGGTCGTCTTTCCAATGGGACGCGTTATTCCTGGGTTTACCCAAATCTTAGCTTTGCCGCATCCCGCGATGCCCTTTGGATGCTGGAGGTTACGCCTATTGATCCCACCGAGACCCAGGTTCGTATGCGGTTAATGTTTGATGCGGATGTAATGCAATCGAGAGGTTTTGCGGCGAAGCTTGCGACCTATGAGGAACGAATGAAAATCGGGATGGCAGAAGATATCGTGGTCTTGGAAGCCCAACAAATTGGAGTATCCTCGCAATTTGCTCGACAAGGTCGTTTTTGCCCTGAGCTTGAGCCCAGCGTTCACGCCTTTCAAAAATGGTACGCTGAGCGAATGTCTGCCGTCATTTAGGAAAATGTAAAAAGAAACTAGGGCCGATGCGCAAGTGCGAGATACTCGGATGACTGAATTTCTATTAATCGACTCGCAGTACGCTTAAAGTCTTCTTTTAATCGTGTGCCGCGGTAAAGCCTGTTTGGCGCTGACTTGGCTACAATAAATATATTGACCTTTCGGTCGTACAATTCATCGATTAGATCGATAAAACGGCGGGCGGCATCATCATTTTCTTCCGTTAGTATCGGCACCTCACTTAGCAATAGCGTGTGGAAAGTCTTCGAGAGCTCAACGTAATCTGATTTGGAACGAGTACCACCACACAAGGCTTCAAAGTCAAACCAGATGACGCCCTTCCCAACCCCTTTAGCCAATATTGTTCGATCATTGATAGACACGGTCTTGGCGGGATATACCGATTGAGGATCAATGTTGTTTAGTAAATCCAACATTTTTTCGGCAGACTGTTGATCATCTAAAACGTCATAAGCAGGCTGAAGGCTAATTTTTTCGAGCCGGTGATCCCGATTCCCTTTGACCTGAATCACTTTTGTAATGGATTCGATTAGGGAGATGGTGGGTACAAAGTAGTCACGTTGCAGACCATCAGCATACAGTGCAGAGGGGGGCGTGTTCGACGTCATAATCAGGACGACTTTATTTTGAACAAGAGCATGAAGCAGTTCAGAGAGAATCATGGCGTCACCAATATCGGAGACATGAAACTCATCCAGTCCCAATATTTGAACGTGCTGTGCAATTTCTCGCCCGACCTGTTGGAGGGGATCTGACGTTTTAAGCCGAGCCTTCTTCAGACGCTGATGGACGTCCAGCATGAATCGGTGGAAGTGCGTGCGTTGAATTTCAAAACCAGAGAGTTCATCGAGCACAGCATCCATCATCACAGTTTTCCCGCGACCCACTGAACCCCAAAGATAGATTCCCTGGAATTGAGATTGAACTTTTCTATGAAATTTTGAAAAAATCAGGTCAAGAGGGTTGGCGGCTCGTCTTCTATCTCGTTCGAGTCCTTGTGTAATCTGCTCAAGCGCAATGGCGCAGGCATTTAACGCGAGGATCTGGTTCTCATCCGCTTCCGAGTCGGCGCCGGCAAGCTTTTTGATGAATTGAGCCTGAAGACTTTGATTAACCTTCAACATATGAATCTAGTCGCGATTGGTGTGCGTGCCAAGTTGAGCCGTAAGTGTCTCAAAGTTCTCCAGACTCTCAAATTCTGCGGTATCCATCACGCCTTTTGTTGAGTCCGGATTACAGATAGCCAGCAGATGTTTAATGCCATATTCGCGCGCCGCGCGCAGGACGCTTAAATTGTCATCAATAAATAGTGTCCGATGAGGATCGAACGGTTCAAGCCCGGCGAGGTTGTTCCAGAATTGTTGATGCTCTTTTGGATATCCGATTTCATGGGAGCTGATGATTCGATCAAATCGATCAGCAATTCGGGTCTGTTCCATTTTGAGCGCAATGGTTTCAGGGTGAGCATTGGTTGCCATAATGACCCGGTGTCTACTTTTGTTGAGTCCAGACAAGAATTCTTCTGTGCTCGGCCTCACTCGAATGAGGTCCCGCATTTCTTTTTTTAAAACGATGATTTCAAGATCAAGTTGTTCACTCCAGAAGTCGATGCAGTACCAGTCAAGCGTGCCTTGAAGAGATTTCATCAACGCGGTTAGATCTGATTTGGCTTTTGCAGCTGGCAGTTTATGCTGCTTTGCATAATGCGCAGGGATGAACTCGGTCCAAAAAAAATTATCGAAACGAAGGTCAAGGAGGGTGCCGTCGAGATCAAGAAAAACGCTGTCGATTTTTTGCCAGTCAACCATTGGGAAATTTGAGTTGTTTTTTGTGACTTCGGATGAAGAGGGCTTAACGCAATATATCGTAGCGCACATGGAAAATTCTATGTTTGCACATGTTTGATTCGGATATATCTAAGTCATGAAGTCCAGTACCGTGAGATAATCGGCCCTAGCTCCAAACGCACAGTTGGCTTCCTGATATTTTTATGAGCGAAGACCCTAAAATTCAAAATATTAAAGTACTCGCGAGTACTCGTCTTTTTTCGATTGAAAGTGTGGATCTTCATTTTCCGAATGGTGAGGCGCGAACGTTTGAAAGGCTGATGGGCGCAGGTCAAGGTGCGGTGATGGTGGTTCCGTTAATCAAAAATGATCAGGTGTTGCTGATTCGTGAGTTTGCAGCCGGAATGGAGCGATATGAACTTGGTTTTGTCAAAGGAAAGATTGATAACGGGGAAGCGCCTGAAGCGGCTGCGAGACGAGAATTGCGAGAGGAGACAGGATTCGATGCAAAGTCTCTTAAACGTCTCGCCACCGTTGGGCTCACCCCTTCTTATTCAAACTATCAGACCCATATATTTCTGGCAGATGAGCTATTTAGCGCGCCGCTGCCTGGCGATGAGCCAGAAGCGCTTGAAACAATTTCATGGCCGCTCGCGGAACTTGATACGCTTCGGCGACAAGAAAATTTTTCAGATTCAAGAAGCGTCCTTGCCACTTTTTTAATTGCAGAAGAGTTAATTAATGAATAAATCAGATGTTGTAGCCGTAGAGCCTGTGATCGCCCTTGCTAAGGCAGCCGGTGAAGTGATTCTCGAAGTGTATGAAAAAGAGTACGAGATTATCCAGAAAGCAGATGGCTCGCCGGTGACGACGGCCGATCATCGGGCACATCATGTGATCGTTGAGGGCTTGAAGAACTTGACACCAGACATTCCAATTGTCTCTGAGGAGTCAGATGATCTTGATGACCTTACTCGATTGGAAAGTGATCGGGTATGGCTCGTGGACCCCCTTGACGGCACTAAAGAGTTTATTAGTCGCAACGGGGAATTTACCGTAAATATCGGGTTGTCAGAAAAAGGCCGCCCTGTTTTAGGTGTTGTCTATTGCCCTTATCTTGATGTTTGCTATTTTGCGGCAGAAGGACAAGGCGCGTGGCGGCAAAAGGGCGATGGAGCACCTGAAAAAATGTCAGTGACGACGTTTGATCCTAAATCACCTCGGATGGTCGCAAGTCGTTCTCACTCGGGTAAGCCCGTCGAGTTCTTTCGTGAGCGACTGGCTGAGTGGAGTGGCAGCCAGCCTCAGATTGTGAGCATGGGCAGCGCGTTGAAGGTTTGCGTGCTTGCGCAGGGCGACGCCGATGTTTATCCAAGACTCGCTCCAACATCCGAGTGGGACACCTGCGCATCACATTGCGTTTTGGATGAAGCGGGTGGACAACTTCTGGACTGTAACGGACTTGTCTTACGGTACAACAAAGAAAATATTTTAAACCCCTGGTTTGTCGCCATTGCTGATGGTGAAATCGACTGGCTGTCTTTTTGTCCTGCGGATCATGGCGAATAACTTTTATCGATTGACCGGGCGTGGGTTAGTCGGTTGATACCGCCTTATATTAATATGTCTTGCCCAAAAGGACTTATGTCGTGACCCTAGAACGTCGTTTACCATTTACTAAAATGCACTCCCTGGGCAATGACTTTGTCATGCTCAACGGTATTGATGAGTCCATCGATTTAAGCGCCGAACAAGCTAGGCAAATAGCAGATCGTCATTATGGTGTTGGGTGTGACCAGATAATTCTGGTGCAGCCTGCTGACGGGGAGGCAGATTTTTTAATGCGGGTGTTTAACACCGATGGCAGCGAGTCAGGTCAATGCGGGAATGGGGCAAGATGCTTGGGCGAGTTTCTTCGGGACCAGGGATTGACCTCGCGACAGTCGGTTCATATTCAAACCCAAAGCACGCAATTTGAACTCAAGATGCAAGAGAAAGGCGTAGTAAGTGCCGCACTCGCTGCACCCAATTTCGAGCCGCGCGATATTCCACTGATCGCCCAGACTCAGGAAGACTATTACGATCTTAAAATTAAGGATCAATCTTTTCGGGTGGGTGCTGTTTCCATGGGTAATCCCCACGCCGTCATACTGGTTGATGATGTAAGTATTGCGCCGGTTGCTGAGATTGGATCGGCAATCGAATGTCACGCTGCTTTTCCTGAGAACGCCAACGTTGGATTTCTAGAGATTGCGGGTAGAGACCAACTGCGATTGCGGGTCTGGGAACGGGGTGTTGGTGAGACACTCGCATGCGGTAGTGGTGCTTGTGCCTCGGTGGCTGTGGCACACCGTTGGGGCAGAATCGAGGCGTCAGTGACGGTTACTCTCCCTGGCGGAAGACTCGCGATGTTTTGGCCCGGCAGCGGACCTGTTTGGATGACGGGTCCAACAACAACTGTTTTTCAAGGGGTTTGGGGTTGCGACTG
>Ga0222717_10003804_pt1 | contig 11254 bp, 18 predicted proteins | sample C33_18DmetaG_FD_165053 | JGI IMG/M metagenome (GOLD analysis project Ga0222717, IMG submission 165053) | Estuarine water microbial communities from San Francisco Bay, California, United States - C33_18D | ecosystem: Environmental > Aquatic > Marine > Unclassified | place: USA: California...
CGAAGTCCCTGCGCCCTACGGTGGCATGTACGGAGCACTCGCTCTCCGCTCGAACCCTGGCCACTACGGTGGGGTTCGCTGGGCTTACGTCAAGTACAAAAGGACGGAGTGCAAGGGCTACGACGATGCTGTCAAGGAATACGAAAGAAAGTACGCCAAGCATCTCAAAAATGGATGTACCAAGGGGACTTTCCTCGGCCTGCGTAAGAAGCGGTGCTACGCCACAGCGGACGAAATGAAGGCTGCTGAGAAGAAGGGCAAGGCGGCTTGGAAGACCTGCCAAGCCTATTCCAAAGGCGAAGCGCAAGGCGACGTGCAGATCGACACCAGCGGTGGGTACACCATCACAGAAGATGCAGGGATGATCGACCCACTGACGGGTCTGCCCTACGATTCTGCGGCGGTCGACTACTCGTCAGGTGAGGAAAGCGAAGAGTCCAGCAACGCCGGGCTCTACCTGGCCGTAGGCGCTCTCCTGCTCGCTACCGGCGGCATCATCATCTACAAGCACAAGAAGAAGGGAAAGAAGAAGGGCAAGGGCAAGAAGAAGGGTGGACGCGGAAGGTGACTGCTGAAATGCTTCAGTTCTTCATCCAGTCCGGAATTCCCGCTGGTCTGGGCGTCTTCATCATCTACTACTTGTTGCAGTTCTACTTGCCGCGCGAGCAGAGTCTCTACCAAGAGATGCTGAAGTCGCAGCAGAAGACCTTTCGAGATGCCATCACATCGGAACAAAAGACCCACACCGAGTTGATGACTCAGTTGGGTACGCAGCATCGAGACAGTCTCCAGCAACTCCGTGATGCGTTTGCCGATGAGCATGGACGCACCCGCTCCTCTCTCGATAAGCTCTCCGAGCAGACCGCCCGACTGAGCGAGGCTGTTTTCCGCTTGCAGGGCATCCCGGAGTCTGAAGTATGAGCCAGTTCAATCCAACCCACGCATTTTCGGTCACCAGTGGAGCCAACCCGGTTGCGTTCAACCCGCAGCCTTACGGCAACACCACCACCATCCTGGTCTACAACGACTCGGACACGGACGTCTTTCTTGCGTGGCAAGCATCGGGGAGTACCACCACCATCAACATCGACAATGGGACGCAAGTTCCGACGAAGGGAAGCGTCTCTCTGGCGCTTGGCCCCGCGAGCGAGCGGCCATCTCCGGGGTCTGATGAGTTGAAGCTGGACTGCGCGTCTGCAAGCAAGAAGGTCAATGTGACCTACGTGAATGGCTCTGTGTTCTGAGTCACTCCAACTCGTAGCCAAGGGCCGCAAGGACTTCTTCGCGCACCAAGTCTGCTACTGTGTCCGCGAAGACCTCTGCCTGTACGGAAGTCAAGTCTTCTGCGAGTAGTTCAAGCTGATCAAGTGGGATTTTGGCGGCCACTTGCCACTTGTTGCTCGCCAGGATCTTGGAGCGAATCTCAACGGTCTCTTCTGCCGCGTTTCGAGCCGTGTCAATTTGCATGGCTTCATACGCCGCGTGGGCCGCCCAACTTGCCCCAGTGCGCATCTGACTCGCTACGCGCTCGAAGATGTCACGCAAGTTTGGGGATGTGTACCCCTCCTCCTCCTCTTCTTCAGGAGGATGGGGCGGGAAGGCGGCGAGATGGATGCCCGGATGGCGCGACTTCATGCGCTCCGCGAGCCTGTTCGCGTTGTCCTTTTCTCCGCCTTCTCCTCGGGACGCCAGCGCGACGAAACCCCGGTATCGTTTGATCAGAGCGTCATCGAACTGGGGCGTCATTCGTCACCTGCTGGGATAGAGCGCATCCGCAGCATAGGCACCGACAACCGCCGCTGCAACCATCATCATGGTGCGGACTATGGTGTCCTGGGTGTCCTTGTAGACAACCGAAGCAACACCATACCCAGCGAGCGCGCCCGCAGTTGGGACACTCCCACGGATGCGAGCGATGGGCATCATCGGTGAGAACTTGCGCCCCACAGCAAAGCCAAGCGCCGTGAGCGCGGCGTAGCCAAACAGCTTGGGGGCCAGGTTGGAAGCATCATGGACGGCATAGCCTGCTTCCCACTGAGCCGAATCCACAGCCTTGTTGGCTACTTCAGCAGCCTGTTGGGCGGCCATCTGGGCGGATTCCATCAGTTCTTGTTCCAGGGCAGCATCCCGACTACGGCGGGAGGATTCCAAGAGATCGGACTCGGTGTAGCCGTAGGTTGCGCGTCCCTTGGGCGTGACAGACACTCCCGGACCTACGTGCCAACCCGACTGCATGTGGATGGGGCCAGGCAGCCCTGGAGGGGGCTGCACGGGCGCTGGCGCGTTGCCGGGGTCAAGGGGGCCATGATGGACGAACCCCTTGCCAGGGTTGCCAGGAGGCGTAGGAACCGGTTCCGCAGGGAACTGGTTGAGGAAGGCAGGTGACTGGGCCATGGTCTACTCCATCGCTTCGATGGCTGTGCTGAGCATGTCAGCGTCTGGATGCAGGTAGCGGGAAGTGGTGTCGATGTTTTCGTGACCCAGCAACGCTTGGAGTGTCCGAAGGTCCATTCCAGAGCGTAGCGCATGGGTCGCGAAAGTATGCCGCAGAGTGTGCGGAGTGAACTTACCAAGCTCAGGATGACGGTCCCGAACCTGTCTACACACTTTGCGTACTGCGGCGGGACCGATGGGACCGTTACCCCGACCCGTGAACAACCAGTTGTGGACAGGGTTATGGTCGAAGTAGTCCTTCATCAGTGTGCGTGCAGGGCGATTGAGCGGTACGAAGCGTTGTTTGTCTCGCTTGCCCCTGAACTGGACGCCCCAGTGTCCTTGCTTCTGCACGATGTTGCGTCGGTGCAGGTTGCAGGCTTCTGAAATGCGAAGCCCCGTGCGAGGAAGAAGAAGGAGAATGGTCCGTACTGGGTCATGCACGTCGTCAGCCGCAGCGTAGAAGAGCGCGAGTTGCTTCACGGACAGGGCGTTGCGCTCCTTGGCAGGTCGTCCCTTGGCCTTTGGAAGCATCCCCTCGATGTCTGCCAGGGTGTACCCCTGAGCCATCAAGACATGCTTCACCGCAGCTCTCAGGGGCAGTACAGTCCCAATTGGAGTCCGTGCGTTGACCTTGCGATTGAGCCATGCGACCGGGTGCTCGCCGTCCATACGCGCAGCGATCCGCCGGTACTGCCGTTGTGTCTCGGGCAGTAAGCGGTGACGCTCCATGTGCTTGGCGAGCGCGGCGGTCATCAGGCAGACTCTTCAGCCTTGGGAGCAAACGCGAGCATGGGAAGAACGAATCCTACGATTCCTCCCCACAGTGCGCCGTCCTTGAATGGGAGGTTGGAGCCAACCACGGCTCCAATCATTCCGCCGACAATGCCCAAACCTGCGGTGCCTGCACCCGCAAGTCCCCGCTTCACATCGCCGGAATCAGGACTTCCGTAGTGCGCCGGGTTGGACTGAAGCGCGAGGGCTCCAAAGGCGGGGGATACAGCCTGCGGCATGTACCCGCTGTTCAGCGCGCTGGGGACAGGGGTGTTGGTTGGCATAAAGCCCATGCGAGGCATGATCTACTCCGAAGAGGGTGAGGAGGAATACTTCAGCCACATGACGGCGGGAAGGCCAAGACCGCCGAGCAGAAGAGGAACGGCCACGTCGGACTCTTCGTCCCGAATCTTGTAGCCAACGACTGCTACCAGAAGGCCCAGTACAGTCTGAATCCAAGGGGGGTTTTCGACCTGAACCAGATCGAACCCGAACGGCTTGCCGAAGGCGCGCTTTGGTCCGCAGCAGGGCTCAGGGTTGGTGTGGGTCATGCAAGTGCCGCAAGCCATGTCAGGCTCCAGTCATGTGGTTGTAGATGGAACGTGCGCCGCCTGTGATGGCACCCCACTTCAGTCCCTCCACAGCCGTAAGGCCAGGGACCAAGTATCCGATGGATGCGAAGATCAAAGCACTGGTGAACGCACCGCGCACTGTAGTTTCCAGCAGACCGCCCGAGGGGTCCACGCGAGACGCCTCTTCAATGACCCCGTAGGTGTTCTTCACCAGTTCAAGCGAACTGGGTTCATTGGGACCTACCTTTCGGTAGCCAAGCCCCTGAACCATGGGAATGACGGTCTTGTAGTTCATTTGACCTTCGACCGGGAATGGATGATCTCAACGGCCAGCCGCCGAAGCGCAAAGCCGAAGAAGAGGCCATACAGAGTACCCTTCCACACGGGCTGCCCAGCAGCGTAGCCAATCGCCGCGCCTGTAGCTGCGCCGACTGTAGGGTTCAGCAGGGAGAGGAAAGAGTCCTCCTCCACCGCGCGTACCGCAGGTTCCCGTTCTTCTGCGTCGGAATACACCTTGTAGGCATACAGCGCAGCCATCCCCACAGTCGCAGCCCCTGCCATAGTTCCGAGAGTAAGCCCGAAGGCCAAGCCCACTGGGTTCTTACGCGGGTTTGGCACAGCACTTCCGAGATTGACTCCTCGGTCTTGGAGAAACTTGTACCAAGTGTAAGTCGCAGCAGCCGAAAACACAGCCCCATTGAGAGGTATGGGATCGAAGACGGCGAGCGCCGCTACTCCGGTCATTCCGACTGGAAGCCAGATGCTCATCTTGCTGGTCTTCTTGGTCTTCTTTTTCGGGTTGCTAAGCGCTGAAAAATCCATGGTCACAGTCCCAGGTGTGCGGGGCGTGGTCGAGTGCCCCTGTTGATCGTTTGGATCAGGTCACGGTCGTAGTGGATAGGAGCGCCATACAGACGCTCCGCTACAGCGTCCGCGCGACGCTCTACGCCTGCGGGAAGGTTCGGCATCCACTGATGAATACGGTCTACTCCCAGATGGAACTCGACCGCGTGACCCAACTCGTGACGGAGCAACCCCTCTTGGCGTCCTGCGTTCATCTTCAGCACCTTCGGCGCGACGAAGATGTCGATCAAGCGTCCGTCTTTGGTGTCGAGGTACATGCACATCGCGCAGTTCCGCTTGTGGGGGTAGTCGTCGGGGTGCCCAAGGAGAAGGCGAACGTGGAAGTCAGGCATGAGTGCCTGAGTCTCACCATGAAGACGATCGAAGATCCGAATCAGACGAGACTCACTCATGGAGGCAGACTACTGGCTCTCAGGCCCGCGCTCAATGAAGAAGCGAACTTTGTGGGCCATCAGGCCGCAGGCATCTCGCCTTCCGCTCGCAGAACCGCCACGGATCGCCGCAGCAACTCCCGCTGCTGGCGGTTGGTGCGGATACCGACCTCTGCCAACTCGTCTCGAACCGACTTGAACTCGGACGTGGTCTGAAGCAAGGCGAGTACAGCCGAATCACTGTAAGGCTTGCGTACCCGCTGCAACGAGCGATTCGCGCTGTCGATGAAGGACAGGAACAGTCCCCCCGCGAAAGCCACTTGTGTGGTGGTGCGGTCGTCGGGGTCCATGAGACCCGCGAGACTCTTCACCCAAGCTCGATTGAGCAACGTGTCGAGAAGCTCTACTTGATTCAGAACTGCATCTACGTCGTAGCCTTCTGCATCGACCGACTCGCCAAGCTGTGCCCGAAGCCTATCTGCGATGGCCTGAGCGGACTCAGCCTCTGGTAGTCCCGCTTGGTCACGGGCCAATGCCTCAAGGCCCGTGATGCGTCTGCGGAGGGTCGTTTCGTCCGGCTTCGATACTGCGTATGCTTCCCGCACATCGTCTTCGGCAGGCTCTACATAGGGGCTGAAGCGAAGAGAGCCGTCGCCAAGGGCGTAGGCTTCCTCTGTACGGAACGCAGGGCTTGCGCGGGGCCATCCACGTTGCCCGACCTTCCCCGGACCATACAAGGACGCCCAGTGGGCTTGTACGGACTTCAGGGCGGTTCGGTTGACCGCACGGTTGGGCAGCCGGGAACGGCTCAGGGTGACTTTCCCTCGTGCGGCTGGGCCGCCAAAGCGCAGACTTCCTGTGCCTCCGTAGAGATGCTCGACCGCTTGGTACTTGGTCGCTTGTGGAAGGATGGGCATGAACGCTACTTGGCGCTGCGTCTTGTCGCTGAGCTTCTGCGCGGCCTCTTCAGCACGAACAAGTGCCCGTTGCTTGATGACGTCTGGTGGCAACTCCATGCGTTTGCGCATTTCGCCTTGGGGACCAGCAGCCCGAATCGAGACGGCATAGCCCACGTCAGGCTCGTCCACGAACACGAAATAGCCCAGGAAGTACCTGGACTGGGTGCTCTTGGTATCCGGAATGGGATTGAGCCGCATCCGGTTCAGCCGCACACGAGCCACGTCAGCGCCTCATCAGCAGGTTGGGGAGGAAGTGAGCGACAGCCACTCCTGCGACAAGGCCGCCCCCGACTGCCAGCATCGGATTCATTGGCTCGCCGTCGTCACCACCGAAAATGCCTGCATACCCGCTTCCGCTCTGACACTGCACGTTGGAAGGGTTGATGACTGCGGACACTAAAGACGCGTTCCGAATGGCGAAAACCTTGGCATTTGCCGCCTGCACGATCGCCTTGTTGAGACTCATTGACGCCTTAGCGATAGGTCCCCACTGGACGAGGGCAGCAAGCTCCTCTCTCGGGGACATGCGGCTAAAATCACTCTGACCCCCAACTTCAGCCATCCCACGGAACAGATCCACGAAGCGCGCCCGAGCCTTGGGGAGCTTGCGGTCTCGCAGTCCCTTCAGCAGATTCCGAGCCTGACTGAACGCTTCGACAATGTTTCGGTCCTTGTCACTGTTGCTCAACCGATTCCACCGTTGGCGGTAATCGGTCCAACTGCGTCCTTGCTTTTTGGCGACGAGACGCATCAAACCAGACAACTGGTTGAGGCCGTCACAGGAATTGGCATGGTCTTCGCGCGTCATGGGAGCCCGATACTTCGGGTCCATGCTCGCGGGAGTGCCCAAAAGCGAGGCAGGACCGATGTACTTAGTTCCCCCTACCTGTCCGCAGTAGGAATCATTACTTACGTCGATGAAGATGCGTAGGGTTTTGACCTTCATGCCATTCCGCATCACACTTGTGATGCTCGTCATCATGTCATTCACCGTATGAATCATTCCCGTGATCAACTGCTTGGTCTGATTTCTCCGCTGTTTGCCCGTTGGGTCTCCGTAGGCCCGCAGCACCCTGCTGACGCCCCACAGTTGCTGCACGATGCCGGTAAAGAAACTGGTGGAATTCGACATCTGAAGGTCGAACGCCCTCAGATCGGAACAACTGTCCACTCGGTGCTTGAGGTGTTTTGAGCGGTTGTAGATGAACTGCTTTTGACGAATGCGAGACAGTATTCTTGTGCCGCTTTGCTCGATCTCCTCGACATCTTTTCGGTAAGGCCCAATCAACGCGAGAGCGTTGTATCCCTGCCGTACCCCCCGCTCGGCGGTGCTGATCATTCGGCTACTCAAGATGTCCCCGCCCCACTTCGCGATCCTCAACATGGAGTCGAACTGACCTTGGATCTCTTGGAGAGCTTCCCTCAAATCAGCTTCCGCCTCTGCGGCATCCGCAATCCCATCCCTTAGCTCAGAGATTGCAGGACCCAAAAACTGAATAGCTTTCTGTACGGAGGGACCAACACCTTGAGAGAAGTTGGAAGACACGATGAATGCCTGGCTTTGCGGCGTGGTGTAGGGGGGCACATGATCTCCAGTACCCGGCATACGGTCTCCGAGACTCGCCCAGCGTAGCACATCAGCAGAACGGGAACAGCTTGTGATAGCACTTGGAAAGCAACAACCCAAGTGTCGAGCAACGAACAAGGAACTCTTGTAGTTACGATAATACATCATTATCGTAACTTATCGAAAACAAGCTATTCATGGGGGTTTTCGTTGAAACGTAACTGATGTTGCTGTTCTGGTGCAGATCCACGCTTGTTGATCGGCCATTGTTGCTCGACCCCTTGAGAGCGCTCCATACGTGAAATCGTCTCTGTGCTACTCCTTGCAGTGCTACGGTTTTTCTCCACCCCGGAACTCTGGAAGGCTCATGGCCCAAGTCGAAACAAAAGATCCCAAGTTCATTCTCGGCGCTATCGCCGTTCTCGCGGGCGCTCTTGGAGGCGGTTCCATGATGGGATTCACCATTGAGCCCAAGGAGACCACCGAACTGCGGACAGAAGCAGCACTCCTACGCCAACAAGTCGACGATCTCCAGAAGGACGTCGACACTTGTGCAGCGAAGCACCCGGAGATGAAGTCTGAGATGCAGACAGTCTCACTGCCCGTCGTTGAGAAATCAACCGCGAGCGAGTGATGTGGCCGTTCGTTCTCGGAACCGGGGCTGCATGGTTGTACTTCAACGAGAGTGAGTCAGGTGGCCAAGCACAGACCAACTGCTCGTACTTGGCTCCTGCCAGTACAGATGTTCTGGCTGCTGCGGCAGGGAGCTACTTGGGCTGGTACGGCACCAAGAACAATGCCCACGTCGTGTCATTCATCGGAGCTACGGTGCTGACCATCCATGCACTCCAATGGTGGCATCACAAGCAGAACAAGTCCTGAGTATGCACCAGACTGCATAGATATGCACGTTCTATGCAGTCAGCGCGATCTGGACCTGATGGTATGCGCGCTCGCAATATCCATCACAGCGAGCATGGCACGTCCGCACGCTGTCGCTTGGACTCCCGCATGACCTTTGGCAATCAAAGCTCCCTGGAGGTCAGTCACACGCCACCTCCAGCCATCACTCACGGGCTGAACTTCGATGTCGAGGTAGGGGCGCCGGAGCGTGCGCTGGAAGCCTCGACCGAACTGATGCCAGGGAGTCAGCAAGGGTCTCATGGGGAACGAGACACTTCTGCCATGGCGGCATTGAACTCACTACGGGCCTGCACTTGTGCTGCGCACCATGCCTCATAGCAGTAGAGCACACAGCCACCGGACAGATACGGGTACACTTTCCCGTCTCGCATCTCCGCATATTCGGACGCCAAGAGCCACTCAACAAAACCGGGGTTCGTTTGCCACTTCATCGGGTCCAAGTGCCCGTCGTGGGATCGTACTTGATGGTGTACGGGCACATCCCCGACACTACGACCCTGATGCGCAAGGGTTGCCCAGAATAGCCCGTCAACTGCTTGTAGTGGCATGTGGCGTAGCCGTATGACGGCGTGTTGTACTGAGTCCGACTGGCATCATTGGCCATCGAAATGGGAGCTACAGCTTGTCCAGAAAGGGCGAGCACGGCGGCAATTGAGAAAAACTTCATGTAGATTCCTTTTGAGGCTGACTCAACAGCCCACGGGGTTCAAGGGAACGGTTGACAGTGCGGTTGGTGGAGACTGGCATTTTGTTGAGGGCATCCAGAAGTCAGTAGTGCCATCGCCAAGAGTCGTAGGTTCTTCATTCCTTCCTCCGCATTGACAGCAACCACTGAGTCACTTCCGTAGCGACTGAGTGTCCGTCATGCTTGTCAGGATGGCACAAGCGAATCAACTGCTCGATGCGCCGAGGTGCCACCGCGCTGGTCACGGCAGTCTGCATCAACGCTTTGGCCTTCTTCCTCACCCGTATGTACCGAGCGGTAAGTTGAGCCATCTCGGTTGCCTGCTTGTGGTACTGCTCCTGAAGACGCAACAGAGCCTTGTCGCCTCCGTAGAGGTCGTAGCCCCGGTCGATCTTGAAACACACCGGGCACAGGCGCTCGAAGCCCTTCACGGCCACAAAGGGAGTGCGGCAGCACTCGCACTCCCGCGAAGGGCCTTCTTCCAGGTCGGCAATCGCCTTGGCGCGGGCCTCTCGCATCAAGATGCTCACTACCACTCCCGGAAGTCGTAGTCGCAGTTGTCGAGCATCTCGTCGATCTCAGCCCCGTTGTTTGGGTCCACATCCGGAACCGCGACCGCACCGAGGCCATGCTCCACCCACAAAGGCGCACACAGACGACTAAGACCACACGGAATGTCGGGGTTTTCGTCTGTGCTGAAGTACCCAAAGTGGAGGTTCGTCTTCGCCCGTGTCATGGCCACGTACAGCAGACGCTCTTCCTCTTTCTGGCGGTCTTCTCCGCCACACCGGTAGTAGGGCATGTAGCCATCTGTCACGTCCACGAACACCACATCCCACTCGCGCCCCTTCGCCCGGTGGATGGTACTCAACACGACCGGATTCATGGACAAAGGGGCCGGTCGCGTCTCGGGGTCTGCAAAGGACAGGAAGTCCGCAGGCGCGTCGAACCGCTGAGCGAATCGAAAAGCGGCGTAGAGGACGGCCACATTGTCTGTCTCATGGGCTTCACCTGACTCGAACCATGTCGCCGTCAAGGTTCCACACAACGACTCCAGGGCGTCTTTCCAGTTCGCAGTCCGACGCCACTTCGCCATCTGCTTGGAGAAGGCACGCAGGCCACGAGCCGTTCGGGAGGCCACACGGCACCGCACCATCGCACGCGGCAACGCATCCTCGACCACTTCACCTTCTGCCAGACGCTGCCGAGACAACTGGTCCTGCAACGCCCGAGCCGCATAGCGGTTGGGCTGGTTGAGGATTCGAGCAAAGGCAGCCACATCGTTGGCCCAGATGGCCCGCACGTAGTCCACGACAGCCTTGCCCTCACGGGTCTCCAACACAGGCTTCGTGCCTCGAACCACAACCGGAATGTTCCGCATCTCGAACGCAGCCGCGCAGTTGGCAATCATGCCATTCGTCCGCAGCAGGACCGCCCGCGTGTGCTCCGGGTTGGACTCATGGTCCGCCATCACTTCATCCGCCCATGCTTCGTACATCTCCATGTCCGTGTCGAAGCCTGACGGCAGCAAGATGGGCACCGCATCTTCCCGAGAGGGCTCCGCTTCATCTCCGAGCTTCCACGTCTTCTCCCGAGCATAGCGGTTCGACAGTTCCACAATGTCGGGCGTCGACCGGTAGTTGAAGCCCAGACACATGGTCTTGGCGTCGAGCACCGTATCCGCATTCCGAAACAGGTCAGGGTAGGCACCTGCCCAGACGTAGATAGTCTGGCGAAGGTCTCCAACCAGCACGATCTTCCCCTGTGTGCCGGCCAGTGCCCGAGCGATCTCCAGACGGACTCTCGTGTTGTCCTGAGCCTCGTCCACGATGACCGCCTTGAACCAGCCCTCGGGACGACGCTGAAGAGCGTCCAGCCACGACTCCAGCACGTCTGCGAAGTCCCACAACCGAAGCTGAGTCTTGGCTTCCTCCACCATCTGCCATGCGTCCGCAAAGCGCCGCAGGTCCCGACACTCCGGACGATCTTCTACACGAACACCATCTGCACGGAAAAGGTCGACCTGACGCTGGTAGTCATTGGGAGAATCGGACACCTTCAGCGTCTTCTTTCCAGTCCCCGGCATCGACCCGTACACCACGGCT
>Ga0222717_10003809_pt1 | contig 11240 bp, 11 predicted proteins | sample C33_18DmetaG_FD_165053 | JGI IMG/M metagenome (GOLD analysis project Ga0222717, IMG submission 165053) | Estuarine water microbial communities from San Francisco Bay, California, United States - C33_18D | ecosystem: Environmental > Aquatic > Marine > Unclassified | place: USA: California...
GGGCCGCGATGCCCCTGCGCCCACAAAGTTTGTGGAATCAAGCGCCGCTATTGCCTCGTTCAAATGATCGGCAAGCATTATCCCGCTTTCGGAATAAGCGTTAATAGGCCACGGGTTATCTGGCCTGCTTGATTGCGAACCGATTATTTTTGTATCGGTATCACTTTGGTCTTTATGTTCTTCGGCCATTTTATCTCCACCTCATCTGCCTTGGCGTAAACAAGGATTCTGCTTCGCCTGATCCCAGCATTCCCGCCTAGTTCGTCGTTGATTAATTTGATTCTGAAGGTCACCGTCCCATCAACTATAAATTGGGAATCCTCAAATTCTTGCCACACTTCTGAATTTGGAAGTTTAACCTCATGAGTTAACGTTACATTGCTCCTTCCAGACCATCCTTGAGCCATGTTCTCTACTTCAGAAAGCCTTTCCCAATCGGATATGTACTCGTAATACGGCCTTTCTTCCTCGTATGCCTCAAGCGTTTCGCTAACAATTCTTGTTTCAGCCAAAATTTCGATTTCTGCTGTTTCGTCATACTCAAAAAACGCCGTTTGTACTTCATTAATTACCGGAGTATTTGGATCAAGCAGAATTGTGATCCCATCAGACCTTTCCATGTTTGTAAGGGTACCCTTAAATTCGTCATGACCCTCAATGGATTTAACTAAAAGCCATCCCTCGTTTGGATCGACTCCGCCAGCGTCTACTACTATTGTGGAAACTGATCCAATATTTCCGGAAGTATCTATTCCCATTATTTGGTATTGGCCCGCTCGGTACTCATCGGCCCAAAAATAGTCTTCGCCCGATACTCCGTCATATCCGTTATGATAAAAATCAGGCTGTCCAATTATCATTGACGTCTCCCACGGCGCGTCAACGTAACTGGCATACCGTATTTCGTAATACTCTATATCTGGATCTGAACATGGCGACCAAACCAAAGCGATTTGGCTGTCATCGTTGGGGTTTCTTTGAAAGCGGAAATTCGGGGGAGCTTCTGGCCCTTGCCGGTCATAGTTCATGCTCCATAATTCTCTGCCGCGCTGACCCCATTGCTCATTCGCGGCATCTAGCCCTTCAATCACCCAAGTTCCTTGGTGATATTTCTGATAATTTGGAAGCTGATTCATAAAAATTGTAGTGCCGTCTTCCGTTCCCTCGTAATACTTAATAGCTCCCAAATACCTTTCTTCGGCAGTCTCAACCACAGTTCCATCAGGCAAATAATAAACGCCTTTTTCTGCGTCGTTTTCAAAAGTGGTAGAAGAATAGGGGAATTCCGGTTGGCGCGGGAAAAACCAAAGGCGATAGCTTTTGACTAAATCGGCATCGGTGCCGCCAACGTTCCAATTAAAGATTATTTCTGAATAGGGCTGGCGTTCTTCTGGATGATCAAGCGGGTGGTGACCGATAATGTCAATCAGACCCAAAACAAGATAATAATCCTTATCTTCAGAAGAACAGGTATTCCACGGCCCCCTTTGATTGAAATAATCGATTGCCGCAATGTACCACCGACCCGTTTCTGGGTAGCCATTGGGCGCTGGTAGCCAATATTCTCTTGAGGGATGCGGTGGCCTTGCAACTTCCGTAGTTGTCGCTAGGCTTGTGCCTCTGGGGTTTGAATCCCATCTTAATTCGTAATGTTTTATTAGTTCGGACGGCTCGCTATCCCATGTGGATAAAACGTCTTCCCAATTGACAGACGCCCTTCGTTCGACACCGTCTAATTCGTACCGCTCTTGGAAAAAGAACGGAACAACCAGCGGGGGATAAGGTATTCCATTTGCCAGCCCATCATAAATAACAATTTCGCTATCGTTGCCGCTGGTGTCTGTTGCCATTATTCTGAATTGGGAGCCGTACCTATCAAGGCTGGTAAACCAAACAAATTGCTCTTCGCTCCAACCGACAAGCTCCGATTCTTCTTCTCCGGTGTTGCTGTCTGTTTTCCATACTCTATAGCCAGCAAGGTCGGGACAGTCTGGGCGATTCCAGTTAAACCGCAAATAATTAGGGTATGCCACAACTCTAAATTGCGCTGGCGCAGGTGGCGGAATTCTGTCGATAGACTTTCCAACGAAAACCTCAGCGCCCTCGCCAGAATATCCAAGCTGTGAGATTGGCGTTACAACATAATACCCAGCGCCAAATTCACCATCAATAGCATTATATTTATGCTTGTAGCCTCGTTTGTCTGAGGTTATAAAATCAATATCAATGGAAGTATCTTGTCCGTCCTGCGTCCACTTGATCTCCCATCCGCTTAATGCCGCATCAGCAGTTTGCAATTCCCATGACAGATCAGAAACAGAAATTGGTTGTCTGTCCTCATACTCTAAATATGTTGTGCCAGTAAGGTTTGTTGTTCTGGCGTTACCGCCGTTTTCTGGGTTCTGTGGGTTGCCATCACCACCTGCGCTCCATTCTGGAAATTCCCCCTCATCTGTCTTATAGACCCTTTCGTCGTACGGTACTAACTTTAGTTCGGCGTTTAAATTTTGAGATGGGAAGATTTCGCTAATAATGTATTTTTTAGTAACAAAATCTTTCTCTCCGATTACTATTATTCCGACTCCCGAACTATCAAGCCTCGGAGATATCGGCTTATCCAGTTGGATCGTTCTACCAACAATCGACAATACTTTTCCCTGCACCACACCGTCTTCGGTTTTTACGGTGTAATAAGGGTCGGTATAAATAAACGGCTCCTCACTGATCACGATTACATCATTCGCAGTCTGATCAACGATCAAGTGCGATCCGCCGCCAAGGGCGGCAGTGTCAGAGGCAACCTCGACAACATCGCCAACTTGTACAGCAAGAGATTCAGCCGCGACGTTAAGGGTAAAAGTCTCTGTTCGCAAAATCATAGTGCCAAAAACATACATGCCGTATTGAGCCGCCATGTGCCAGTTGCTACAGCCAAACGTTGATAAATTCTCGAACGTTGTGGCGGTTGCCTTTGTATAGGGAGGCCGGAATACTTCTACCACTCCTTTTTGGTAACCCAATTCTGGCGAGACAAAATCAACTCTTAAACCGTGGGGTAATTCTTGGAAAATACGATTGCCCGAAAAGCCCCAAGAATTTGCAGGAGTAAATACCTGCCGAACCTGACCGGCCCGATCCTCGTCCATCAGAATAGCGATCTTGCCCTCTTGATTTAGATGCAATCGCGCTCGGCACATTGCCAATATGTTTTGGCAAGTTTCAATTACCGGCGCATCGCTTGCTAATATAAAATCTATCTCGTATTTGCGTCGTGTTAGCTCCACGCCGGCTTCGGTGTAAGTAATCAATTTCATAGCTTCGCGGGAAAATTCCCTAAAACTATTAAGATCCAATTTTGTATCGTCTAAATATCCGCCATGATCTTGAAGGTTTAAGGGTACCCTTACTTGTTGCGCTCGGTATCCGGTAAGGATGTCTGCAACAATCCAAGCGGGGTTTCTGCTATTTGACGGATTCGTCCATTGCGTGCCGTTATGCATTCGCAATTGAGAAACAACTGTGGCGGAAATTTCGTTTAAATTACCTTGAACTCGCTCTGAAGCTTCCAACCGAATCTCGGTCATAGTGTGTTTGCGCTTCAGATTAAGTATAGATTGCCTGCCGTCTATTGTGTCGGGGTAATACGGATAACCGCGAGAGGCAAGCCGAGACCAATAACAACTGTCCACATATTGCTGAGGTCTTTCCGTTCCGCTGGTGTCGCCTATTCGCGTAATTCTGATTTCATAAGCACCGCGAACAGGAAAAAGCAAAACAATTGAAGCTTTTGCCGGTTGGGATTTGTTTCCGTATATTGTGAAGTTGTTACCAAAACCAGCACCATCCCAACCGGGCGGCAAATTTATAAATCTTGGGTTGAACTCGCCGCCACTAGAGCCCTGCGCTTTAATGCTCCACATTTCTACTATGGCATAACCGCCAAAAGCTGGGTATCGGCTTGAGTTAACAAAAACCCCAGCATACAAATCCCAATTACCATAATAAATAGACAGGCGCTCACCGTCTTCCCACACCTCAAAAGATTGAACATCAAATGTGGACGGATCGCCCGCCACATATTCTACGTTTCGCTGTTGAAGACCGCTTATTCTGACAAACGTTTCGTTTCCCGCTGTTGTGTCATAAATCTCAGTATCTAAATCTGGGTCTGGATCGGGATCATCTGGGTCGGGCGCTTCGCTTCTTTCACCTTCGACTATAAACGCCGTGGATTCATAACTTTTGTCTGGAAACGGCTGTCCATATGGGGGCGGCTGGTCAATAAAATTTTGCGCTTCGGTTGTTATCACATATTGGTTTGTCTCATCTACCGCCAAAGTCGGAGAAGTGAAAACAAACTGCCACACATAGGTTTGAGTGATTTCTGTTTCTGAAATCAAAGTAAATTGTGCTGTTACATCTTCTCTTGTCGCAGAATTAAATATTTTAAAATCAGTAAAATCGACAGCATAAACGGCGCGATCAAAAGTTATCGTGGCAACAAAATCGTCACCATTAAAAACCCTTGATGTCGGCACAGCAAATGAGATGTTTGGCGCGTTGTTGGGATTGGGGTCTGTGCCTACAGTGCCTTGACCAAACCAAATGTGCTCACCCTGCGGGCCAGCGTACCCCTGAGTGCCATCAGGAAATGGTAACCAGCCATCCTCGCCGCTACCTTCCGGTCTATACTCTCCGCGAAAAGTAACACCGACAGTTTGGATGTTTCCTTGATCATCAAAATACGCTACCCCCTGCGGAAACAACAATTCAATAACAGCAGAAAGAGCATTAGGGTTTGTGTTAGCGATCCCTACGTCGCCATCGCTACTTAATCCGATACTTAATTCAACTGACTGAAGCGGGTACTGCAATAGCTCCAAGGGAACATAGCTAAGACCTTTACTTGAATCGCCATCAATCCAATCAGGAACATTTGTATGTTCTTTTATTTGCGCTTGGAAAAACTGGAGTTTTGTATCACCCGCTCGGTAATTAAAAACGTTGGATTGCCCCAAACCCCAATCAATCAGCGTGGTAAAAAGCGAAGAATCTCCAGCAGAAAAAACTTCTGGTTGTGCCGCGAGATTGCCAATCATTTTTACCCGACCATACGGAACCGGCACTGGCTGATATGGCCTGCCAGAATTGGATTGGTTGGTTAAAAAATAAGATTCGCCAGTGTCATATCCTCCCTGATTAAAATTATTAGATGGCGGGGGAATAAAAGAATTTAAAAGCGAAACGCCAATTGCAGTATAAATAGAGGCAAGAATAACCTGTCCGGTAGCCACATTGCCGCCTACCGCATAGCCAATAGTGCTGGCAAGCTTTCCAAGCGCCGCGAGTTTGTAAGCAACAATAATTATTGCAATTGTGGCAATAAGGCGAAGTATCTCTTTGCCAGAATCGCCAGCAGGCCGGAGAAACAAATCAACGTTATCCCCTGCCGCCATTACATAGGCAGACCATTCTGAATTAGATAGCTCTTCACCGTTAACGTGAACTACCACAAACTCTCTTATCAACGGCGCTACATGAGCGCGATCAAGCATCTCATTTATGGTAAGCCCGTGCTCCATCTCAACATGCAACACGGTTGGATTAATCATTTCGCCCATCGATAAACCTCTGTTAGACGACGCGCCCAAGAAAGGGAATTAAGCCGCTCTATACAGCTTTGCGTGCCCTTGAAAGCATGCAGAAAATCGTTGTTGTCAAGCTTAATGCCTACATGGATCGGATGACCCATGATGCGAAAAACAAGCACATCTCCGTATTCTGGCTTTTCAACTTTTGACCACATGACTTTGTTTTTGTTTATTGCAAGCGCAACCGAACCGTGATCCTCTGCGCTAGTGTAAGCCCATAAGTAATCTGGAACTTCAATGCCCAATTCTTCTTTATAAAAAAGCTGAACCAATCCCCAGCAATCTAATTGATCCCAGCCCCTACCCCTGTTGCCGTATGGAATGCCAACATATTTATTTGTTTCGCTCATTGGATAGCAAAGAACAGAGCGGGAAATTCCGCTTGGTTGTATACGTTGTTTAAGCTTTTTCTCCCAGCCCATGAGCCGGCGGTTAACGTAAACGTGACATCAAGCGCGTCGTACTCAACACCTGCTACGCTCATAAAAGAAATGGATTTTTCTACAAAGTCCAAATCTCTGGTTGAAACTAAATCAATTTGGAATATTGGCGGGTCTTCCGTTCTCCGGATTAAATCCATAAATTCGGGAGCTAAATTATAGGTTTTTAAAATAAGATTTTGCGGCTTGCCGCCGTCGTCAGGTGGCAATCCAACCTCAAAAGGAAATGGCTCGTATTTATTGCCGTTAGAAAAAATGTCTTCGTTGTTATTCACAAGGCGCAACGGCGCGGCAAGTTCGGTTGACTCAATAGTTAACAGCCATAATAGCGCGTCCGCCGAGTGATTCTCGGAAACTTGGGTTTGCGCCTGACTTGAAAGAGTCATGACCAATTAGACCCCTGATACATTTGGACGGAAGCCTCAAAATGATTGGCGTCTATCCATTTAATTGTTGGCGGGGAAGTCCAAAGAAAAAGCTCTGTTGAGCCATACGGGGTCTGAACCGTCGTGGGCTTAGTGCCAAAGGCTTGATCTCTGTTAAACCAGTTTCTAAAAGGAATATATTTATCAGCGGTTAGTTTTACCGTTGCGTTAACAGTTCGGTTTATGCCGGTATATCTAAGGCGCGTGCGAACATTCCCCTTATCCATTGTGTTTCTGACAACGTTATCCTGTTGGGTTTCATCCCACGTAGACCAACAACCGTCAAGGGGCGCTGGCGGATTAGTTGTAGGGCCGTTGTATGCCATATTAATAACCCATCCTTCTCAGGCCAAAGCTGGAAGAAAATACTTTATCGAAATCTCCTCCCGCCATTCCTTCTCTTACCTTTGATTTAATGAAAACATCTATATCTATTCCGCCACTTCCGTCTTGCCTTTCTGCAACGGTTACTTCGTCGCTTCCGTAATTGTTTACGTTGACTGTCACGGGGCTTTTATTTGACGGAGAAGTCGCGGATGCTTTACCAACAACCTGTCCAACCATCATCGTAGATGCTTCTCCCGCTCTGGTCATCCCGTTAGTCGGCTGAGAATACGTCGCAAGAGATCTTAAGGTGCTGTCAGCTATCGCCGGAGTGACAGGAATGCCAAGTGAGGCTTTTATTCCACCATATATAATATTGAAAAACTGCGTGAACAGATCGTTTAACAGCATTTTGGCAATAGTAGAAAGAAGGTTTTTAGCAAAATCATCAAAAGCCATTTCCCCTTCAAGCAACCCATCAACAAATGTATTTGTAAAGTCGCGAGCAAAACCGTCCATTTGCTCTTCTATTTTTTCTAATGTGGTTTGAGTTTTGTCCCCAAATTTTTCCAGCTTTTCTTCTGCCTCGCCAAAACCTTCCTCATCTGCAATCGCCTCCCAAACAGCATCAGCGGATACCGTATCCCCAAGCTCCTCAAATCTCCTTAGCGCCTCATACAAATCGCCAAGCCTTTCAGACTTGCCAGCAAAGGCGTCAAAGGTTTCCATTAAGGCATCGACTCGCATATCGAATTGCCCTAAAGGTTCGGTGGCGTAATAAGCTTCTATGCCAATTCGGGCAATAGCGGCGGCGGCTTGCGGCCCAGATATTGCTCCCGCTCTTGCGGCTTCATTAATTTCCGCAATTTGATCTTTGTATTTTTTTAATGGATCCTCAAATTCTTGTATTGCCTTTACGACCTTTGAAAAGTTTTTTGTTGTAGTTTCAGCCTCGGCACTCATCTCGGCAAATGATTGCTCTACCTCTAAAGCGCCTAATATTCTCAATTCTTCGCGCAAAGATTCTGATTGCGCTTCCAGCGCAGGGAGCGCCTGCTCAAGTTTCTTAAGAAATCCCTCGCTTATGTCTGGGTCAGCCATCGTCTCTTTTACGTTGGCTATTTGCGCTTCTATTCTTTCTAGCTCTTGTTGCGCGCGGCCTGCATCGCTAAAAATCCCAAAAAATTCCAATACAGCTTCTGAAGCGGCGACCAATGTTTCTGTGGTGAAAACTTTAAATTGCTGTTCTATAAATCCTAATCTGTCGCCTATCTTTTCAGCGGATCGCGCTGTGTCTTCACTGATCGCAAGATTAAATTCATCTACAACCTGCAAATAATCTCTGAGCCCTTGAGCGCCGTTTTGGAACAAGGTGGTAAGGGCCGCACCCTCTGAGTCGAACGCCTTAAACGTTAATCGTAAGGCTTCCTGCTGGGTTTCAGCGGCGGCAATAGCATCAGCATATTGCAGAAGCAATTGTGTTGTTGATTGCCAAGAACCGTCTTGATTTTTGAATACGATTCCAAGCTCGTTAGCAGTCTTGGAAAGCTCTCCTGTACCTGCGGCGGCTTCCCCCATTCGCCTAGCGAATCTTTGTAGAGCCATATCAAGAGTGCGAGCGCCTACGCCCGCTTGATCAGCCGCAAATCTTAAGCCTTGCAACTCAACAACGGTCACTCCGACCTTGTCTGATACTTTAGCTATTGAATCGGCGTACTCTATTGCGTTATCTGCGGCACTGATAAATTGGTTAACGCCTAAAGCCGCCGCTAATCCGGCTAATGAGCCACCAAGCCGTGATAAATTCTTTTGAAGAGAGGCAAAACTCTGGTTTGTTCTATTGGTGTTTTTTTCCATCCGCTTTAATTGGCGGTCTACCTGCTTAACACCGGCCTCAAATGCGGCTGTCTGTAACTCCAGAGATACCTGTAACGCCGCTAAGTCTTTTTCTCCGGCCATTATTTAGCTCCCTTTCTTGACAAACTTTGCCGATAAACCTTTCCAGCCTCTAGGTAAACCTGCTTGGTTGTCTCTTCAATAATCATTTCTGCCGCTCTTCTTTTTATTGACTCCCAAGTTTTTTCAAAAAATGGAAAATAGGGTTCTCCTCTTTTATGAGTAAATTCAAGCGTGCGGTAGTACCAGCGCCCCTGAGTTTCGCCTTTTATTTTTCTTAAACCGACATAAGCTTTTTTGGGCCCGCCATTTCTGGGCCGACCATAAGTTTTTAATTGAATGGATTTTTTTAGGTTTTTAGTGTCCCCTTCTGGCGCGGCTCTTATAAACTCCCTGCGAACGTATGCCGCCGTTTTTGCAACGCCACGGGAAGCGGCTTTATTAGAGACTGTGGGGCCAAAAGCTTCCAATTTCTTTATAAGGAAGTCCGCCCCCTTTAGCTCCATTACTTCGCTATCTGACACTATGTCAACCTCGATAATATTTGGTCGGGCGACATTGCGGTCATGTCGCCTTTGGCAACTTTTTTCTCTCGTTCCCTTTCTTCCGCTTGCTCTTGAAAATGAGCAATCCAACCAAAATATTCAGTAATAGGCATTTGACGGATTTCCCAAACAAATTTATTTAGTCTCTCCGCCAAATGAAAAAGATTCCGCTCAATCGGCGGAATCATCGTCGTCGCCACTCATGCCGCAAACAAATAAAGCGTGCGGAGCAAATTCTGACAGTTTAGATATTCCAATTTCATGGCCTACAGGGTTGCCGTCTTTAAACACTGTAAGTTTTAAAATATCTACTTGCGCAGAAAACCTTTGCTCCGCATCTTGTAATTTACCCAGCACTGGAAGCATCTGCTCCACAGTTGGCTCTCGAAATTCATATTCTGACCCGTCAATCTGAACTTTTTTTACCTTTAGCATTTTTTGCCCTCCGTCGTAGGCATTAAGTAAGTAACTTACTCTTTCGTGGTTGCTTTCTTAACCGAATCTGGCGCTGTTCTGGTAATCGTAGCGCAAGTTGTGGCATCAAAAGCGTGCTTGGTCGCTGACCCTTTGGCAAATTCGATTGTATAGCCAACCGCGCCTTCCAAGGGGATAGACCAATTCATTGATAGAGCGGTTACGGGCATGATTAGCCACCCGCCTGCCGCACCCAGATCAATTTTCATATAACGCTGATCCTTTGATTCATACGCCTCATAAAGTGCTTGGTAATCGTATGTACAAATGTCAACGTAACCGCTTAATGAAACTGCGCCAGCCTCGGTCACTGGAGAGGCAATGACTGCCTCGGGATCACAAAACGTTCCGACCCCGACTGTAGCCGGCGTGTTGGTGTTGTCAGTGATTTCTGAAGGGCACAATTTAGTTAAATCGTCTGCTCCGTAATGAAGCAGTGTGCCGGTAGAAGGTGTGTTGCCAGTTTCTTTGCTTGAATTTGATCCAAGCAAATCGCCAGAATTTGAAATGTAGTCAGAAAGAATTGCTACACCGTCAACTGTTTTCCAGCCCGTTCCGCTAACTACAACAATGTCTCCCGTTACGGCAGACCCAACAATAGTCGAAGTAAAACCCGTGGGGTTTCCTTTTGTAATTGCTGAAATTGCAGATGAAGCAGGCTGACCAGTTGTCAGGTAAAAGCTTACATCCCTTGTATTGTGTGCGCTCATTAGTTTTTCTCCAAAAAGGTATACTCAATTATATATTCCAATTGATAACCCATATTGGCAGTCCCGCGAGAAAATTCATTAACGCCGCCTACCCTATCAATTATCAATTGTCCAGTTTCATCCCTAAATGCTAAAAGTGTTTTAACGTCTGCTTCGGAAATTGCAAGGAGAGCGCCGTCCCCAACCCCTGCAAGCCCGTTAAACATTAAACTCACCTCGCCCTCCTCTTCCCATGAACCCTCGCAGAAGGTTCTTTTTTCTCTGAAATTAACTTCAAATTCCGCTGTTACCCAGTAATCTTCTGCTGGGTTTTGTTCCCTGTTTATGGTGTCATAATACGGCGCTTGGATATTGCTGTCATTTAACCAAGCTCTAAATTTATTGCGAACGTATAAAGACGACATATTTTATTTACCTCGGATGACACAACGCCAACCCACCAGCAACTCGTTAAGATAAACTGGAAAAACTTCATTAATGGTAAATCGATTTGTCGAAATGGTGACCGCGTCCAGCTTTTCAACGACTGAAACGTCACATTCTTTAACCGTCACAACCTTAACTCCCACGCCATAAGCGGCAATAAGCGCCTCGTCATTAGAGGATTTGAAGCCGACAGTGCAATCAACAGAAGCCCCAGACTTGACATTGGTCACTGTGGCGGGAACGCCCAACAATTCAATAGTGGCCTCATATTTTTGCCTAATTGTCTCGCGTTGCGCTAACATTCATGGAGCCTGTAAAAGTCCAAAACCATTTGATCGGATTGTGATAC
>Ga0222717_10003812_pt1 | contig 11232 bp, 9 predicted proteins | sample C33_18DmetaG_FD_165053 | JGI IMG/M metagenome (GOLD analysis project Ga0222717, IMG submission 165053) | Estuarine water microbial communities from San Francisco Bay, California, United States - C33_18D | ecosystem: Environmental > Aquatic > Marine > Unclassified | place: USA: California...
TATTCAAACTGGAGAAGAAGAGTTGGCCTCCCAACAAGCTTCATTAAATGAGGTTGAACCAAAATTAACGAGCATGTTGAATAAAAAAGCTCAGTTTACTGAACTGAGTGCGAAATTAGAAAAAATTAAAAGTTCTAGTGATCAATTGAAAAATGAATTATCACGCAATAAATATTTAGGTGAATTATCCAGTGGTACTTTGAAGTCTGTTTTAGATAGATTGGGTTTGACATACACTACTCTATTTAAAAAGATATTACCTATCATCACCTCAAATAGATACCGTTCAGTTAAGATGGATGAAAATTTTAGAATCTATGTTTTTTCTGAAGACCGCTCTGATTTTGTGCCATTAGATCAATTGTCATCAGGAACCAATGACTTGCTCATGCTAGTATTGCAAATATTTTTGATTCATAGTTTTACTGAATCAATTGGAGCAAAAGACCATTTTGTGTTTTTAGACGAACCTTTATTGGCTGTTGATTCGGTGAGGTACTCTAGGTTTATCAAATTAGCAAATGAGTTGAGTCCAATATTGAATCAAATGTTTTTATGCCGTCCTCCAGATGCCTATGATTCGGCCTATTCTATTCAAACGGATTTAGAACTAAATAGCTTGATTCAGGATTTCTCTGCATAGTGAACCCATCTGTTGCTGTTATTATTCCAGCCGGTGGTAGTGGTTCCCGATTAGATAAAAAAAATAAGAAACAATTCTTCAGACATAAGGGGGAATCGCTTTTGTGGTGGTCAATCCAACCTTTTTATGCGTTAAAAGAAAATCTATATAAAATCATTGTTGCTATTCCAGATCAATTGTCTGACGAAGAGAAAGAATGCTTGCCACAATCTGAGAGTATATCCTACTGTATTGGTGGGGCTACTCGTCAAGAAAGTGTGATGAATGGATTGGAAAAATTGGCAGAGCAGTCTTTTGGTGGAACCTGTATTGTGCACGATGCAGCTCGACCTTGTTTGAATAAAACCCATTTGATAAAAATGGTTGAAAAAATTGATGAAAGTAATGAAGGTGCAATGTTATGTGTTAAGGTTTCAGATACGGTTAAGCGCTCGAATAATGATTTGAATGTGGTTGCCACAGTTGATCGCTCAAACTTATGGTTAGCTCAAACACCTCAGGGGGCTCCATTTGAAAAACTATACCGAGCAAACCAATTGGTAGTTCGAGATAAGGTGCATGTGACGGATGATGCTTCAATTTTAGAATATGCCGAGATACCTGTACATATTGTTGAAGATAGTAAAAAAAACAGAAAAATCACATGCCGTGAAGACTGGAGTCTTTTCACTGAGCAAAATTAAATATTCTATATGACAAGAGATCTTGTTGGACGACTTGCTGGTTTAAGTCTTTTTTCGTTCATGCTTATTAGGCAATGTATGGTATTGCAAGGTATGAAAATGGAGGCATTGTCTCTCATAAGATGGCTGTTGGTGACAATGCTTTTTATTTTATTTTTTTCTGCTTATCTTATTCGTTCAAAGGCAAAATCACATGCGAATAAATATTATGAGATTTATTTACCACTGTTTTGCGCTGGTTTGCCCATGGGAATAATTTTATTCCCTTCGATGTTGATGAAATTAATGCAATACGATATTGATATATCTCCTTTTTATTTTATATTCAAAGCCTATAGTAAAGATTATATGATTTTCGGTTTGAGTTTCATGGCTGTAGGAGAGGTGATCACTATTGCAGGCATGTTTTGTTTAAAGCGTTCATTTAGTATCTTCTCTGAAGTAAGAGAATTAGTGACTCATGGGATATATCGGTTTATTAGACATCCGTTGTACAGTGGAGAGATCATCTCTATGATTGGCTTTTTAATTTATTACCCATGTCATTGGACTTTGTGCACTGTTGTATTGTTTGTTCTTTTTCAAAGCATGAGGGCTAAAGTGGAAGAAAAAAAGATAGCATCTGTTTATCCAGAGTATATGGAATTTAAAAAAGCGACGGGTTTTATTTGGCCATCTTTCCCAGGTTATCAAAATCAACGCTGAATTTATGCCAATAGATTTAATGAATCAAGGTTTGATAGTGTTTTAAGCTATTTGGGTTTTTCTTAAATTCATTTAAATGTTGAGCAGACTTTGCAGGGTTTGATTTTTTGAGTAAATAATGTAAAAACAAATGCGCTTCAGGCCATGATTTGCTCAGTTGATTGCACTTTTCAAAATACTTAGCGGCGTTGAGTTCATCTCTTTCACTAAAAGCAATTAAGCCTGCCCAGAATGTGTATTCATCACTGGTGTCTTTTAACTGAATCACTCTTTTGATAAGAGAATAAGATTTGGGATAGTTGGCCTCTCTGAAAGCCATACGCGATTTTTGAAATAAAATTTCAGCACTGAGTTCTTTTAAATATTCTTGATCTGGGTATGCTTTGTGCAAAGAAACGATTCTGTTTTTTTTATTGTCGCTATAGAGGTTAAACGCATATACCGAAAGAAGGTGGGCATCGAAATGTTCTACTTTATCAGTTAAATAATTACTCACTTCATCCCATTCGGCTTTTTTCATGAGAGAGATAACTTCTTTTAACATCTCTTTTTGCTTTTCTCCATGATTAGCAAACTTGTAATCCATTAAGTTTTTTGTTTCAATAAGGTCATAATAGTCAGACTTTTTCAACACCTTATTATTGATATTGGATTGAGCTTTACCTTGGTATGTCCAGACAGCAAAACCAAAGCCAGTATTGATGGCGATAAGGATGGTGGCAATTGAAATAAAGCCTAGGGCTTTTGTTGCACTATTATTACTTTTATGAGATTTTTTTCCACAATGAGTGCAGAGTGCATCGCCTGGTAATAAAACTCCTTTACAAGCTTTACACACATTAGTTTTTTTTCCAGCTTCACCAGTCTTTAAATCGCAATCACAAAAATAACAAGATGATAAATTGCTCGGTGAGGATTTTCTACATACAGAACACATAACAGTGACAATAGTAGGTAGGTTTGCAGCACAGGTGGTACATTCTTGAGCAGATATTTCTACATTTGAGTTACACTCAGGACAAGTTTTTGTTGCAGCATATGACTCAGTTTTTTCTGCGGGTTCGTCTTGAGCTTCTTTTGATTCTGGAGGTTTGTTAATTTTTTTAGAGGTACTTTCTTTATTCTTTTGTTCTTTGACAGTACTTTTCTTTTTATCAATTTCTACCTTAGACTTTTGGGTTGTCTGTTTTGTTTTGATGCTTGCTTTTGCTTTTAGGATTTCATCTTTACTGAGAATTTTTTCTTTTAATATTAGTTTAAATAAAGAAACCTCTTTTTCTTTAAGAGTATATTTCTTTTGTAATTTTAATAATTTTTTTGCTTGAACTTCTGTGATGAATTTCTTTTTAATCAGCAGTTTTGCAATTTTAATATCTTTAGCCGCACTCATATTAAATTTCTGAAGTACGAGAGGAGCTGATGTTTTGTAATACTTGAGCGCTACGACCACCAGAAAAGAAACGGTTAAAGTCGTTTTTGCCTAAGGAGTAGGTTGTGCATGTTCCGCTTGCTTTAACAGTGGCTGTGCGTTTGCATTTTTCTAGAAGGGCAATCTCTCCAAAATAACTTCCTGGTCCAAGTGAAGCAACTTTATGGTCTCCTATGAGTATATCAACGTTGCCTTTGTCGAGTAAATAAAATTTATCTCCAGATTCACCCTGACGAATAATATCTTCTTTTGAGTTAAATTTATCTTTTTGTAATTGCTCTAATAAAATGCGCATTTGAGATTTAGAAAAATCTCTAAATAGAGATAGGCCCATAACCATTTTAGCTAATTGCATAGATTCGAGTACCTTATATAAAAGTTTAGGGTTTTCTTTTCCCCATTTTTCAAAATGCATTCGATATAAACGCACGGTGAGGGTATCTCTTACGCAGCGAACAGAAAAATCATAATTGCCATCTTTTATTAAATCTTCACTTTGGATAGCATCGAGATTGCCAAGTTCTGCTAGAGAACTGCGCATTCCATTAGGTGCTTCTTTCTGCATCAACCCATGACCATTGACGATGATTTCTAACCAGGGTTGGCTATTTCTAGATTGTCTGGCGATGTACTGCCCTTTTTGATAAGCGTTAACTTCAAATTGTTGAACCAAACCTTCGAGTTCTTCTGCTTTAAAGCCCTTAAAAGCAAGTTGGCTGCGTAAAATGAGCAATCTTTTTTCACGGTCTAATTTGCTTTTATTTTCAAGAGAAGAAACCTTAGAATTACCTAGCCGTTGACTCCAGGTATTGCGTTCTTCCCAAGGGACAGAGCTCAACGAAAATTTTAAAGCTTGAAGCAAATTCCTTTTGGACATCCAATTGGAAAGCCAAACTTCAAAATAACGAAGCACATTCGAATCGGTGAGTTTTTTATCAGAAAGAGTTTTTACACATGAACCGCCTAACAGGTAACGAACAAAATTGGTTAAAGTTCCTTCTATTGATTCACGCGATGAATCTTTGAGTATAAATAGTTCCCGGGGAGCTGTAATAATAAAAGAACGCGAAGAGCGCTGCATAGCATTGTATTGGAATTGAATCAGTATAAGGGCAATGCAAGTGAATGCAGAACTGATGCTAGGGTTTTTATCATAGGTTTGGTATATAACCAATAAACATATTTGTATGACACAACTATGTAAAAAATGTATAGTGATTTGGCCAGAAAAGAACCAAATCAGGTTTGAGGTTGCTATGCCTATGCATACAGCAAAAATAGTGGTTTCTAATGGGAACTCAAACAGGAAAGGTCCCGCAGCATAGATGATAGCTGAAACGATAGATGTTCCGTATAACTTTAAATACCAAGAACTTGATTTTGGTGAAAAGCAAATTCCAGAATAGATATGCCAGAGGACCCAAACGACACCAACGATAAGAATCAAAGGTGTGAATTCAGGAAGGAAAATCGACACTAAAAGCGAGGCTGCACTGATGCATTGTGCGATTACATGAAATTTTAAGAATGTGGGGAGTTGAGTAAATGTTTTGAAATTTTTATTTAAACTGACTACGATGAATAGGATTAAGATCGATAAAGCAAGTAGTGAGGGAGTAAAATAAGAAATGGAGCCTAAGCCTATGGCCAAAATGTTTAATATGACAGCAAATATGTATTGGTTTTCCCAAATTGGATTTTGACTTATGCGTTGAATAAAAGGCTGAATTAATTTGTAAAATAGATAAATAAAACTACCAAGTATAGGTGCGTATAGTGACCATTGAATCAATTCAATGGTTGATGTATTTAGTTGAAATACACTTTTGAGTTCTTCGGTAAGAGAGTCTGTGTATTTTGCTGTGCTAATGAGTAGAAAGCTACTACCAAATACAACCCAAATGAAAATAAGACTTAAAAATACGTTGAGAAGTTTCCTGTGTTTGTTTGAACTTTCAGAATTAAACTGATAAGAATCTTGTAAATAACTCTGCATCAATTTGTAAGTAGGGATGGATTCAGAAATTTCATCTAGAATGCGAACTAAAAAGCTTCTGTAAAAAGGGCAGCTAGAAATAATGAAATCTAAAAGCATTGTTAAGGCAAGAGATGAAATTATAAAATCAAGGTCCTTGCTAAAATTTAAGTTGAGAGCGAGAGCGCAATAACATATTGAGGATATTAATAATGGTAGCAGCCAAATATAAATATGGTTAACCATTCTTATTTCGAGTGGTTTTAAGAGTAGGCCTTTAGTATTTATTCTCAGATAGGGAATGGCAAAAAATAAACCGATAAAGGCTCGATCACCTTTGAAGACAGGAGCTTTAGCCAATATGCCTAACCGGATAAAGAGCCGTGCGCAAACAGTGGCATAGGCTCCTAAAGCTCCATATTGTAAGATGAGCATTGGGGATGTGTCTTCTATCTCAAGGCATAGAAAAAATAACGAAGGTCCTTTTATGTATAAAGCTATACCCATTGTTACTGGAATAATAGCAAAAAATAAAGCACATAAATACATTGAGTGAAATAAAGAACTTATTTTTCCAATTAGATTTCTGATTGCATTGATTGAAAAAGAAGATTCAACAACACCTAAAGCTTTAATATAGGGGAAACTTTCGCTAATTTGGGCTGTTGAAGATAAAAAACCGGTATCGACCCATAGTTCCATTAAATCCATGATCCTTTGAGACGGGATTGTTTTGAATTTTTGGTAATAATCTTGTTTGAGTTGCCCAAGAGATTTCCCATCATCGATATTCTCCCATAAGAAAAAATCTTTAATGTTGAGTTTGCTGGTGTTGTTTGTAGATTGGTCGACTAATACGAAATAGCGGGGTGCGTATTTAGATTGAATTTCGTGGATATCTATATTGGTGCTCTTGATCGGAATGAAATCATCGTCAATAATGATAGACTCTTTATTCATAACCATAGTCTCTTAAGAATTTGCTGATATGTTGTGCAAGTTCTTCATCAGAAATCTCTTCAAATGGTCTTTCTAGTTTTGAAATATCTAAATAGACCATTAATGTATTAATTAAGTCTGATTTGTCATTTTCTTTTTTAATGATTGGTTTACTCGGTGAGCTTTTCAAACTGCTAGAAGCTGCTCCAATATTAATAGAAAATTTTTGGTTTTCTCTCTTTGCAACAATATCGTCCATATCACCAAAAATGCCGTTTGGTCCATTGGAGACAATGCTATAGTTCTTCAGTTTGCTTGAGTAGTGGTAATCTTTACCCCATGGGTCGGTTCCTACTTTTTTATTACTTTTGGTTTCAAAACTCTCAGTCATGAATTTTTTAAAGTGGACTGGGTACCTTCCTTTTGTATTGAATTCTGAGATCAAGGCACGATCAATTGATTTTAATTCTAGATTGATAGCACCGTTTTTAATTTTTTCGAAGAGACTGACGCCCGTTTTTAAGTAACCAAATATTCCAGCTACTAGCAATAAAAAAACGCTAAGTTTTCCTATTGTGGACTTCATTTACCCTCCATAAAAGTGTTAGTTTGCGTTTGTTAACTAATTGTAAAGATTTAAAAAAGTTTAAAACGAGAAGATTTATTCCCTGATTGATTATGCATTTTGTATAAAAGAATGCTTTGCAATAACTTAATAGATGTGAAAGTGAAATTACATGGTGCTAGCAGTGTTTGGTTTGTGGATTGAATGGATTATAGAGGGGGTAGTTAAAAATAAGCCATTTGATTAAGTTGCATCATTTAGTTTTCTGATTCTGAAATTTTCTCCATGATTTCACTCATGGCTTCGAAGGGTGGTTGTTGTTCAAACCACAAACCGTGTTGGAAAGCTGCTTGACGGTAAAACATTTCACGACCACTAATTGTTAGGGCTCCAACTTCTTTGGCGTTCTGTAAAAACAATGTTTTTTCAGGTGTGTAAACCGTATCGAATGCAATCAGCCCTGTGTGACTACCTTCAAATTCCATCGGTGTAGTATTTTCATTGGGTTGCATGCCTAGGGTTGTGCAGTTGACAACCACATCAAAGCCATGGGCATTTCTGTCGTCCCATCCAAGTATGTCTGCTTTCAATTGTTCGCATAGCTGTTTTGCTTTTTCAATGGACCTATTGCATATAGTTAACTTCCATCTATTTCGTGTCATGCCCCATGCTAAACCTTTTGCTGCACCTCCAGCGCCGAGTATTAAAACTTTGGGTGTTTCAACTTGGAGTAGTGATTGAATGGATTCTATGGCAGCTGCAATATCAGTGTTGTCAATAATCCAATTATTTTCTTTATAAGCCATGGTATTTGCTGCGCCAACTTTGTGAAGCCAATGATCGGGGGAGGCCTTAGAAAGGATGGTTTCTTTATGTGGCACAGTGGCACTTACACCTTTAATATTAAAAATATTGATAATTTTATAAAATTCCTCAATGTTATCTACGTGAATTTTCACATAGACAGCATTGATAGAATTTGATGCGTATAGTGTGTTGTGTACATATGGTGAGAGGCTATGGCTAACGGGATCACCTATGACACAAAATACTTTAGTTTGTTCTGAAATCTGATCAAATCGATACAAGTTTTTTAGCGAGAAAGCATTTAATTGACCTGGGGCTGTTTTTTTGTTTGAACTAGAAGCATATGTCCAGGGTAAGCCTTTGACCGCAGGTAATATTCGTGAGCATTCTCCAAACTCACCCATAGCAATAGCAATAAGTGGTTTTTTGTTGTTATTGTATAGCGCACATACTTTTCTGAGGTCTTCGCTGCTATTTGCAGCAAAGGCAACTTTAGTGAGATCCGCTCCTGCTTTTTCAATATTATTTATGAGTATTTCTATATTGTTTTCAGTTTTTTCAAAGTTGTGATAACTTAGTATAAGTTTTGCATGTTTGAGTTTAAGATTTTTCCATAAATTTGAACGGTATTCGATATCAATCCAGTTGACATTCAATTGATCACCAAGTAGTAAGGTTTGTTTTCTATTTTCTTCTGAATCTTTAAAATGACCGGCTTCTTCAGACCAGCGTACTGTCCAGACGATATCTAAATTTTCTCTTTTAATTTTTGTCACTAAGTCTGTTAATTCACTTTCGTTTAATGCATCGAGGGTGTCGATACGCAATTCGACCATATTGATCGAGTTGCGTTCTGTATGAATCGTTTTCCACATTTGTGCAGTGGAATTTTCGGAAACAGATAAACAAATTTTAGGCATGGTTTGAAGTGTTGTATAGGTATAAAAAAGTCCATTCAGAAGATATCATAACAATAACAAGAATAGATAGGGATTTGTATTTTAATTTTGGAAAAAAGGATAATAAAACATAAGTGTTCATGATGAGGTATAAGGATAATAATCCAACTGTGGTGGTGATTGCTGAATAGAAAAAAGAACTGCTAGAAAGCGTGTGATGTATGATGACGATGATTATGCTAGATACACCAATCAGCCATCCTGGGTACTTTTTGTTCATTTTTTTATTTTCTTCGCTGAGTTGCATGAATAAATAAATGCCAAAGCCAGTGAAAACTCCAACACAAAAGCGCATGGTATTGGTTGTGACCCAAGATCTTCCAATGTTTTCTTCATAGCCAACTTGTATAACTGAGAGGCCTATCATTAGACATGCGATGGTAAACGATAATGGTTTGGATTCTTTTTCAGTCCACTGTCCGTTCCAACGAGATAATTTGAGAATTACGAAAAAAATTAAAAAACCTGAATAGATGGCACTGCATCGATGGCACAAAAGTGCTTGAACTTGATCGTTGTATAAAAAACTGCGATCGGGCTTTAGATGACAAAAAGCCTGAAGGTAGCCACTATTAGTTATGAAATCGATCAAAAGTTAATAACTCAATTTAAAAGATCAGCATAATGAGGTTTTAATCCTTTCAAAAAGGATATCTTAGAAATTGCTTATAGTCATGCTGTAAAAAGTTGACATGGCTTTAAACTACAAAAACAAAATTAAAACAAAATGATCATAATGAAAACCGCCATTTTATGTTTGATATTATTACTATTGTCAGGGTGTGTTCAATTAGCACAGTACGCTCGTGACCACATTATTACTAGCCCTGGTATGGCTAAATCAATCAACAATTTGAATTATAAATTAATTGGAACGATTGGCCCAGATACAATTTGGTTAGAGAACGAATACAATTTAAGAGTGAAAATGGATTTCGATCTCGTTTCTTTTCCTAATGAAAAAGAATTGAAAGATGAATTTATGTTTAGTAATAAAGAATTAGATGATTTGCACGATGCTGCGACAAATATGTTGAGAAACTATTTTGGAAGTCATAAAATGGTGACATTGATCACCATGAAAATAGCTTCTCACGATAATCGCAGCACGACTTATTTACTTGATGTTAAAACTGAAAATCGAGATAATACTTTGGCGGAAATCATGGTTTCAAATGGGTATTATTTTGTTTTTGAAGATATGGCAAAATCAGCTTCACAAAAGCATTTGTTGAAATTACAAGCCAAAGCGCAACGTTCTCGCTTGGGTATATGGAAAAACATTAAAGCCTACAACCCACTTTGGCATGATTAAATCTGAGTTAGATCAATTTCTCAATCGTCGAAAAGAAAATATTGCAGAGTTGGACCGGGTACAATTCCCTTTGAATTTTGTACAAGAAGAAAAAAACTGGCCTCAAATAAACACAAAACTCAGTGACATTTTTTTGAACGAGTCTGACAGTAAAAAAATAAAGATTTTAGCTGAAATAAAAAAGAAAAGTCCTTCTCTCGGTGCATTGAGTAAAGTGAATGCCCTTTCATTGTGTGAATCTTTTTTGAATGATGGGGCAGATGCTATTTCGGTATTGGTTGATAATGTCAATTTTGGTGGCTTGCCCGAAGACTTAAAGGTTTGTGCTGAAGCTTTTAAGGATGTTCCTTTTTTATATAAAGACTTTGTCATGAGTGAGTATCAAGTTTATTTGGCCCGTGTGCTTGGTGCTAGTAATGTATTGTTAATGACGCAGGTTTTAGAAGATAACGAGCTGAGCAATCTTTTTGAATTATCTGTTTCGATAGGTTTGGAACCTTTTGTTGAAGTTCACAATGCTAATCAGTTAGAGAGGGCATTGAATTTGAGCCCAAAAATAATTGGCATCAATGCAAGAGACTTTTCATCGAAGGGGTTGCCGATCGATTTGTGTAATGCTGGTAAGCTTTTGAATAATTATATTGAGGATCAGCCATGGCCAGATGGTTGTTTTCTCATTGCGCAATCTGGCATTGATTCAAAAGAGTCTTTTCAAACAGTAGTTGATGCGTGCCCCAAAAAATTTCCACATGCCGTGCAAATAGGTTCTAGCGTTTCAAGGTCTGGCTCTCTACCTGGTTGGTTATTTCAAAAAGCTATTTAGCCTTTTTGGTGATCACTTCAGGGGGCTTGGCGTATAGTTTTGAATTGGCTGGACAGTCATTCAGCAAAAAAACATTCCCGCCAATAAGAGAGTTATCACCTACTTCAATATCGCCAAGGACCGTTGCGCCTGGATAGATAATAACGTGAGAGCCAATTGTAGGATGCCTTTTTTTACCTCTGAATTCTGGCGTGACTGAGCGTGCACCAAGGGTGACATTGTGATATAAATTCACATGCTCGCCTATGATTGTAGTCTCGCCTATGATTAAACCCGTGCCGTGATCAATACTACAATGAGCGCCAATTTTGGCCCCAGGATGAATGTCAATACCTGTTCTGCTGTGAACATTTTCGCTCATGATTCGTGGTATAAAAGGTACGTCAATT
>Ga0222717_10003814_pt1 | contig 11231 bp, 8 predicted proteins | sample C33_18DmetaG_FD_165053 | JGI IMG/M metagenome (GOLD analysis project Ga0222717, IMG submission 165053) | Estuarine water microbial communities from San Francisco Bay, California, United States - C33_18D | ecosystem: Environmental > Aquatic > Marine > Unclassified | place: USA: California...
ATTTAGGAAATTTAGTGAATTTTTTTTGTCTAAATTTTTTTCTTTTTTACGATTAAAATCTTCTACAAAAATTTTATTTTTTTCTTCATGAGAAAAATCTGAAGATACAAGTGTTCCATTACATAGCGAGATAAAATTATGTTCAAACTGCTCAATTAATTTAAAATTTACTTCTTTTGGTAAAAAATCATTGTTAACAATATTATTAAAGTTTTTACTCAAAATTGAATTAAGGTCAGAAAATTTCCAATCCTCATCCTTTTTATTAGGAAAGCCAGTTTGATAGAAAAGATCTAGATTTTTTTTTCTTAAATCTATTTCATCTGAAGAAAGATCTTTAATTTTTTCAATTTTAAAATCGTAATATTGTTCCATTAAACTAAGTTTGCATAACCTGTTTTTTCTAATTGAACTCCTAAATCCGCCTTACCAGTCTTAATAATTTTACCGTTAGATAAAACATGAATAAAATCTGGTTTAATATAATCTAAGAGTCTTTGATAGTGAGTTATAATTAAAAAAGCATTATCTTTATTTTTATAAGAATTTACTCCATCAGCTACAATTCTTAATGCATCTATATCTAGTCCTGAGTCCGTTTCATCTAAAATTGATAGTTTAGGCTGAAGTAGTTTCATTTGTAAAATTTCATTTTTTTTCTTTTCACCGCCAGAAAAACCAACATTTAGTTGACGTGATAAAAATTTTTCATCAATTCCAAGCTCTGAAGCTTTTTCCTTAATTAGTTTTAAAAAAGTTAAAGTATCTAATTCCTTTTCACCTTTTGCTTTTCTAACTGAGTTCAAAGAAGTTTTAAGAAAAATATTTGTGTTTACACCTGGTATTTCCAGAGGATATTGGAATGCTAAAAAAATTCCTTTTTGCGCCCTTTCTTCAGTAGAAAGTTCACTTAAATTTTCTCCATTATATTTAATTTCACCTTTTGTTTCATAGCCAGTCTTACCTGATAATACATTTGCTAAAGTGCTTTTTCCTGAACCATTTGGACCCATAATCGCATGCACTTCCCCTGGTTTTATGTCTAGGTTTAAACCCTTTAAAATATGCTTATTATCAATAGTTGCTTCTAAATTTTTAATATTTAACATTATCCAACACTTCCTTCCAAACTGATCGCCACAAGTTTTTGCGCTTCAACTGCAAATTCCATAGGCAACTGTTGTAGTACCTCTTTGCAAAATCCATTTACGATTAAACTTACCGCCTCTTCCTGATCTAAGCCTCTTTGATTGCAATAATAAAGTTGTTCTTCATTTATTTTTGTAGTTGTTGCTTCATGTTCTATTGTTGAGGTTGCGTTGTTATTTTTTATATAAGGAACAGTATGTGCTCCACATTTATTGCCCATTAATAGTGAGTCACATTGAGTATAGTTTCTTGAATTACTAGCTTTATTTTTAATTTCTACTAGACCTCTGTACATATTATCTGCGTTCCCTGCCGATATTCCTTTAGAAATTATTTTACTTTTTGTATTTTTGCCTAGATGAATCATTTTGGTTCCTGTATCAGCTTTTTGAAAATTATTTGTAATCGCTATAGAATAAAATTCTCCTACTGAATTATCTCCTTGTAAAATGCAACTAGGATATTTCCATGTAATTGCTGAACCTGTCTCAACTTGTGTCCAAGAAATTTTTGAATTTTTTCCTCTACAAGCTCCTCTTTTAGTAACAAAATTATATATACCACCAACTCCTTTTTCATCTCCTGGATACCAGTTTTGTACAGTTGAATATTTTATTTCAGCATCATCTAAAGCTACAAGTTCAACATTTGCTGCATGAAGTTGATTTTCATCTCTCATAGGTGCAGTGCATCCTTCTAAATAGCTTACATAACTTCCTCTATCCGCTATAATCAAAGTTCTTTCAAATTGACCCGTCTCTGTTGCGTTTATTCTAAAATACGTAGATAGCTCCATTGGACATCTTGTGTTTGGAGGTATGTAAACAAATGATCCATCAGTAAATACAGCAGAATTTAAAGTTGCAAAATAATGATCACTTAAGGGAATCACAGATCCAAGGTATTTTTTAACTAGATCTGGGTGTTTCTGGATTGCCTCAGATATAGAACAAAATATAATTCCCTTTTTGGTTAATTCATCTTTAAATGTTGTTGCAACTGAAACAGAGTCAAATACAGCGTCAACAGCAATTCCATTTAATCTTTTTTGCTCAACAAGAGGGATACCAAGTTTTTTATAAGTCTCTAATATCTTTGGATCAATCTCATCTAAACTTTTAGGTTTTTCTGATGCACTTTTTGGTGCAGAATAGTAATATAGATCTTGATAGTTGATTTTTTTATATTTTGGTTTTTGCCAATTTGGTTCTTTCAAAACTTTCAACCTGTTGTAAGCTTTAAGTCTCCAATCTAACATCCACTTTGGTTCTTTTTTTATTTTTGAAATAAATTTAATGGTATTTTCATTAAGTCCTTTAGGAGATCGAATATTTTCCACATCTGTGGTAAAACCATATTTATACTCTTTGTTATTTTTTAGATCTTCAGTTTTCATTTTTTATAAATTTGAGTTTTTTTTTACTAAATCTTGCAATTTAACCTTTTCAAAAAAATTATTTATATGTTGATCAAGTTGATCCCATAGATTATGTGTAATGCATTTAGTGGTTTTATTATTACAACCTTTTTTAGACTCTTTTTTACAGTTCAACATTTTTACTTCTTCATCTACAGCAGAAATTATATTTGAGATTTTAATATCATTTGCTGGTTTTTCTAAAACATACCCTCCTTTTGCTCCTCTCGTGCTTTTTACTAAATTTTTATTTTTTAATTTGATGAATATTTGCTCTAAATAAGGAAGTGAAATATTTTGCCTTAAAGAAATATCAGACAAACTTGTTGGTCCATTATCTTTGAATAAAGCTAGATCAGCCATTGCCATAACTGCGTATCTGCCCTTAGTAGTTAATTTCATAAATTAGCCCTGTATTATAATATTTATTGAGCAATTCCTACTTAAATAGTAGGAATTAGAAAAAAATCATTGTCGCATTAAAACATGTTATAAAACATAACTTTTTTTTAAAAATAGTAATCATTATCATTTATGAAACCAAAAAGTTTAGAAATTTTTATTCCAGGTCCCGCAGGAAGACTTGAAGCTAAATACTATAAAAATCCAAAATTTGGTTCACCGGTCGCTATAGTTCTGCATCCTCATCCACAATATGGTGGGACTATGAACAACAGGATAGTTCAACTTATGTATAATATTTTTTTGGAAAATGGATTTTCAGTTTTAAAGGTAAATTTTAGGGGTGTTGGTAAAAGCGATGGAGTCTTTGATAATGGTCAAGGTGAGTTGTCAGATGCTGCGGCTGCCTTAGATTGGATTGAAAGAGAGAATTTAGACTACAGCCAATGTTGGGTATCAGGTTTTTCCTTTGGGTCTTTAATATGCATGCAGTTAATTATGAGAAGACCTGAGGTGAATAATTTTGTAGCTGTTTCACCTCAGCCTAATGTTTATGATTTTTCTTTTTTAGCTCCGTGTCCTACTTCCGGCCAGGTAATTTACAGCGAAAATGACGAATTAGTTACTGAAGAAAGTATTAATGAATTAGATAATAGAATTAAAAATCAAAAAGGCGTCGAAGTTATTTTTTCAAAAATTAAAAATTCAAATCATTTTTTTAAAGACAAAGAAAAAGATCTTAAATTAGACATTGAAAAATATCTTAAAGAAAAAACAGCTTTAATTTAATTTTTTATCTGTTCTCCTCCTAAACAAGGAATTAAACAACCTGTTGTATTTGGGAAAGAAATTGGAAGTTTTAGAACTGATCTTATTGCTAAAAATGCAAAAGCCTGTGACTCAACAAAATCACCATTAATACCATAATCGTCAATTGGTTGAATCATAATATTCTTTAAAGTATTTTTTTTTATTTTTTCAATTAAAATTTTGTTTTTTCTCCCGCCGCCACTAACAAGAACTTTCATCATTTTTTTTCTTTCATTAGATAGAAGTTTAGATAAAGCTGCACCAATAACTCTTGCTGTAAAATCTGTTAATGTTGCAGCTCCATCTTCAAGTGAAAGACCTCTAACAAAAGAAACGTCAAAATCATTTACATCAAAAGATAACGTTTTTTGATTTAGTCTGTTAGAAAACAATTCTTCAGCTTGTTCTAAAATAATATCATTTCTATTTCCGGCTAATGCAAAAAGTCCATTTTTATCAAATTTGTATTCAGAATTTTTTCTGATCCAAGTATCAATCAGACAGTTTCCTGGACCGATGTCTCTGCTTGTAAAACCATGGGTTCCCGCTGGTTCATTAATAATCGTGACATTGGAAATTCCACCTATATTTAAAATGCATATCGGTAGATTTAGTTTTTTTTGTGTAACAAGTAATTGATGAAATATTGGGGTCAAAGGTGCGCCTTCTCCACCATTTTTAATATCATTTTTCCTAAAATTATAAACGATATTTTTTTTTGTTAATTGATATAATAATTTGCCATCCCCAAGTTGATTGGAAATTTTTTCTTGTGAATTATGGTAGATTGTTTGACCATGAAATCCTACGACATCTACTTCGTTATTATTGTCAATTTCTTTAATCACTTTTGCATGAAATAAAGTAATTTTTTTTTCTAAATCACTAAGTTCTTTACTTAAGTTTTTTAGATCTTTGAAACTATTAATTTTATCTTTTAGATAATGAATTTTTCGGTAAATTTGACTATCATATTCATAATAATTGTCTTTAATTACATCATATTTAGAGCTTCCATTTGATTTAATGATTGAAGCGTCTACTCCGTCCCCAGAAGTTCCGCTCATTAAACCTAAAGATGTATATTCTTTGCTCATATTTATATTTATTTATAATAATTTTTGTATAATAGTATTTTATACAAATAGTACTATGAAAAATAAATTTTTATTAGAGATGCAAACTCGTGGATACCTTAATCAATCCACCAATTTAGATGCACTTGATAAGATTTGCAATAAAAAATCAATTTCAGGTTACATAGGTTTTGATTGTACTGCAAGCAGCCTTCACGTTGGAAGTCTTTTGCAAATAATGATTTTAAAATTAATGCAAAAACATGGCCACCAACCAATTGTGCTTCTTGGTGGCGGGACGACATTGATTGGCGATCCATCTGGCAAAGATGCTACTAGAAAAATTTTAGATCAAAAGGAAATAAATAATAACATTCAAAGTATAAAAAAAGTTTTTAATAAAATATTGGAAACTTCTAACAAGAAAACAAAACCTATTTTTGTCGATAATGCTCAGTGGCTTACAAAGTTAAATTACATCGACTTTTTAAGAGATATTGGAAGTCATTTTACTATTAATAAAATGCTTACTTTTGATAGTGTAAAATTAAGATTGGAGAGAGAACAATCGCTTAGTTATATGGAGTTTAATTATATGATTTTACAGGCCTATGATTTTTATCAATTATTCAAAACAAAAAATTGTATTTTACAAATAGGTGGTTCAGATCAATGGGGTAATATAGTGAATGGTGTAGATTTAATCAGACGAAAGCTTCAAAAAGAATCCTTTGGCTTAACATCTCCTCTAATTACATTAGCTTCTGGAGCTAAAATGGGTAAGACAGAAAAAGGGGCCATTTGGTTAAATGAAGAATTATTATCTCCTTACGAATATTGGCAATTTTGGAGGAATACTGATGACCGAGATGTAAAAAAATTTTTAAGTTATTTTACTGAAATAGAACTAAATGAAATAAATAATATTTGTGATAAAGAAAAAAATATTAATAACCTTAAGATAATATTAGCTAACGAAGCAACTAAAATTCTTCATGGGAAAATAGCTTCAAAAAAAGCTGAACATACAGCAAAAGAAACATTTGAAGGAAGTGGATTAGGAGCAGATCTTCCTGAGATAAAATTAAAACTAAATGAAATTAATAAAGGTATGAGCCTTTTAGATTTTTTATCAAAAAATAAAATAATGACATCTAAAAGTGAAGCTAGACGGGCAATCATTAATAAAGGATTAAAAATAAATAATGAAGTAATTAATGATGCAAATAAAATGCTTCAACTTAAAGATTTTAAAGAGAATATTTTAAAAATTTCTTATGGAAAAAAGAGACATTATCTTATTAAAATTATTTAAGTCCTTTATTTTTATCAATAATTTTTTGTATAAACCTCGGTGTTACAGTTCTTATAGGATTTATAGAAGTTTTAATTTTACCCGGTGGGCCTTTCATTTTAAAACTTATTCCAAATAAACCTTCGCCTGCTTCTTTTGGAATTATAATATCTCCTAACACAGGTATTTTTGAAATCATTATATTTAGCATTTTTGCAGGAACCAAGGTCCCTCTTAAACTAGTTGTTTTTGAATTTTGATAGCCTTCCATTAAGACGGAAATACTTGGTCCAAGAGCAATAATTTCAGTCAATTTTAATGTATCTTCATTTTTTTCCATATTAATTTCTAAAATATCAAAAGATAAACCTTCACCCTCAGCTAAATCTGCTAAACCACCCAGGTCTGCTAAAGAAAGCAACTTAACCATGTCAGGAGCATTAACTACATTAAATTTCTCGATTTTTAATTTTGAATTAAAATTATCTTCACTAATAATAGCATTGTATAGTAACTTACCTCCTGTGAGACCCTTAAAAAAAGTATATTCTGTTAAAAGAGGGGCTGTTAAATCAGAATAAATTTCCAAATATTTTTTATTATTTTTTTTGTCATTTTTCATTGTAATATCTAAAAAATTATTCCCTCCAAAATCTCCTTTAGATGAAATTTTAGTAAATTTTCCTTTTTCAATACTACCTATTAATTTAAAATTTTTTAGATTTTCTGAAAGAGGTGCAATAATATTAGTAAAATCAATTTCAATTTTTTTGGTTATATGTGAAAATGGATTATTTCCTGTTCTTTCTTTAAGAATTTTAGGTAAATTACTTGCATCAAACTGTTTTCCTTTGATTGAAATATTCTTTCCATATGAAATAGAAAAATTGTTATTTATTTTTCCATTTTCACTTGTTTTTACATTGATATTTTTAAAGGAAATAATCTTGTTTTTATTTAATTCTAGATTTTCAATTGAAATAATATTTTTTCCTTCAATAAGATTAAATTTTTTAATTTCAGTAATATTTTTTTTTTTTTTAAAATCTACGAAAATATTAGCAATTGAATTTGCTGTTTTTTTATAATTAATAAAACCTAATTCAATTGATTTTTTATAGTCAGCTTTAAACTCGATATTTGAAGTTTTTTTATCATTAATACTATTTAAATAAAAAGAAAGAGGGTTGTCTTTATTAATTGAGTATTTTCCTGAGATATTTATTTTATTTTTTTTTGAATTAAAACTTGTTTCAATTTGAGAGTTCATTAGAGATAGTTGTTTGATCTCTTCATTCAGAAAATAATTGTTTAATGGATCTTTAAAACCTAAAATAAATTTTAATATTTCACCATTGTTTTTAAAATTGTAACTTTTAACTTTATAAGTCTTATCAAAGTTAACAATCAAGCTATTATTTAAATCAGCCTCAAATCCGATTATATTTTTTGCGTATTTAAAATTTTTAATTAAATTAATATATTTTTGTGATTGTTTGTTTAGTTTTAGTTTTGTTTTAAAATTAGATCTTAATGAGATTTCCTTGGATATATCTATTTTTAAATCTCCATCTAATATTTTAAATGGTCCTCCTTCACTTGAAATATTTTTAAACAATATATCGGTTTTATCAGTAAAAAAATCAAAATTTGTTTTTTCAATATCAATATCCTTTGAGATTTCAGCTTTTAAATTTTTAACAGAGCCACTCGCAGTGAAATTTTCTAAAAGGTTATCGTTATCTAAATATATTTTTAACTCTGTATTTAATTGTCCTTTTTTAATTTTGTTATTTAAAAAACTAGTAAAATTTGATGGTTTAAAGGTAACTGAAATTTTTTTTAATTGTTCGATATCAAGTTTACTTACATTTAAGTTAATTTTTTTTATTTTTGGATTTGCTTTAATTAGAGATAAAAAATCCATATAAACTTTTATTTTTTCTGTAGGTACTAAAATATTTCGATAACTTATTTGAGAGTTTTTTGTTTCTAAAAATAAACTAATTTCTTTAAGGTCTAGTTTGAAATTAATGGAGGTTAATTTTAAAACTATATTATTATTATTTTGATTGATTTTTTTTGAAATAAGATTATTAAATCTATCTGTTTCAACTCCAATAGTGCTTAAAATTATTGTTAATGAAATTAAGGTAAAAAAAATTATTATAATTAAATAAGCGATAATTTTTCTCATTATTTATTTTTTATCCCCTCTTCTATAAACTGGTCAATATTACCTGCCAGTACACTAGTAGGATTAGTGCTTTCCGTTTTATTTCTTAAATCTTTAACTAATTGGTAGGGTTGTAAAACATATGATCTAATTTGATGACCCCAACCAATATCTGTTTTTGAATTTAGTTCTTTTTGATTTTCTTCTTCTCTTTTTTGCGTTTCATGTTCATATAATCTTGCTTTTAGCATTTTGTAACAAGTTTCTTTATTTTTATGCTGAGATCTTTGATTTTGACATTGAACTACAATCTTTGTTGGTATGTGTGTTATTCTAACTGCACTATCTGTTGTATTTACATGCTGGCCTCCTGCTCCACTTGACCTGTAAGTATCTATTCTTAAATCCTTTTCATCTATTTGAATATTTATATCATCCTCTATATCTGGATATACCCATACACTTGCAAAACTTGTGTGCCGTCTATCTCCACTATCAAATGGTGATATCCTTACAAGTCTGTGTACACCAGACTCCGCCTTCATCAATCCATATAAATAATCTCCATCAACTTTAATTATAGATGATTTTATTCCAGCCTCTTCACCTTTGTGTTCACTAATTATCTCATACTTAAAATTTTTTTTATCAAACCATTTCATATACATCCTCCTAAGCATGTCTGCCCAGTCTTGACTTTCGGTGCCTCCTGCGCCAGCGTGTATTTCAAGATAAATATTATAATCATCATTTTCTCCTGACAAAAAACAGTTAATTTCATTTTTCTTTATTTCATTAACAATATGTTCAATTTTAATATTACAATCATGTATTATTTCTTCATTATTTTCTTGCTCAGCAAGATTAAATAAATCTTTAATGTTATTAGTGTCGTTTAGTGATTTTTTATAAGAATTTAAAATATCTTCAAAAATTTTTTTTTGATTAATAGTTTTTTTTACAAGATTTTTGTCTTTCCAAAAATTTTTTTTTAATAAAATTTTCTCAAGATCTTTAAGTTTGTTTTCAGCATCATTTTTATCAAAGATACCCCCTTATGTCTTTGAGGATCTTTTCAACTAGTTCTAATTTATTTTTAAAGGTTTGCATTAATAAAATTGCCTAAACTTCACTAATGTATCACTTTCGTTGATTAAAATTAAATTATTATTATCTATCTTGTTAATATCTTTTATTTTCAAAGCTTCTATAATTGTATTTTTTTCACCTGGAGCGGATTTTAAACCTGTGTCATAATTTAATGAAGTCAAATAAATATTTTCAGGTATTTTAAAATCTTTAAAATCTTCTTTATAAAGCGCTTTTTCTACAAAATCTTTAAAAATAGGCAAAGCAGCTTTAGAGCCAGTTTCAAATTTTCCTAAAGTTTTAGGATTATCGAATCCAATATAAACACCAATAACTAAATTTGAAGAAAAACCTATAAACCAAGCATCATAATTATCATTAGTAGTTCCTGTTTTTCCAGCTAGTGGCACTTTAAGAGTTCTCAATTTTTTTGCTGTGCCTCTTTCAACAACTCCTTTCAAAATACTAACCATTTGAAAAGCAGTTTCCTCGCTAATTACTCTTTCATTTGTATTTTCAATTTTAGGATAATTATCTGATTGATCAATAAATTTATCACAACCTAAGCATGCTCTATTTTTGATTTTAAAAATTGTTTTACCCCTTCTATCTTGTATTCTCGAAATTAAATTTGGTTTGATTTTTTTTCCTCCGTTAACAAATGGGGCATAGGCGGATGTAAGGTTCATAAGAGAAGTTTCAGCAGCGCCTAACGAAACAGATAATAATTCAGGTATTTCATCGTAAATATTCAATTTTTTAGACAACTCTAATATTTCACTTAAACCTAGAATTTTTGCAACTCTAACAGTCATAAGGTTTCTAGAATATTCAATTCCTTTTCTAAATGTTGTAGGTCCATAAAATTTTTTTCCGTAGTTCTCGGGTTTCCAATTCTTTAATCCCACACCTTGACTCTCAACAAAAGGAGCGTCGAGTATTATTGAATTAGGAGCAAATCCATTTTCTAATGCAGCTGCATAAACTATTGGTTTGAATGCTGAACCAGGTTGCCTCTTAGCTTGTGTAACTCTATTAAATTCACTTGATTTGTAATTAAAACCTCCGGCTAATGCTTTTACATTGCCATTAAAGGGATCTAAAATAACAATACCACCATTCACTTTTGGATATTGTTTTAGAGACCAGTAATTATTTTCTCTTTTTACAAAAATAATATCACCAATTTTATATTTCGTAGAAATTAATTGGTTTTTTGAAAGAGTCCACTTAACGTTATTTTTTGATAAAGTCCCATCTACATTTTTTTTATTTTTATTAATTATTTTAAATTTTATTACCAAATCATTGAGCCCAACAATTTCTGCAAATTCCCACTTTAATGTTGGATCAAGTTTAAATTTTTTTAATTTTTTTTCCCAGTTTATATCTTTTATTTTGTTTGTAATCGGGCCCCTCCAACCATGTCTTTTGTCGTAATCCTGTATACCTCTTCTTAAGGATTTTATAGCTTGTATTTGATATTTAATATTTAATGGTGTTCTAATACTTAATCCTTGAGAGTATAATTTTTCAAATCCATAATTTTCATTGACTGATCTTCTGACTTCTTCTGTATAAGAATTTGCCTCGTTAACTATTTCAATTTTTCTTTTTTTTAAATTAATTTTAAGATTTCTAAATTTTTTAAGTTGTTTTTTTGAAATAAATTTATTTTCTTCTAAATTTTGAAGAACTAAATTTCTTCTGAATTCTGCTATTTTTGGATATCTGTATGGATTATATTTGCTCGGTGCTTTAGGAAGGGCAGCTAATAAAGCAGCATCAGAATAAGTTAATTCTTTAATTGGTTTATCA
>Ga0222717_10003815_pt1 | contig 11227 bp, 8 predicted proteins | sample C33_18DmetaG_FD_165053 | JGI IMG/M metagenome (GOLD analysis project Ga0222717, IMG submission 165053) | Estuarine water microbial communities from San Francisco Bay, California, United States - C33_18D | ecosystem: Environmental > Aquatic > Marine > Unclassified | place: USA: California...
CTCGATACGATATTGATTCTGAATAAATCTAAATTTGGATCGTAATCATTTGCAACAATACCTTCTAGCCTGTTTTTACTCAAAGTTGTGTTCGCACTTGTGCCATAACTATCCGCAGTTGCTACGGGTGGAGAAGGTGTATCAGAACTCGGCGCCAATCTCACGTTGCCATAAATTACATTTTCTTGTGAATTATTATAAAAGCCCACTTTACCTCCAGCAGCTGTTATTGTATGATCAATCACTAATTCATTATTAATGCGCACACGTACAGCATTTGTCGTGTGGATGATTCTGAAACTATACTGTGTTTTATCACTCCAACCTGCATAATTATAATCTGAAAGTAATAAATTGAAACTACCTGTAGTAGGTACTGTTATTTGATCTCCGTGAACCCAAAAATAATCTCTGTCATCGTTATCCGTATTCATATTTCCATTTAAATAACCCAAAGTGATTCCCTCACGAGAGGTTAGACCTGAAAAACTTTGAGATGCTTGCTTCCAATCAAAAAGAATCATTTCATAATCGAGTGCAGTATTTGTCGCTGGAGCAGAATTTGGGTTCTGGTAACCAACCACCACACCTATCATATCATCATCATTGGTTGTATCGACTTCAATTGTCCCCATGATCGTTACATTGATATAATCTTTTGTTGTTACAAAAAATGACGGCTCTCCATTCACTGTTTGTTTAACGGTTCTACCTCCCGTTATCACGGTCCAATTTGATTGATCCGCTGGACCTCTTTTATCCCAGGCATTCATATCGGCGAATTCAACTTCTGATAGCTCAACAGGGTTCGCCTGTATCGTTGTTATAGAAAACAACAAAAACATGAGCGCTCCCGAGAGAATGTTTATCGATATTTGTTTTTTATTCAAATAAAAAAAGCAACGTGATTGGCTTATCAGCTGGAGTATAACCTATTATTATTTGGTAAAATAACGATGTTTAATTCTTTAAAGACGAATATATTTAGCAAATGTAACACTTATCGTAATTTCAACATAAAATCAAAAAAACAATAAGCATCGTATCATAACCCATCATTTCCAATAATATGGATCCAGATAATTCAAAACATGCCAAAGGGTTTCTGTTATAAGCGTTTCAGAGTAAGATAAAAATGCACTTGAAAATACTCTTTTTATTTATTTTATTCTTATACTGGTAAAACCCTGCTATTTGTTTTAAAACTTGTTGGTCATTAAAAATTAAGATTGCTTTTTGCGGTAAGCCTCAGATTCCCAGTTAATGATAAAATCCTGCGCCTCTTGAGTCATGACTTCTATCCCACCAAATGCTTCACTTAATTGCAACACATAGGCTTCATCCATTGCTAATGTCATTGTTAGCTGTGCACTTGCTTGAGTTTCACCAACGGAGATAAATCCATCATCCGAAGTCAATAGTAATGGTAGGTATCCATTTTTTTCTTTAAAAGCTTTTAGGTTCTCTACCGTTGGCTCATTTGAAAATAATTTTGCTTTCATGTATACAATATGGTCTGGCGTTAATGGCTGGCTTGGTAATGTTAAAAAATTTCCCGTTGCCACACTTGGTATACTACCATTTATTTCACTATAACTATCTAATACTTGTTGTAATTTCTCTCCCATATTGGCCTTTGCGGGTTCAGAAGCCATAACAAGGTTTATGTTTTTTTGCTGATATTGCTCATTTAATTTCGCCATCATATCTTTGTATAAAGAGGTCATTTCTTCAACACTATCTGCCGCCACAAAAACGCCGTGATTTTTCATGAACAGTAACTTAGGCTGACTATTGTTTTTCTCTACATAAGCATCTATTTCCCTCATGACTTCGATACACAATGTATACCCTGGATCGATATAATCTACCCATAGAGCATCGGGGAATAATTCTTCACAGCTCTCTTTTCCATTGATTCCGCAAGTCATTCCATTCACCATAGGTGGATGCGTATGAACGACATATCGCGCATCAAAAATATTGTGAAGCGGTGCTTCTACCGAAGCTCTGGCGGGAATATCCTCACACTTTGCATTTTCCATCACAGTCAAAACCAATTTTTCTCTTTCCGCTGCAACTGTTGGCGCTTTTAATGTGTAAATTTCACTTAGTCTTTTTCTATCCATCGCCACAAAAGTATGGGGTTGCAATCCTAACAAAGTCGTACCTGAAGGTTTGACCCAAAGTGTATTTTCATCTTTTACTGAAGTATTACCTCCGCCTCCTTTTACATATTCACAGCCTCCATGTAAATGTGAAAGGACGGTGATGTTATTTAATAATTCTGCTTGTGTCATATTTGTTTTTCTCTTTTTAAATTACTCTGTCGTTGCCACCATCAATCGGAAGCTGGGCTCCTGTGGTTGCACTAAATACCTTACTTGCCATCACAGATAATAAATTTGCTACATCTTTAGATGTGATTTCAGCACTCAATAAGTTCTTTGTTTTGTATTCATCAACACTCATGCCATAGCGCTTTGCTGATTTTTCTAAAGCTTCATCACTCCATAAGTCTGTATCAAAAACGGCATCAGGGTGAATTGTATTCACGCGAATACCAGCTGGAGCTAGTTCCATTGCAGCAACTCTCGCCAATTGCGTAATAGCAGCTTTACTCGCTGAATAAGCACCTGCACCCGGTCCTGGTGCCGATACATTTCTCGAACCCACGACTAAAATAGATGGATCGATTCCCAACTTCAAAAAGGGAATGCAGTATTGCATGAATCTTTGGGTTGCCGTTAAATTAATCGATATGGTTTTATCCCAAGTATCCATGCTCATGTTTTCGATTGTTTCACCCGATTTAAAAATGCCTGCATTACAAACTATGATATCCAATCCACCGTATGCAGCTATGACATGATCAATGGCGTTCTTCAACTCTAAGTCATTTGCGATATCACATATAACTCCCTTTTGATCAGGTGCATTGAATATTTCTACGACCTTTGGAGAAATATCCAATGCAACCACTACTGCTCCATCGCTATGCAATTGTTCACATGTCGCCTTACCAATACCGCTGGCTCCACCGGTGACGATGGCTACTTTACCTTGATGCGGTTTTACTACACCTTTTTTACCTAGTTTAGCTTGTTCTAAACTCCAGTACTCCATTTCAAATAAGTCTTCTTCTGGTAGTGCCGCCCACCCTCCAAAGGAATCACTTTTTTGAATAGCCCATGCTGTATGTTCTGTTATGTCCGTTGTTATTGAACACTCTTTTATACTGGAACCAAAAGCCAATGTGCCATTGTTCTTCCATATACCAGCTCTAGGAGCCGTATCGAGCATAGTTAACCCTTCATAAGAATGTTTTTCAAAATACTTTTTATAATTATTAGAAAAAGTATCTATTTCAGAAATACGATCATCGCCTTCTTTTTCAATGATCACTGGAAATTGTTTTGTGCGAATGATATGATCAGGGGTGATTGGCCCTCGCGTTGCAATTGAAGCGATATCAGTTTTACTCGCATAACCACACGCTAGTTTTGTAGAATTTAAAACAGCTAACTGAGCAGAACCTCTGAGTGTTGAAACAGCTTTTCGTATTTTTGCTAAGCGGTGCAAATCAATGGTCCCAACTTCTGCTTCAGCTTGTTTTTGTTCACTGTTTTTAAGAATGTAGTCTTCAGCTCTAGAGACAAGTTCTATCATATTTTCATAGGCCTCCTTTGCATCATCACTATAAGTAAATATGCCGTGATGTAATAAAATGATACCTTTATAATCTTTTAAGTCTTTATCTTTTAATGCTTCGAACACCTGCTTTGCTAAAATAAACCCTGGCATGATATAAGGTAAGATCAAACAATCTGGAAATAATTCAGCCATGATTTGATCGCACTGTGGGTTATTCGTTAATGTTACTACAGAGTCTGAGTGAGTGTGATCAACATACTTAGGTTTCATAATAGCATGCAAAATCGCTTCTACCGAAGGAGCTGGAGCGGATTGATCTAATAAAATACCGCGCAGTTCTTTAACCATATCACCATCACTCAGTGAATCGCGTTCAGCCATCATGATGGTTTCTTCCAAACGCAAAGGTGCGAAGCCAGGTTTTTCTATTGTTTTCAAGTCCCAACCACTTCCTTTTACATACAAAACTTCAACATCTCTGCCAAAAAAGTCTTTAACCACCGATTTTACAGAAGTATTACCACCACCGTGTAAAACAAGCGCATCCTCTGTTCCCAATAACCTCGATGTATAAACTCGCATTGCGAGGTCATCGTCTTTTATGAGTTCTGCTTCACTGTCATTCCAAATACTTTTCATGTGGTTATTCTTTGAGTAAGTTATTGCTATTACACGTTCACAATGTTATAGGGTATTGTAAATATTTTCAAGTTCTTGAAGTCGTTGACTCCACTTCCATTGATCGTGATATTTTTGTGCATGAGCATAAATTCGATCTCTTACCTTTTTATCAGAACAAACTTTTTTGATCGCACAAACCCAAGTGTTAACTTCAAAATCTTCTAGGACAAAGCCATTTTCACCATCACACACTGCTTCAGGTAAACCCATTGCATTGCTACAAACAACAGGAAGTCCCGAGGCAATAGCTTCAATACATACAACACCAAAAGGTTCACGCCTAGATGGTAATATCAATGCGTGTGCTTGATTCATGATATCGGATATCTCCGTGTTTTTTACATTACCAAGAAATTCGACTCGGTGCACCAACTTTTTATTTTCAATTTCATTTTTGTAATTACTTTCAAGTTCACCGCTTCCAATCACAGTGAGCAGATAATTTTCATTTAATTTTTCTAAAATAGAAATTAATAAATCAAAGCCCTTTTCAGGTATTAAACGACCAATGAACAACAGTTGTATTGTTTCTTTGATTTCAACTTTTGGCAGTAGAGGGAAAGCATGATCGTCATAACCAGCATAAAAGATTTGTGGGTTTATACTAGGTACCCATCTTTTTACTTTGGTTCCCGTATACTTACTGGCTGCCATGGTTCTTGTACAGTTCAAAATAGCATATTTACCAAAATACGATTGTAGAAAACCCATATCGCTAACATCATAACCATAGCACAATACAACTGATTTAGCACTCGATTGCGATGCGTACTTCGCCGCTATATAACCGCCAGGCAATAAACAATTGCCATGCACAATATCCGGATTTAGTGATTTTATTTTTTTTAAGCCAGCCTTGATTTCACTAAAAAAACGAAAACCTTTTAAATTTAAATAAGACAACCAATGAATGGTATATCCACTCCTTTTTTCTTCTGCCCTTCTTTTTTCTGAAGGACGTGTTATCACCACATGCACTTCATGGCCCTGCTTTGCCATATGCGCTGCCATAAAATGCGTTCCTAATTCTGCACCCGCAATTCTATCTGGAGGAAAAAAAGAAGTGACATAAACCAGTCGCACTTTTTTAAGTTGTCATACCTTTAATCAATGCTGCGACTTTTTCTTTTATATCATCTCTCACTTCGGCAAAAGCTTCTCTATCCATGTGTTTTGGGTCTGTGATTTGCCAATCTAATCGATTATTTGCTTTTAAGTCCGGACACTCATCACCACACCCCATTGTGATTGCATAATCAAAAACCACATCGGGTAAAGTGTCTAAAGGTTTTGAATCGTGTTTGCTCAAATCATAACTAACCTCAGCCATACTCGCTATTGCTTTTGGGTTCACAACACCTGAAGCTTTAGATCCAGAACTATAAAATGAAATGCCATCAACATGATTCATTTTTGCAAAGGCTTCCGCCATTTGAGAGCGACAAGAATTTTCTACACAAACAAAGACAACGTGTTTCATTAAACTCCCCATTTATTTAAATTTTATAAAATTTCTAATTTTTCAAATTCCAACATGATGTTTTTTTCACCATTTTTATTAAAAAAAACTCTAGCTTTTGAAGAGGCACCACGGCCTTCTAAATTTAAAACCACTCCCTTACCATACTTATCGTGTTTTACCGTACAGCCTTTTTGTAGTTCTGTACTTTTTGATTTACTCCTTAAATAATTTTTAAATAAATTATCTTTTTTAGGTTTAATCACACTCCCTCTTTTAGCTATAGCAAGGAATTGACCTTCCATTTCACTTAAAAATCTACTGGGGTTATAAATTTCACTACCCTTAAAAGAGTAACGCTCTCTAACATTAAACAAACTGATTTCTTTTTGTGCACGTGTTAAACCGACATAACAGAGCCTTCTTTCTTCTTCAATTGCCGTCAAACTGCCCTCTTCAACCGATCTTTTATGGGGTAAAATATTTTCATCGAGTCCAACAAAATAAACGACTGGAAACTCTAAACCTTTTGCCGCGTGAAGTGTCATGAGAGTTACCATATCTTCATCCTCTTCCTCTGCCTCTTTTTTATCGTTCACTAGGGCTATTTGTTCCATTAATCCACTGAGGTTTGCCCCTGTGTTGTTTTCACTGTATTCGACAACATAACTCATGAATTCTTTAATATTCTCTATTCTATCTTCTTCGACTACGCCGTTCTTTTTTGTATAGCTTTCAATAATTTTTGTTGTATTAATGATTTTATTCACCAATTTATCGGGTGACTCAAAAGAGTGTTCAAAGAAATCTGCCATCATTTGATTAAAATGTAAAATAGATTCTCCCGCACGTTTGGTTAGTGATTTTATAAAACTATCTGAAATCATACTTTCCCAACATGATAAACCGTTGTCATCGGCATACATGCGAATTTTTCCTTTTGTTGTTTCACTGATTCCGCGTGATGGTTTATTGACGATTCTCATCAAAGAAACACTATCTGATGGATTGTGAATGAAACGCAAGTATGCGATTAAATCCTTCACTTCCATTCTTTCGAAAAAGCTAACACCACCAACTATTTTATAGGGCACCTGAAACTTTCGCAAACCCTCTTCTAAACTTCTAGATTGAGCATTTGTACGATAAAAAACGGCTATATCGGTTAATTTTTCACCTTTGGCCCTTTTATTCATGATCAGTTTGGCGACTGTTTCAGCTTCTTCTTCTGCATTGTGAAGTGTGTGGAGAATAGGCAACTCACCCGGGATATTATTGGACTTTAAATCCTTTGGGTATCTTTGGGTATTATGACGAATCAATTGGTTTGATAACTCAAGTACATTTTTAGTACTGCGATAGTTTTCTTCCATCTTTATGATTTCCGCATCTTTAAAATCTTTTTGAAAATTTAAAATATTATTGATATCTGCTCCGCGCCAACTATATATGGATTGATCTGGATCTCCAGTTAACATCAAACCTTTTGTTTTTTCAGCTAAAAAACGAATGAGTCTATATTGAACCATATTTGTATCTTGGTACTCATCAACCAAAATATACTTAAATCTATTTTGATAATTTTCTAGAACTCTTTCATGCTTTTCAAACAATTCAATTGTTTTTAAAAGTAAGTCATCAAAATCTAAAGCTTGGTTACTAAAAAGTGCCTTTTCATAATCCTTAAATATTTTTGCAAAAAGTCTATCGCGATAATGATCGGTGTCGTCAGCAACTCCTTCTGGGGGAATATTTGCACTTTTACAATTACTAATTCGCGACAGTAACTCAGCTGGTTTCCAATCTGCAGGGTCGAGTTCTCTTTCTTTTAGAACAGACCTTATGATTGTTTTTTGATCATCCGTATCAAATATACTAAACTGTTCTGACAAGCCTAAATGACTTGCCTCTTTTCTAAGAATGCGAACACACATAGAATGGAAGGTGCATACCCAAACACCATCAACATTATTAGCAGCAACACGTTCACGCATTTCATTGGCTGCTTTATTGGTAAAAGTAATGGCCAAAATGTTAAAAGCATTCATGCCTTCATTGACCAAATGACCTATCTTTTCAACAATAACACGCGTTTTACCTGAACCCGCACCAGCGACGACCAACAATGGGCCTTCGAGATGAGAAACCGCTTCTTTTTGTTTTTGATTTAAATCAAATTTTGGTACTGCAACCTCTTCCATTATAGAGGATCATTATCTGAATTTTCATCATTATCTAAATCAGAAAACAAATTCTTTAACTGGTCAATCACTTCAGGAGGTAAAATCGATTGCATTTTTTTCATCATTTCACGCAATTGTTCAGGGTCTCCACCCATATCCAACCCACCCATATTAAAAGGCATTTTGAAATTGCTTTGGGGCTGTTCTTTTGGTTTGTTCTTTAAACGACGCAAGAGTTCTTCTATAAACGCTCCCAACAAAATGGATTGTTTTTCTGGGTGTTCCTGAAGAGGTTTTAAAAAATCAAGAATAAGTGAACCACGACTAGTAGGCCCTACATTTAAATTAAGCAATTGACGCATTTGAATAAATTCTGCAGCATATTCTCTCAAAATATAGCCATCGCTTTTTTCATCCATGTGTTTACTAAAAAAATTAACACTGATAGGAATAAATTTAGAAGACAGTAATTTGCTGAATACAACAGTTTTTTCTGTAAAGTCTAAAATATTCTGAAAATAGTAACAAATATCTGAAATTGTTTTTTCAATTGGTTGGTCTTTGTTAATCTCAAACCAACCCTTTAAATTGTGATCTAATTTTTCTTTATGGCTCTTAAAATATAGTTCACTCTCGTTTTCTGAAATTGAGCACGATTCAACATCTGTTTCATGTCGTGGAGCTAAACCATAACATTCAAAAATAGTGCGCATAGCCCCAATCTGTTTATCCGCTTCTAAGGCATCAATTTCTTTTAATAAACACCAAGATTTTTGAGTAATATCGAGTTTGATATTACCCATTATATCAATTAATTTACGTGAAATGGCGTCCTTGTACATACTACAAAAATTCAATAAAGAGCGCTGCATTACACTGCTTTTTTTATAAAAGCAAGGGCTACTAAATAAAGCGTTTCTATCATTTTAATACGATTGACAATGATGCCTCTTGCCTTAAATGATTACAATTTTGTATCAAGTTTATCTATGTCATATTTCGGAGTCATCACCTGCCCAAAATGCGGTCAAAAAGTTACAATGACTCCAGAAGAAGTGATCAAAACCGAAACTGGTTATAACTTTTTTTGTCGCAGATGCCAACTCGAAGATGTTTTTCCAGCTGATTTTGTTTTTAAAACACCTGTTGGCAAAGACTTACCTATTCCTGATGCTTTAAGGGCAAACCGAATTACAAGTTTCTCACTGTGGGGTTGGATTAAAAATCTCATTTCTAAAATCCCTTAATAAATGAGTTTATTAAAAGCATCTAATTTGCGTAAAAGCTATGGCGGCAAAGAAGTTGTAAGTGATGTATCTATTGAAGTACAACCGGGTTCTATCGTTGGTCTTCTCGGTCCAAATGGTGCGGGAAAAACAACCACCTTTAAAATGATTATCGGCAGAATTGATCCCAATGATGGTTTTGTCAATTTTGCAGGTAACGATGTCACCCAATTGCCCATGTATAAACGCGCACGCTTAGGCATGAGTTATCTTGCTCAAGAACCTTCTATTTTTGATGGATTATCTGTTGAAGATAACTTATTAGCTATTCTTGAATTTTATGAATCAAATAAAAAAAATCGTTATCAAAAACTCGAAAAGCTACTACAAAAATTGGACTTAACGGATCATGCCAAAAAACAATCTTCAAAATTAAGTGGAGGCCTTAGAAGAAGGTTAGAAATCACACGCGCATTGATCACTGAACCTAAACTCATCTTACTCGATGAGCCTTTTGCTGGAGTCGACCCACTCGTGGTTGAAGATATACAAAATATCGTTCACATCCTAAAAAAAGATGGTCTCGGGATTCTTATCACAGACCACAATGTTCCAGCCACACTCGGTATAACTGACCATACCTACATCATTCAAAATGGTACTGTATTGGTCTCGGGATCACCCAATGAAATTGCAAATAGTGAAATTGCAAAAAAAGAATACCTCGGCAATAATTTTATTTTACAACAAACAATATGAAAAACGAAGACACATACTCAAACCCCTTGGTCAGCCGCTATGCATCTAAAGACATGGTGAAGATCTTCTCCCCCAACTCTCGATATAGCACATGGCGAAGATTATGGGCCAACCTAGCACGTGAACAATCGAAACACGGTTTAGATATAAACGAAGAGCAACTTAAAGAACTCGATGATAATATCACCAATATTGATTACGAAGCTGTTGGGAAATACGAAAAAGATTTACGTCATGATGTTATGGCTCACGTTAAAGCTTTTGGAGATAAAGCTCCCAAAGCAGCTGGTATCATTCATGCAGGTGCAACGAGTTGTTTTATTACAGATAACGCGGACCTAATAATCAACCAACAAGCATGTGAAATGTTAACCAGTAAAATAGCAGCACTCTTAAATGTATTTGCTGAATTTTGTGAAGAATACGCTGAAGTGCCCTGTTTGGGATGGACTCATTTTCAAACAGCACAATTAACAACTGTTGGTAAACGTGCTACTCTTTGGGCTCAAGACCTATTGTTAGATTTAAACGATATTGAAGTGTATTTAAAAAGTCTTCCCTTTAGAGGAATCAAAGGAACTACTGGCACACAAGCTAGTTTCTTAGAATTGTTCAATGGTGATTTCAAAAAAGTAAAATCCATAGATAACAACTTGGCAAAGTACTTTGGCTTTGCAAAAACAATTCCTGTTAGTGGCCAAACATACACCAGAAAAATTGATGAAAGGTTACTTGGTATTCTTTCTGGTATCGCTAGTTCAGGTGCAAAATTTGCATCTGATATTAGATTACTCATGCACTTAAGAGAAATTGAAGAGCCCTTTGGTAAAAATCAAATTGGGTCTTCAGCAATGGCTTATAAACGCAATCCAATGCGTTCAGAAAGAATATGCTCACTTGCACGTGTTGTTCAATCTCAACAGTCGGTATTAACTCAAACGGTTTCTAACCAATGGTTAGAAAGAACTCTCGACGATAGTGCATGTCGCCGTATAGCTATCCCTGAAGCTTTTATGGGAGCAGATGCAATCTTAAGTATCATGCATGAAATCATGACTGGCGTCGTTGTTTATAAAAACAGAATAAGTAACAGAGTCTCTCAAGAATTACCATTCATGGCAACTGAAAAAATCATCATGGAATGTGTGAAACGCGGTGGTGATCGCCAAGAAGCTCACGAAGTTATTCGAACGCTTAGTATGGAAGTTAAATTAAAAATGGATGAAGAAGGAGCTAAAAATGATTTGATTGAAAGGCTACAAAAA
>Ga0222717_10003818_pt1 | contig 11225 bp, 5 predicted proteins | sample C33_18DmetaG_FD_165053 | JGI IMG/M metagenome (GOLD analysis project Ga0222717, IMG submission 165053) | Estuarine water microbial communities from San Francisco Bay, California, United States - C33_18D | ecosystem: Environmental > Aquatic > Marine > Unclassified | place: USA: California...
AAAGTTTCACTCATGACCCTCAATGCACTTGTTCAAGCTGAAGACCCAAAGGCAACAGACTATGTTTTAGATCACATTCAGTTTCACAAAGGCATGCTCATTTCCTTTGATGCTGCAGATATCGCACTCAAACGCATTCCACTTTTACTCGACGCAGATGGAAACCTCGATGAAGCAGCCATTGTCGATTATATTTCGCGTATCCTCAACATTGTGAACCACAAAAAACTGATTCTTCTCTTAGGGAATATTGTCAATTTGAAATCTGTGCAATGTTTAAATAAATGCTTAGATGTGAGATCAGAGGTCACCCGTTTAACCGCGATAAGATCAATGCTTTTATTTTGTAAAAAAGTTCATAAAGAACATAAGGATTTTAAAGAAATAAAATCAGAAATCTCAATCGCTATAAGAAAGATTAAAAAAATGGAATTATCAAATATTTCAGAAATGTTATCCGCTATTGAAAATCGCTTTCTCGAATTTAATCGATAAGTTCAAGCAATTAGGCACCTATCATAAGCAAGATAAGGTTTTAACATTGCCTCGTCAACTCATATACTAAACACCCTCGATTGGCTTATCGATAAACTAACAAACCTGAACTGCTGTCCTAAATATCAATATCGTCATCATCAATATCTTCTACCTCTGCATCCGATGGATCGTAAATACGCAACATATTTTTACCAGCGGAAATACATTTTTTCTTAGCAGCATAATAAGCTGTATCCCTGTTTTCTTCAGGCACGCGCAATTGAGTCACGGTGATATACTCAACCACTTGACCCAATAGTTCAGAAACGCGTTTGCGATCATCTTCAGGTGCATCAACACGCATGTAACCACCCATGTCGATAAGGCCATCAGATGCTGCAATCGTAACGACTTCTGGACCTTTTTTCATGTAGTCAAATAATAGCTCACCCGATTTTGGCAGGCAGACTCGGCCAAGCAAGCGCAAAATAGAAGGCTCGCACACAACTTCGAGAACTTGTTTTGCGAATTGAAACGCAGCTTCATCGTCAACGTGAGCAATTTCTTCATTGGCTGATAAAGTCATACGGCGCGCTCCGATTTTAGCAGCAATATTGGCTCTTTTTTCTCCATCGAGTGAAGTAATTAGGTCGGCCATCCACTGGGTTGCTTTGGGGTCACGTGAATACGAAACCGAGGTCACAACATTTTTAAAATCGATTTCGCTCTTTGTTTTGCAAACCTTCCTTAAAATTGAAAGGTTTGTTTCACCACCGATCATCGCCATGATATTATAAATTGAAGCACGGGCTACGCGTTTACTTTTTTTGATGATTCCAATCATATTTTTAGAAATGAGGTTTTCTTGAGCTTTGTTTCCCTTACACAAGAGCAAAGCTTTTTCATAACCGTCCAAAACAACATCAGAAGGAATGGTACGCATATCGTTGGTGATCATTCCTAAGTGTTTAAGGCCTGTGAGTTTAACCAATGCTTGCACGGCTTGAGCTTTGACTTTATCACCACCATTTTTATAGGCATCTAAAACTGTTTTTGTGCTATTTTTATCGGCTCTAGCTAACATGCATATCACTAAACCCGATGCAAGTTTATCATCTTTTGTTTTGCTATAGAGTTCGTTCAATACCTCAGTAGCTTCGGGACCCATTTTTTTAATCAGCATCTGAGAATGTTTACGCCAACGCCATTGTTCGTGAGTGATATAAGGTATTAAATCTGCTATCGCTTGCGCACCGAGTTGTTTAACCAATTCATTCATTGCCGCCATTTGTCTAAAATAGGTTTTACGCGTTGGGTTCAACCAATTGCGACAGTGTTTTAAAACAGCTTCTTTGCCCGATAATTGCGATACAGTTCCTTTAAAAATCTCATTCACTTCAGCAGCAATACTTTCTGGTACAGCGGTTTCCGAATCGTTTTCAATAGCTAGAATTAAATCGTACAATCTGTAAAAAACTTCTTTTTCTTTCACTTTTAGAACGATTGTTTTTAGTGGCTCTCTAACAATATACCTTCTTAAAAATGGCAATAGGTGTTTAGCCTCACCTTTAGCTTCGAGAAGAATGGCTGGGCCATAAGGTGTTCTGCCACCCATGGCGCGAACGTGACCATTTGCTTTTGCATAATAAGTTCTCGGCAAAGGGTCTAGGAGGTACAGATGAAAAGCTGCAGCATCGATCAACTCGCGTTTCAAATTGTGTTTCGATAAAATATCCCTGCCACCGTTCAATCCACCACCGGCAAACATCATGTCATTGTGTTGTAAAAACTCCGCACCAAAAACGATGGGCCCAATCATATCGACCACTTGATTGCGATCCCATTTTCTAGCTTTTGCAAATGTTTTTGCTCTACCTGGGTCCCACTGGAAAGCTCTTTCCATGGTCTCACGGGTTAATTTTAAATCTGTCCCGTAATTAAAAGGATCTTCACCCAATGTGCAAAGTCTTGCATCTTTGGGGGTATGTTTATCCCTTCCTTTGAATAAATTATTAAAAACATGAGTGGGGACATTGTTGTTATCATTCAACATATCCCAATACTCTTTTCTGGTCACCAATTTCATCATCGGTTCTACAATGAGGTCTTGTAGACTTTCGAAATGTTTATTCAGTGCTTCCAATGCATGAATGCGCACAAACTGTCTTGGATCGTCAAAAAGAGCTAAAACTGCTTTTAAGTTTTTCTCTGTTGCCGCTTCACCACATTGAGCGACAGCCAATACCGCACCAGCTCTTTTGCGAGGCTCTGAATCACTCAACAATTGTAGCACCTTATTGAGAATACTTTTATTGCCCGCTTTATAACGTTTTCCCACATCAACAGCATAAGCCCTTCTCATTTTAATTGAGAAAGTACTGAACTTTTTAATCAGCTGATCATCGCTTAACTTTGCAACAATAGCTGCCCTACTTGCATTTGGGCTATTCGCATCATACACGTCTTGCATGCTCTCTTCAGTTAACTGAATCTCTTTCATTGGCTCTTTACCCGTTAAGTAGGTTGTATTTTTATGACCTATATAACGCAATACAAAAAGGGCCGTTCTAGAAGAAAATTTCCCGTATAGTCCAGCCGACAAATGAAAAGACCAAGAACCATCGAAACGACGAGACATGGTGTAATAATTACGGCGATTTTTAAGATAAGCTTTAACACTGATTGGTCCACCTAGAACAGCACCAAATGTACGCCACATCGACCCCCATTCGCCACCATTGTGCCCTCCGTGTTTCCAATTAGCTGCGGTGCTCTGACACCAAGCAAAATATTGAGCATGAGTTTTATGCCCTAACATTTTGAATGCAAAAGCGGGTGGGCCATTTTTCCCATTACTATCTTCATAACCTGCTACAGGATGCATTCCATAAGGTGTCGCTCCCAGTTCTGAAATCGCTCCATAAAATCGCATTGAACGCGCAATCGCTGCTTCAGTGTGTATATTTGAAATACCGCATTTTTTTGCCATCACAAGACCGTAAAAACAAGGGCCACCTGCATTGTTCATAGCACCGTAGCCCGAAGAACGCATATTGATTTTTCCCATATTAAAACTCCTGCCAGACAAACTGTGCCCCCAACTACCACCATAGGTTTGCCCCATAGCCACTTTAGTTGCAATTTCTGTGAGTGCAGGCAATACGTATTTATCACCTGTTTTAAGGTAGTACTCTGCAGCAAAAACCATTTGATAACCTCCGTACCATGAACCAAAACCCCAACCCCATGAAGAGATGAATCGGTCAGGCTTAAAGGCTCCATTTTTTCTAACAGCAGCGTGCAATATTTCCAAGTCTTCTTTCGTACCCGAAGCTAAAAGAGCATGTCCGCGCATGTAATAACGAGAGAAACCCCCTCCTCTGCCATTTTTAACGGCCTTTCGAATATGCTTTAAACCCCTTTTAATAATCAACTCTGTTTTTGGACAGTCATAAGGCGATGTTTCACTAAAGGCTCCCAAAACGGGTACTGCAACTGTAATATCCATATAAGACCCATCGACTTCGCCTTTCATTTCTGAAATAAATTTATTTTCACTTGCTTTTTTCTGATCTTTGTTCATCCAATTGTACACTTCGCCTTCAACGTCATTTTCGACTTGATCAAATAGAGTATCTACATCAGTATTAGCCATATCGACACCAGCGTTGCGCTTAGCCCAATTTTTATCGCGAAATACCATGAACTTAATTTTATTAGTCGATTCATCGGTTTCTGCTTCATTAAAAATACCACCCAATTTGTCGACCATGTTTTCACCTATAACAAATTTCTTTCCGTTCACTCCGACAATGAGATCACCTTTGATAAATTTTCCCTCAGCAGGAGAGCCTTTATCTATTTTTTGTACTTCGATTTGGCATCCATTTTCATCACCAACCATCCAGCCGATCAAACCAGTAGGCCCAAGATTGTAGAGGCCGGGAACTCCGTTGTCACCTGTTTCTGGTTTAGTCCACACCTCACCTTTGGTGAGATCGGGATACTTTTTTTCTCCGGGAGCTTTAACGGTTTTTTTACCACCTGCTTGTAAAATGGAGCTGAACAAAAACAACAACGAAAGCAACAAAAGAAATTTATTAGTTTTATGAATCATTCAACAACCTTTATAGTGTAAGCTCGTTTATTCTAGCAATAAATTATATTTGTAAGCACTGAAATCAGATTTAAATGAACCTTTTAAACTTTTCAAAGACTTGTCTTAATTTTCAATAATTTAGACTGACGACTCCCCTATAGATGTATTCCATGGCCCACACAGCAGTTCCATTAAACCAACTCATTCTTCCTCGCATAAAAAAAATATTCGGCAAAGTTAGTTCTCAACTCTGGCAAAGCAATGAAGATTTAGAGGTAGAGATTGGCCCCCATCATCGCGATTCTATAAGTCATAAAGAAGCCTTAAAAGAAAAATACAAAAAAATCAAAAGCGGTACTGTCTTCTCACCAGCACGAAAAGGTGAACACAACGAATTCCCCTGGGGGCAACATTGGTTCAAAGTGAAAGTGCCAGCCGCTAAAAAAGGTGAACAAGGTAAACGCTATATGCGTTGGAGTGCAGCGGGTGAATACAACGTGTATATCGACGGAGTGCCTTGGACAGGACTAGATCTTGCACACAACGAAGCCATCTTACCAAATAAAGCATGCACACTGATGATCGATTGTGGTATATGGCAAACCGGCATTTGGTCACCCATCGGCGATTGGCTCAGACCGGCAGATGGTGGTTTTAAATTTAATTACGCCAAATTGGCTTTGCGCAACAATGAAGCATGGGAAATTTATCACGACCTGAGTGTTCTCATCGAATGGGTAGAATTTTTCTACAAAAAGTTTAAAATTGTCATTGCTGATGGTCCTGGATACAACGAACCACTGGGCAAAGTTCCAGCATCATTTCGCAGAATGGTCAAACGCCTTGGCGATGCTAGCGATGCCTACGAAACAAAAGGACTCAAAGCCCTAGGTCTCGAACTTAAAAAGATATACCGTGAACTACCCTGTGATTCAAGCCTCATGAAATCGAGTTTTGTGGGTCACGCTCATATCGATTTAGTCTGGTTATGGCCCGAGCACGCCACTTATAAAAAAGGCATTCATACTTTCTCAACCATGTTGCGCTTGATGGAAAAATACCCCGAAGTCACCTTCACCATGAGTCAGCCTCCTTTATACTATCACATAGCAGAACACGAACCCGCACAAGCCAAACAAATTCAAAAACGCATCAAAGAAGGGCGTTGGGAATTCACAGGCGGTCTGGAAGTTGAATCCGACACCCAGTTACCCGTCGGCGAAGGTTTAGCCCGTGCGTTAGTGTATGGTCAACAACGCATCGAAGCGGTGCGCGGTTCCAAATCAAACACGGTATGGATTCCCGATGTCTTTGGATACAGCCAGTGTTTACCACAAATTTTCAAACTTGGAGAAATTAAAAATTTCTACACCACTAAAATCCTGTGGTCCTCTCTCACACAGTTCCCCCACAATTCATTCGTATGGAAAAGTCCAGATGGTTCAGAAATACTCACACACTTAGCCTTGAGCGGTTACAACTGCAATGTCAAAGTGGGCGAATGCATCGGCATGTCCGAGGAGTACAAACAAAGTGATGTACACGACGAAGGTTTATTAGCAGCGGGTTACGGCGACGGAGGTGGAGGTCTAACAGAAACCCACTGCGAACGCGCCAGGCGTTTGGCCGATTTAACGGGCGTCCCAAAAGCTGGTTGGAATACCGTAGAAGGCTTTTTTGATGGCTTAGAAAAAGTAAGAGAAGACTTGCCAAACTACCGCGGAGAATTGTACCTAGAATACCACCGCGGCGTTCAAACCACACAAAGTGATCTCAAGTATTATTTCAGAGCTAGCGAACGCGCCTTGCAATGTCGTGAAGCCCTAAGAGTAATCAGTGGCCAAAAAGCACTCGACAAAGAAGCGTGGTTGCGCTATATCTTTGCTCAGTTTCACGATGCTATCCCCGGTTCTTCCATCAACACTGTTTACAAAGAGTTAAATGCCGAGCTCAAAACAATCGTCGAAGAAAACGCATTAGCCAGCAAAAATGAATGGGGCAAGTCAAATAAAAAACAGCTCTGTGTGATCAACCCATTGGCCATTCCTAAATTAGAGGTTATCGAATGTGATCCGCCTAAAGATCGTTCAAAGATTCTGAAAGATGACCTAGGTCACTCAATACCCACTCAATGGGTTGGCACTGGGAAAAACAAAAAAGTCCTCGCTCAAATCGGCCTGTCTGAACTGGAGAGCAGAGATATCGAATGGGTTTCAAATAAGTCTGAAGATAGTTCTCAAAAATCGCTTCCACTAAAAGCAAGTTCGAAAATATTAAGTAGCGATTGTGTTCAAGCACACTTTACAAAAAACGGTGATCTAGAAAAACTCATCATCGATGGCGTTCAGGTAGAACTTGAAAGCAATGCTCAGTTCATGTTACACACAGACGATCCCTCTAATTTTGATGCATGGGATATTGATCATCAGGCAACCTGGCTGAGTTCAAAAGCCAATAAAACTTTAAACTTAAAAGTTGTCGAATGCGGCGATGTGCGAGCCGTGCTCAGAGGCAGTTCACCCATTGGCGAAAACAGCACCTTAGACGTTGAATACAGCATTGAAGCAAACTCACCTTATTTGCGCATTGTGACCAATGTCAATTGGAATGAAAAACACAAACTCTTACGCTACCAACTCAGCACAGCGTACAAAGCAGAAACCGCACGCTACGGCGCCCCTTTTGGTTCCATCGATCGCTCACAAAAAGAAGGCTTACCAAGTGATGAAGCCATGTGGGAAGTTCCGGCAAGTCGTTGGGCCGCTTCTGTCGACGGCAAGGGCAATGGTTTAGCCATTATCACAGAAGCCAAATACGGTTTCTCTGTTAAAAATGGTTTGATGGGTGTTTCTTTACTGCGCTCAACAAAAGCTCCTGACCCCGTGGCCGATATGGGTAAACATACTATTAAATTTGCTCTCGGTTTACACAGCAACGAAAGCAATGAGGATTGGCTCTCCACTGCTGCTGCTGCAGAAAATCTATTCACTCCCGCAATTTGTTTAAAAGGCGGCAAAAGCAAACCCGCTCCATTCACAATGAGTGCCACGGGTTCAGTGGTTCCTTCATGGGTTCTGCCTTCAGAAACGGGAACCGGTTATGTCATCCGACTGCACGAAGTCGCCGGGGCGAGTGAGGAATTTGAAATCACTTTTAATAACAAAGTTAAATCCCTTAAATCAGTCAACTTCTTTGAAAATGAAATCAAAGAAGGTTGTTCCTTAACAAATCTAACAGAGGATACTTGGTTGGTTCGTGTGGAACCCTATAAAATAATCAGCTTATTGGTTAGATAGTTAAAAATTGCAGCGCTCTTAGGGTTTCAACTCTTAGTATTTTGTCCGGTTCTTTAGGATTTATTGATTTTAACTGACCGATCTAGAGTTATTTTTTATAATCTAAATAAGGTTTCCAATTTCTGCCTTTGACTGTTTTATAAACATTTTGATACTTTTCCCTTAACTTTCTAAATTCAACCTCATCTGTAATCTCGTTTTTAGGATTCTTGCTATCGCGAATAATGAAGTCGGCTTCGGGAGTGTAACAGGGTATGTTGATTTCCGTTTTACTTTCTGGCATCTTATCACTAAAACCAACAATATTATTAGGTGTTTCAAAACTTTGATACCTTAAATCTAAGCTCCACCTAACTTTACCGCTGTTATTTTCAAATGAAGCATGAGGTGTTTTATTTGTCATAAAAAGAACACTGCCAACTTTCATCTCACAACACACTGGCTTTGTATCGGGCAACTGATCATCGGGTATAACTAGAAAATGTGCATTGCCACCGGTGCAATGGTCGAGAACAGGACCTTTATGAGACTCAGGTATCACATACAAACACCCCATATTATCATCAACATCCAACAAAGGGATCCAACAAGTAACAATGAGTTCATCATCGCAGTGAGGCAATAAATAACCACTGTCTTGATGCCAGCACACTTCACCTCCAGTAAAACCAGATACTTTGGGTCGTATGCGAAAAACAGATGAACCAATGATGTCCGGTCCAACCAAGTCTTCTATGCATGACAGTAAACCTTCATGTCGCAAAGTATCTAACATGGATTGGTCAGCAAAAGCACCACCACCCGCCCCTTGCAAAGCTGCAAAAAATTCCTTTATCTGTTCAGGATAGTGTTCGTATATTTTATTTAACCTCTGTTCGAAACTCTCCTCAGAAAAAGTTTTTTCGATCAGACCTTTTTCTTTTAACCCAGATGCCATGCCATCGATCAACTGATCAATCGACGTTTTAACAGCCTCGAAATCAGTTTCTTTAAAAACCTCTTCTTTGATGAGGTAGCCCTTATCGATAAATTGCTCTTTTTCTTCTCGTGATAATCCGCTCATACTAAATGGTATATTTTTACTTTAAACTATTATAATATAGCTTAAAATTAAAAATAAATTGGAATATTCTATTAAAAATGGTGATTTTCGAACATTGAGCTCTAAATGGTTGAACTGAATTTAACAGAACGCCCTAAAATCCTATTCTATAAAGATGGACTCTTCAAGGGCCCCAGTGTTATGCACTACCAAATGAAAGATATCTACACGATGCACTACTATTTTTACAACGGTGTCCTCATTTGTAATAATAATGAATATAAGATCAAACCCCACAGTTTAAGCATCACGCCTCCCATGGCAAATCTGACTTATCATTTTAATGAACCTAGTTGCTTTCATCATTGTTACCATTTCAAGTTAAGCAAAACGCGAAGCCAAGATATTTATGAAATGCCTGCAATAAACTACTTAAATCCGAAAAACAATATTTTAGATAGCTTTAAAAAAAGCGTTGCTAAATGCGCAACAGAACCTTTATTGAGTGAGGTCACCCTTTGGCACATCCTTTATGAATGTTCAAATAAGAAAATGTATAAGCTAGCTCTGTCAGCCCATCCACTGGTTACAAAAGCTCTTCAATATATCGATTCAAGCATTGGCGAAGAAATCAGTGTAACCCATATTGCTAAGCAAGTCAATTTAACGCCAACCCATTTAACAAGACTCTTCAAAGAAGAATTGGGAACAGGTGTCGCATCAACACTTCGTCACAAGCGAGTTGAACTCGCCAAGTACATGCTCAAGTACACAACTCTACCGATAAAAAACATTGCTCATCAAGTAGGTATTCCAGACACTCAATATTTTAATAAAACAATTAGAGCCATCGCAGGAGTTTCTCCTAAAAAGCTGAGGAACTCCACTGATCACTTAGGAAAGTGATTGTATTTGCTCTTTGATATCATTCCAAATAGGTTCAGCTGAAACGATAACACTCAACATCTTCATCGCGATTTAAAGAACCTTTACAACCGCTTTTTTTATCTCTTTTTTAAACCACTCATTCCAGGCTTCAGCTATTTTGTTTTTTTGAATGCTTTCTTCAATTTGCATTTTTGCTTCTTCAAAACTTAGTGGCTTCTTTTTCTCTATTGCATCGAGTCGAATAAAATAATAGTAATCGCCATAAGATATTTTAACAATCTTTTCTACATCCATATTACTAACAATTTTTTCAAACCCAAATGGAAGTTTCGAAGGATCAATCCAATCCCAATGTCCTCCTGCCAAAGCATTTTTTCCAATAGAAAATTGTCGAGCATTATCCTCCCAAGCTTTATTATCCATATCAAAAATATTATTGCCCACTGCAGTGGCATATCTTCTAGAATTACCTTCGTAGGCTTTTTCAGGGTCGAGAATGATAAGGCTTACCTTAACGCGGCCACCTGAAAAAAATCGATCTTGTTGTCTGCTGAATAATGCTTTAGCTTCTCGGTTACTACAAGGGCTACACTGCTTACTTAGGGATTCTTTGATTGAATCAATAATCATTTTCTCTTTCAATTCTTTTCGCCACGACTCCCAGGTTATTCCTTTTGATAACAAGTATGCTTTATATTGATCCAGAGAACCACAACCATTATTTCTAATTTCTGCTTTCACATAATTTTCAATTTCTATTGCAGAGAAATTAATGGATTGTGCCATTTCACTTGTGAGCACAACTTTTCGGGTGATCAATCTATTCAAGGCTTTGTTTTTGATTTTTTGTAATGTTGCTTTATCAAGTTCACGGTTTAACTTCTTTTTAAATAAAATCGTGACAGGGAGCGATTTCACTTGAACCTCTTCGTGGGTGATAGCTTCTTTGTTCACCCACGCCGCTACATCAGTTTTTTTATTTTTATTAGCTGCACTCACATTCACGATTAACAACATGAATAAACTTAAAATGGTAGCTATCAGTTTGTGCATGAGTATATAATAAATGTTATTAAGATTTCCAGGTACAATATTATAAATTCAGTAAAGCCTTGCAAAGAAATTACTTTGAAGGATTTCAACTAACATAATTTTTCAGCAACTGACTCTTCTTCTAACCTTTACCAAATTAGACAGAGAGAACAAATAAATATTTTTTTATCACTTTAAATATAGAAACCTATATATCGATATCATCATCATCGATATCTTCAATTTCAGCTTCCGAGGGGTCGTAGATGCGCAGCATATTTTTTCCAGCAGTTGCGACCCTCTTTTTAGCAGCGTAATACTTCGTGTCTCGGTTGCTTTCAACCACGCGCAGTTTAGTTACCGTGATAAACTCAACCACTTGGCCCAAGAG
>Ga0222717_10003821_pt1 | contig 11220 bp, 8 predicted proteins | sample C33_18DmetaG_FD_165053 | JGI IMG/M metagenome (GOLD analysis project Ga0222717, IMG submission 165053) | Estuarine water microbial communities from San Francisco Bay, California, United States - C33_18D | ecosystem: Environmental > Aquatic > Marine > Unclassified | place: USA: California...
CGTTAACTGGATATTATTAGCTTCAGGAAATCTAAAAGATTCTCTATGCTGTAATCCGTCACTTGAGACTCTTCTATTTTGAAACGCGCTATTGGGACCAAAAAGACGAGGCATACTAAATGGTACATTTGGGTCTACTCGGAGGTCTTCTTCTGTAAGAGCAAACTGAGCGCCATAAGCACTGCCCGTTAAAAGACTAGAAGAAAAAAGGCTTGAACCCCCTAACACATCTCCTTTATCCATTCTTCCTACACAGGGGGTATCATTATTACTGCCCGATCTAGTATTGCTGTCTGCTATATCTCTACATATTAGACCTTTATCTTCCATGTATATATCATATACACCTCCTATAGGTCCTTCACACAATACTTGAGCTTGGAATAAGTTTGTAGAGCCGGAAGCGTTTAAGTCTCCGCTATTAGTATCTTTTAATATTTGTACGTCTGCAAATACAGGAATGGGGTCTATTTTTTGAACACCATAAACAAGAGGTATATATCTAGACTCAAGATCCATAGTCAAATCGAGCTCTCTAGTAATTTCAAACTTCTCTTCTTTATATTTTTTACCGCCAAAGAGTCCTGCAAGACCCCCTCGTTTTACAGACTTTCCTCTGACGTCTATATCGGTATAGCTTGCTATTACATTTAAAGATGAATCTGAGTGTTCAAAACCTAGATCGCTTACATACTCAGGTCGTATTGCAGAATCTGTATTAGACAACCCTGAACTATCTAGACCTCTATGAAACTCATCTGAAGTGATCCTGCCCGCTACTCTTACAAAGTCTCCCCAGTGGCTAGTTAAAGACCACGTTATAGTAGAGTTTGATCCAGGTTTTTCATTCAGAGTGCCTTTTGCAATAATGCCTTTGAATAAAACAATAGGATCGCCTATTTGAGCACCACTACTACTATTAGAAAAAACTCTGTAAATAGTTACACTTCTATTAATATAGTTATCAAAACTTATAGGGGAAAATACAGTATTGCCCGAAGAATCAGCAGATAATCCTCCAGACACTAAGGCATCAATTTCTGAAGACTTAAACTCTGCTCTGTAATTGGCATTAGTACTAGGTATACTCGTAGTACCTACATTTGTAATCTTTATTTTTGTGCCTTCTTCGTATAAAGAGTCTATTCTTCCTTTAAAAGAGCTTCCAGAACCTGTGGGAGTAAAGCTAACAATATCTCCAGGATAAAACCCTGATTTAAACAAATCTAAGTTTACAGTTAAAACACCTTGAGCTTTACTTGCAATAATACCGCAGCTCAAAGAAAAAGATCCAGACTGTTTTCCTAGTTTTGTAGCAGATAGCGTCAGACTTAAATTAGTGGCTTTAGCTTCTGTGCTTTCAGGAACTTTGCCTACTTTTAATAAGCCTCCCGGATGGTAAGTTTGATTCTCATAATCTACCGGATAAGCAGCATCTGTTAGATACACATAATCTGAAGCCTCTCTCGCTTCATGATCTAACTGTGAAGGTTTTTCAAATTTTACTAAATGATAAACCTGTAGAGGGTCATTGTTGCTTAAAGCGGTTTTAATATTATCGTGTATATTTCGTAAGGCCATTTTATGATAAAGTCTCTTCTAGTTTTACGGAAAAGGAGTATAATCCTGATGCGTCAACGCTGTATTGAATATCGGAACCAGTAGAAGTAACCCTCATTTTAGGTACTCCAAAGTTAGCAGTTTCTGTTCCAGAGTTACTAACATCTATAGGTCTTTGAAGTTGGGGTGTAATAACTACCACACTACTAACTATTTTTGTAACTTTATATACTTTAACGTGAGTGTCATCGCTCGGTATTGTTACCGAAAATAAGTCTCCTGGAGATATATTGGTCGTATTAGCAAGAATGAGTTGGTTTGAACCCGCAGAAGCATCTGAAGTTATATTCTTAGTTCCCGCACTGGTATTGCCATATTGGGGCAATTGTACAAAAAAAGCTTCTAAACTTGCTTGTTTTTCTAATAAAAAAGAGTATACAATATTAAACTCTTCTTTCGTTAATTTGTTGTAACTAATATTAACAGTAAAATTTTGATACTTATTAACGCTTCTAAAGGCTAGTCCGGAGTTAGAACGATTAATTGAAATGGGCTGTTTGGAGATTACACTCACAGATGAAAAACCTGGACCTACAACTGCACCTGACCCCGAGTCTTCTCCGGAAGGTGTTATACTATTATTAGGATCTGGTAAAGTATTTTGTATTGCCATTATAACTCCGCTACGTTAATGTTTTCTAAGAATCCATCGCCTTGAGCATTTGCAGCTTCTCTAATCATGCTAATAATATGCCCTCTTTGATTTATAAGTACGTCTTGAACTCCTGCGGAATCGACTGCAGAAATATTAATTGTAGCATTTATGGGAGTAGAATCTCCTTGACCGGAAGGAACAATTTGTCCTGGAGTATCCGGCATAAACAATTCAGGTCCTTGCTCTCCTACTACGTAACCTCCTGAGGCTCTGTGCTTGTACCCTGAAAAAGCAGGTCTAAAGTTCTCAGGACCTCCTGTTCCTCGGTCCCCTCTCATATAGCTTAACTCACCACCACCCCCTTGAGATTTTGCCATGTCTACGCTACTTTTTCGGTTTCCTACACTTACACTAGAAGCAGCTCCTGCTCCTGCCTCACCTGCTACATTGCCACCTCCTTGGAAAGAGGTTCCTGCAACAATAGCTATTTGAGCTGCTCCTAGAGCGGCAATAAAGCCTCCTATACCTGCAAAGACTGAAGCAAAGGTGATTGGAGCGGCTGGTCCACTCCCGGCGGCGGCCGAAGCGGCTGCGGCGGCGGCCGATACCATAGCTGCTGCGGTAGCGATAGCTATTTGTGCCATTTGCATTTTCTTGTTTACTTCGAAGGCTTTTTTCTGTATTGCTGTTTTCTTTTTCTCCATAGCAGCTATCTTTGCTACTGAGCCTGCGGATTTTCCATCTCTTTTCTTCTCTGCCGCTATTTCTTTATCTATTCCTGCTACTCTTGCTTGAGCACTAGCGGCCAAAACGTTCTGTATTGTATTTATAGCTGCTGCGGCTAGCTCAAAGCCGGCTACTAGTTTATCTTGAATCAAGGCTCCATCCGCATTCATTTTTTCAAAAGCAGTACTAAAAGCTTCTTGCATAACAAAAGCCCCATTAACAACACTAGCAATCAGTTCCCCTTCAGGACCTAGTTTACTTAATTGTTCAATCATAGGCCCTAGCATAGCTTGGGTTCCTTCGCCCTGTAAAGCAATCATTTGTTGTGTGGCTGCCATAGCGCCACCCATTGTGGCTTCTGTTTTAGCTTGTTGGGCTAGTTGTTCGTTAATTTTTAATAGTGCTATTTTTTGTCTTAATTTTACTTCTTCAGGAGAATCTCCGGTTGCGGTTGTTTTTGTTGTTAGATCGGCCTCTGCTTGCTCTCTAGCCAGCCTTGCTGCAGTTATATCATTATCAAGTTTGAATCTTTTACCGATCTCTCCCCCAACCATAGCACCGCGGGCTTGGGAAATTGCTAAAGACTCTTGCTCCAATCTGAGTTTTTTAATAGTAGCTAAAAACTCTGAGGCAGTAGTATCAGCAAACTTAAAACTATCTTCATACTTTTTCATAGCGGCTTCTGCCGCTACAGAGTCGTCTCCATAAAGCTCTTTAAACCTTTCTGAGGTGGAGCCGGCAGTATTACCCAAACTTGATAATAGTTGCTCAGCGGTGATTAAATCTCCGGAAGCTACTGCCCCTCTCAGATTACGTAAACCGTCTTTTAGAGCTGCAAGACCTGCATGAGCTTGAGAAGCTGAAAATTCTAACCCATCAAGAGCTTCCTGATCCAGATCTTGTAAAGCTTGACCTGCTCTAGGCACGATTTTTGCTAGTTCCGCGAATTCGAGTCTTAATAGTTTTATAGCAACTTTTCTTTTATCTTCGTCCTCAATAGCCATTACTGCACGCAATTTACTACCCGCTTTAATAGTAGATAAAGTAGTTGCACCTTGCTGCTCTTGAGAAATATTTAAGGCTTTTATAGAGGCAGCATATTCTTTATTGGTTATAGTGCCTTCGGACAAGGCTAAATTCAACGACTTAACTCTATTTGCCATAAACTCAATACGAGCTTCTGCTATATTAGCTATTTCTTTTCCGGTTTCCTCTATACTGTCTTTTAGTTCATCATACGCTTCTGCAGCTTTCGCCGCAGCTACTCTTTGATCTTGGAAACTCTGAAGCGCGAGTCCCCAACTACTAGACTCAAAACTATCTGCCATGCTAAAGCTTTTTGTAAGTAATAGCATTGCATCTGCCGCTTCTGTAGTGTTTGTTTTTAAGAGTTTTATATCTTTTATACCCAACTTTTCTTTTAAGCTTTCAGGCAAAGCGTCTGTTATCTCGTTTAAGCCAGAAATAAATAAATTAATAAAGGCATTTGCAGAATTTTGTATTCCATCAATAATAGCACCTATACCTTTCATTGCGCCTTTAACAATCATATCAGCGCCTCTAAGTATTGACATTACTATCTTCATAGGGGCTTGCATGACTTGCTGTCCTATTTCCCAGATCATCATAAACATGCCGATAATTCCAGCCATTTTCATAGCCTTATTCATCATCCCGCCCATTTTCATAAAGCCTCTTCCAACAGCTGCGGTCATTCCTACACCTGCGGCTTTCATACGAGCAAATTGTACTTTTGCGGAAAGAGCTAATGATTTAAAACCCATCTTTCGTCTTTGAATAAAAGTTGTATGAGAAGCTCCCATCTGATTTAAGCTAAGTTTTAAACTCTGCATAACAGCAAGATCAGCACCTTTAAAGATACCTTTCTTTACTTCTCCGGTTCTTTTAAATTCAGACTCTGCTTTTTTGAGATGAGCTTTTAACTGCCCAATCTCTTTAGGGTCTGTTAACTTTCCTTCCTGAGCCTTTGTAATAAGTTTAGATTTACGAGGTCCTAAAGCTTTTGCACTTCCTTGAACAGATTTTGCTTTAGATGCTTCTATAGCCTCCTTAGTCTTTTGTAGCTCAGCTCTATAGTTCATTTGATCATTCATAGCATGGGCCATAGACTCTTCTTGAGACATGCTCCATTCGTCAAAACCCTTTTTTAGACCATCTATAGGTATCATTGTTTTTGCGATACTTATACCAATAGCACCAAACACTGCTACCGCTGCTATAGCACTACCACTTATAACACGAGCTAATCCTTCAAAAATAGGAAGTAAAAACTGTGTTGCGGCTTTTACTATATCATCGAAAGTTTTAGAAAGTCTGACAAAAGGGTTTGTTTTCCCTTCCATGGCTCCGAATTGGGTATCTAACTGTCTTTGAGTTTCTAAAAGTACAGCTTGGGATCTTTCAAATGCAGTTAAATCTTTTGCATTTTTTCCTATTTTTTGACCATATTTCTCGGTAGCATCTGCTAGCTTAAGAGTAATACCTAATTCATCAAGAAGTTCTGGTTCTGCTTTTGAGGCACCTCTAATTAAACGATCGAAAGAATCCTCGAAGCCCCTTCCTAAAGCCTGAGAAACTTTACGGGCACCTACTGCTAACTTTTCTAGTTGCTCGGGGGAGAAGCCTTTTGCAACACCCATTGCAGCGGCTTCAGCGGCTTCTCTGAAACCTAGCATACCACCACTAGCCTCTCTTAATCCGCTGGTTACTGTTTGTAAAGCAAAACCTGTAGAAGCTGCAAAAGATACCTGACCTTCTTCTAGTAATTTAACGTCTGCGGCTCTTTTGAAAAAACCAAAAGCTGCTGTAATAGCAAATACATTAGCAGCTAAAGCTGCATAAGCAGGCACAAGGCCGCCTGTTATGCCTTGGGTCATTTTCGAGAATGATTTAGCACTACTGAGCCCTGCTTGCCCTACTCCTTTTTGCTTCTTTTGGTAATTACCTGCAGCAGCTCCGGCTTTATTAGTGGCATCAGCAGCCTCATTAGCTTTCTTAGTTATCTTTGTAAGAGAGCCATCTTCATTAACTTTGTACGTTACTGTAATCGTATCAGCCACTATTTTTTTCTCTTTAGCTTTTCCCTTTCTCGTTTAAGACTTTCTTGAGATTGGGTAATAGCTCTTGACTCTAGAAACGTTAAAATCTCTAAGAATAATTCCAGGTCCCTATCTTGTACATTATGAACTTGGAGATAGTAAGGTAAATTCGTAAAATCTTTTCCCATATAGCCTATATCAGGATACATTCTATCTCCCAAACAACTAAATGTTATAAGAGCATCTACCGCTAGTTCTGGAAAATCCTCTAAATCAGGAGGTATCTCATCTGATACAGGTTCTTTATCCATTTGTTCGCACATTTTAAAATAACGCTCTCGCGTCATTTTTGACTCACTGTTCTTGAAGTACCTTTCTAGCCGCTTTAGTAGGCTCTCTTTCTCGTTTTGTGCGAAAGTTGTCTAGATCAAAGACTACCTCATTAAGCCATGTATCAAATTCAGTGGAAGAACTTACTAAAGTTTCTGCATTTTCTTGGGTAAACTCCAGCTCGCTTTTAGGATCTTGACTGTCAATATCTACAAGGAGTAAGGTTTCAAGATGTTCAAGAGCTAGGCCTTTCCAGTTTTTAATTACAGCTCTTGAAAACTCGGTAATAAACTTATCCTCGTCTAAATCTTCTACTGCTTGCCTTGTTTTTCGGTCAAATTTTGTAGTAGTGCATCTTTTTCTCAGACCTGTTAGTTCTTTTCTTGATAGATTAGCTACTTCTACTTCAAAACCTGGGAGACCCGGGAAGTCAACCCAAACTGATTTAGTGTCGACCATTAATTTTTTTAATTCCATACTTTTGTTCCTTTTTAGTTTAAAGTTATTTTACTGCCTAAATTGACAGGATTATCATTCATTTTCCAATCGTAGGACTGGGTAAAAGTGTCTGCAACACTGAGTCTGTTTGTAAAACTACAATCAGATAAATTAAAATGAAAGCCTTGACTACTGCTTTCTCCGGCTTTTATCACTATATTAATTCCTTGAGCAACAGTTTGAACCTTAGTATCAAAATCACTAGTAATATATTGGCCTACTGAGCCAGATAAAATTCGTTTTTGTAGAGTAAATTCAGAAGGGTACATTAAAGTTCCAGAACTTAATGCAGCATTGACAGTCTCGTAAGGATTCCAAGATACACTATTTTGGAGTTCTACGGATACTTTATAAACAGCACTAGACAGTGGATCACCATCTATTTGTACTTGCAAATATTTTATCATTTGCATGGTTCCGCTTCCTCCTGTATAACTTTGTATACCTGTAGTAGGAAAAGTAAAACCTGTTGTTAATAGCTTTGTAGCTTCGCCAGCGATAGTCAATTTGAGATTCTGTAATTTCTCAATTACGAATGTCCCATTAGTTATGACACACTTTTCTAGCTTGTATACATCATTATCAAATTTTATATATAAATCAAAAGTATCTAAAGTATATGTTCCTGTTTTATAGTTGACTAATAAGTCAAAAATTGTATCTAAGGAGTCCTCAGTTATCATAGGAACTGTAAACTGAAAATTTGCAGGATTAGCTTTTTTTATACATGAAGCATCGTGCACTTTATATTGAGCATGTAACGTTTTTTGTGGATACGTCTTATCCGTAAAAGTTTGGCTAAAACTTAGATCTTCAGTTACGTCTAGTCTATAACGCTTATTGTCATGGAAGAGATAGACCTCCGCTTGCTTTTTAAAGTTGTAAGTAGCCATTTTTCTCCAGATAATAAAAGGGGCTCGAAAAAGAGCCCCTTCTAACTTTTTCTATTTCATAGTATAGTCGAAATGACCTCCTATGTCAAGAACTTTTTTTATGCACCTACATACTTTAAAGTAATTTCATCAGCGCCTTCAATAGTACTTGGCAAAGCGTGGAAATTAGTTTCTAAAGAAATTACGTCATCGATAGAGTGACTAGGTACTTCTAAATGACAAGTAGCTAGATTAACTTCCATGCGAGGACTTGAAGTACCTCCTACTTTGAAAAGAAGAGTAAAATCATTAGTAATTGTACTTTGATCTTCAATAATATTTTCAAAGAGCTCAGCACTAGAATCATCTTCAGAGTTTAAATAGCAAGTAAAACTACCGCTAACAGATCTTGACCCTGTAACATGCCCTAAAGGCTGGTTTACTACACCAAGTGTTTCTGGGGTTAAAAAGGTCATATTATTAGAAATAGTAACACTTCCACCAGTCAGTACTAAGTCATAAGTTGCTGGGTGATTTCCGCCCATTCCGGTGGTTAAAGACAGGCTAGTTAGTCTATTACGAATAAAGTTACCTGTATCATTTACTCCGGTTCCTTCTGTAATAGTTGCTGCAGGCGCGCTTGTTTCATCTGTAATAATAGTACCCATTCCTGACCAAGCAATAGTTGCAATACCATCAATGTCAAACTCTAAGCTAGCTTCGTTTACACAGCAGTTGGCTACTTTATACACTTTTTTGGTTGCTTTTGTAGCACCTAACACAAAGAAGATGTCCGCAGTCCCTAAAGAAGACTTATTAGAGCTTCCGAATCCAATATCGAGATCAGTGCCGTCACGAGTAAATCCAGTGAAAGTAGTGCCTCCTGAAGCACTTGCAATACTTGCAACTGTTGCTTCTAAATCGTCATTAGCATCGTTAGTATCTACTGCTGATTCAGCTATACCTAAAGCCGTTGCTAGGCTTTCTTTTGAAACGAAAATTTTATCGTTTGCAGTATAACCTGAACCTTTTTCAGCGCCTAAAGTAGCTACAATTGCTCCGCTACTTTGTGTATAAGTAAGTAAGAAAGTTGCTCCACTACCTCCTCCATCCGTAGTCGTATTTACAGTAAAAGTAGCATCTGCACCGAGCTTGTCATCGCCGGTTAAAGCTGTAAAGGTACTTGTACCTGAGATTGAGGCTGCAGCACCTGCACTAGTAACGGCAGAACTATACGCGGCATCTCCAACCATCATCGCCCAAAGAACCTCTTCTACAGCATGATGTTGTCCACTAGTGTCAGAAGCTTTACCTGTGCCTGTGCCGGTTGAGGCAAAAGGTCGAGCATAAGTAGAAAAACTCCACTCTGCAGGTGCGTATGAATCAGTAAACATTTGTCGTCCTCTACGGCTGTTTCCAGCGGTATCGGTCATTTCGTTCAGAGTAATTTCTGAAGTGTTTGTTGCTTGTGAGAAAGAAAATCCATCAAGAACAGGCATCTCCCAAATATGAGAGCCCTTCTTAATAAAGACTTTTGAGTCTCTGCTAAAAAATAAATTATCAGCCATAGTTATTCTCCTATGTTATCTTGAAAAGGCTAGGACGTGAACGTTTGCTCGTGCCTGCATTTTCTAGTATCGAACCTCAAGAAGCATCTCTCCGACGCCCATTGGTTCAAGTACACCTTCGTCAGTATCTAAACTAACTATTGTGATTTGTTGAGTATATTGAGTCGTAGATGTACGATCCAAATATGCTAATCGAGAGTTTTCTTCTAGTACTGTCTCTACATCTTCCATTAACTCATCCAATGCTTCTACAGCATCTTCTGATTGTACGTAGCATCTTACAGTTACCGTAAGAAATCTGTCTTTATAACCTCCACCCTGATACTCTCGTGTCTCAGAGCCGGCATTTAGGTGAATTGCAGGAAACTCCTCCACCTCATCCCAAAATTTTAAACGAGGAGAAACATTACTATTAACATTAGAGAGAAAGTTTTCTGTCCCGTCAATAAGTTTCAACTTCTCCACAAGAGCAGTAATAATACCCAAACGGCGTGTTGTATATGCTCTGCTCATTACTCTCTCCTAGTGTAAAATCTACCTAGTGCAAACTGTGCTGCAATTTCTCGGATAGACTTATCAATTAATTGACGAGGATCTCTTTCTCCGTTTGCCCAAGGAGCAGAGCCGCTTCCATCTTCAAAAACACCATAAGGATTTCTTTGGTAAGTATATCCCACACTTGGAAACCCTTTTGGTGTTTTTATTATATCTGTAACTTTTACACTCTCTGCAAACCTTCCTGTTCTATTTACAAGTTGAGGGCTTTGCATATTCTTTCTTACTGTGTCCGGTAGTGCTTTATTAATAATACCTATGAGCTGTAAAGGCTCTGAAGCTACTCCTGCTTTTACACTTCTTTTAGCAGACACTTTTTTCTTTCTTTGTCTGCTTTTTGAGACTGCTACTACTTTTAACGCGTCTTTGGAAACATTAGTTATACTATCATCTTTCTCGGAATCTTTGGAAGTAACTTTTACATTTTTTAATTTTTTAAAAGGTTTAAGCGTTTTTCTTCTAGTGCTCTTAATCTTTGACTCTTTAAAAGAGTCAGAGCCGCCTAAATCTGCCACTAAACCTCCATTATCTAATGTTCTTATAGCGACTATTAAAGCATCTCTTAACTTCTTCATTTTTGCTCCAGAAATACCACCTTCCTTTGCGTTTGCCCTTTGTGATCCAAGGAAAACTTCCATTACTCCCGTATTTCCATTTCTTATAAGGCTTAAATCTATTCCCATACCTTTAAACCATGCTTGTGCATTTTTCATTGTAATAGCCTGTTCTTCTAGACAAGCATTATCTACCGCATCTTTAACTTGTGTTTCTATAATACCTTTTAAATGATTATGCTCTAAGTTCCACAGAGATTTTGCCTCAATATCAATAGAATCATCATTTAAAACATCTCTTAAAACACTTGAAAATCCTGAAGCAGTTGCAGACCAGTGCGTATCATAGGAACCCTTAATTTGATTAAATCTGTTGACACCTGAATCTTCAAACGCCGCCTCAATTCTAGCCGGAGTAAATTTAATTATGCTAATACCTTCATCTCTTTGTGATAAACCTATTAAGGATCTTCCGGTGTCTCTAATTAGCTTCCTAACATGTACATCTGATTTTTTAAGAACTTCTGTTAGGACTTTTTTCGGCATATCAGGAAAGTTTTTTGCAATCCTATCTTTCATACCTCTACGTATGGCTCTTCTTGTAACTGTAAAAGTGTGCATTCTTTTATTTAGAGTTTTATCTCTATAGTCCTGACTACTTACACTAAGCTCCTGATGAAGCTTTTCTAAGAAACGAGCTTGCTGAGATGCGCTCATTTAAAAGTTCTTATATAGATCCAAGACACGTTTAATATGGTCTGGGAACGCTACGTTATCACGTTGACTAGAAGACGACTGGTTTTGAATACTTGCTCCAGCCATTGTCTGACGAGCTTTATGCTC
>Ga0222717_10003844_pt1 | contig 11178 bp, 8 predicted proteins | sample C33_18DmetaG_FD_165053 | JGI IMG/M metagenome (GOLD analysis project Ga0222717, IMG submission 165053) | Estuarine water microbial communities from San Francisco Bay, California, United States - C33_18D | ecosystem: Environmental > Aquatic > Marine > Unclassified | place: USA: California...
AATAACATCTCTATAAATATTTCCTAAAATGAATACAGCTCACAAAATTGGTTCCGCGTTAATTTCTGTTTTTGACAAAGACGGATTAGCTCCTATTATTAAAAAACTAGATGCACTTGGTGTGACACTTTATTCCACTGGGGGAACTGAAAAGTTCATTCAAGAATTAGGATGCAATGTAGTTGCCGTAGAAGACATTACTTCTTACCCTTCTATTCTTGGAGGTCGAGTTAAAACACTCCATCCCAAAGTTTTTGGAGGAATTTTGAACCGTCAAAACGTAGCTTCTGACCAAGATGAGTTGAAACAATATGAAATTCCGCAAATCGATTTAGTAATTGTAGACCTTTATCCTTTTGAGAAAACAGTAGCATCTGGAGCTTCTGAACAAGATATTATTGAGAAAATTGATATCGGTGGAATTTCTTTGATTCGAGCAGCTGCAAAGAATTTTGCTGATGTAATTTGTGTTTCGGATAAAAGCGATTACGCTGATTTTTTAGTCCTTTTAAATTCTTCTGAAGGGGCGCCAACTTTAAGCGACAGAAAAGGTTTTGCTGCCAAAGCATTCAATGTTTCTTCTCATTATGACTCAGCAATCTTTAATTATTTTAATGCTGAATCGGAAGAAGCTAGTTTAAAGTTAAGTATTCAAGAATCCAAAAGTCTTCGTTATGGAGAAAATCCTCATCAGAAAGCAAGTTTCTTTGGACCATTGAATGATTTACTCGATCAAATTCACGGAAAAGAAGTTTCGTATAACAACCTACTAGACATCGATGCAGCGGTGCAGTTGATGCAAGAATTTCAAAACGAAGAACCAACTTTTGCTATACTCAAGCACAACAATGCTTGTGGATTTGCAAGTCGTTCTACTCTTTTACAGGCATATGAAGATGCTTTAGCTGGCGATCCAGTTTCTGCCTTTGGAGGAGTTTTAATTTGCAACCGTACGATCGATGCTGCTACAGCAGAAAAAATAAACACCCTTTTCTGTGAAGTAGTGATTGCTCTTGCTTATGATGCAGCTGCCTTAGAAATTTTAAAAAGTAAAAAGAACAGGGTTCTTCTAGTTCAAAAAAACAATGAATTACTTCAAAATTCAGTAAGGACTTGTCTTAACGGATATTTGGTCCAAGAGAAAGATTCGATAACAGACAGTAAAGAACACTTAACTGTAGCCACGACAATCACACCAAGTGAACAACAAATTGCAGATCTTTTATTTGCTTCAAAAATTTGTAAGCACACCAAATCTAATACAATCGTTCTAGTAAAGAACAATCAATTACTAGCTTCAGGGACAGGTCAAACTTCACGAGTTGATGCCTTGAAACAAGCCATTGAAAAAGCAAGCAGTTTTGGATTTGATCTTGAGAATTGTGTCATGGCAAGTGATGCTTTCTTCCCTTTTCCAGATTGTGTAGAAATTGCATTCAACGCAGGTGTTCGTTCAGTAATTCAACCCGGAGGATCGATCAAAGATCAACTTTCTGTCGATTTCTGTAACAGCAATAAAATGTCCATGGTATTCACAGGAATTCGCCATTTTAAACATTAATTTTTAGTACATTTGGGTTGGGCCAAATTAAAATACTTGACTATGGGGTTTTTCGACTTCCTTACAGAAGAAATTGCAATAGACTTAGGAACTGCTAATACGCTGATTATACACAAGGATAAAGTTGTTGTAGACAGTCCTTCAATCGTTGCGATTGATCGAACATCAAACAAAGTAATTGCTATTGGGCTTGAGGCAAGTATGATGCAAGGAAAAACGCATGAAAACATCAAAACCATTCGTCCATTGAAAGACGGAGTTATTGCTGATTTTAATGCATCTGAGCAAATGATCAACATGCTCATCAAGAGCATTCCCACACTTAAGAAAAGATTATTCACGCCTTCTCTTCGTATGGTAATTTGTATTCCGTCTGGAATTACTGAAGTAGAAATGCGAGCTGTTCGAGAATCTGCAGAACGTGTAAACGGGAAAGAAGTTTACCTTATTCATGAACCCATGGCTGCAGCAATCGGGATCGGGATCGACATCAAGCAACCAAAAGGAAACATGATCGTTGACATCGGTGGAGGAACAACAGAAATAGCTGTAATTGCTTTATCTGGTATTGTCTGTGATAAATCTGTGAAAATTGCAGGAGATGTATTTACCAATGATATTGTGTATTACATGAGACGTCAACATAATCTGTATGTAGGTGAACGTACTGCTGAAAAAATAAAAATTACTATTGGTGCGGCGCTCGAAGATTTAGACAATCCACCAGAAGAAATGTCTGTTCAAGGGAGAGATCTTTTAACAGGAAAACCTAAGCAAGCCATTGTATCCCACCGAGAGGTTGCAAAGTCACTCGATAAATCAATTCTAAGAATTGAGGATGCAATAATGGAAGCCTTATCACAAACACCACCCGAATTGGCTGCTGACATATACAATACGGGGATCTATTTAGCTGGTGGTGGATCTATGCTTAGAGGTTTGGATAAAAGAATCTCTCTGAAAACTGATCTTCCTGTTTATATTGCAGAAGACCCTTTACAAGCCGTTGTCCGTGGCACAGGCATAGTCCTCAAAAACATTGAGCGTTACAAGACGATCTTGATTAAATAAGTTCGCATATGCAATGGATTTTAAACATCTTAATCCAAAAAAGGAACTTACTTCTCTTTCTTTTCCTATTGGGAATTGGCGTTGTGTTTTCGAGCTATAGAAGTAGCTATCACCAAACGAAACTTCAACGTTTTGGAATTATCATTTCTGGAGGAGTTTTTAAATCGATTAACAACTCGAAATCATACCTAAGTTTAACAGAATCGAACCAAAGTCTTCTAGCTGAAAACAGTGCCTTGTATCAAGAGCTTCTAAAATACAGGCTGACTGAAAATTCAATTTCTGAGACCACAATAAATCCAGAATTGAATAATTACTTGGTCCGATCTGCAACAGTTGTTAAAAATAGTTACGCTAAAGCCCGGAATATTTTAATCATTGACAAAGGAACTTCTGACGGCATCTTAAAAGATATGAGTGTCGTTGGTCCCACCGGGATTATAGGAATCGTAAAACAAACCAGCGATCATTTTTCAAGTGTAATTTCTATCCTCTATCAAGACTTTAAAATTAATGCAAAAATACAAGGTGTTGGCGCATTTGGCTCCTTGTCTTGGGAGGGTCACGATCCTACTCGAATGGTGCTATCCGATGTCTCAATAATCAATACAATCTCCGTTGGAGATACCATTGAGACGGGAGGAATGTCAGCTTATTTCCCAAAAGGAATCCCTATTGGAACAATTATTGACTTTGAAACCCCAACATCTGGAGGCTACTATAGCATTGAGGTATCCTTATTAAACAATCTTACTGACTTAGAACATGTTTATGTAATTGAAAACAAAAAACGATCTGAATTTATAGATCTTCAAAAAAAGAGCGGAGATGGTACAAGATAGTTTACGCGTTTTATTGGGTTTCTTTGTTGCGATCATACTCCAAGTTTTGATTTTTGATAACATTAATCTTTTTGGGTTTTCTTGCCCTGCATTTTACCTGTTTTTCATCATCAGTTTTCGTTTTGATAATTCTCAATTTGCTTTAATTTTATTAGGCTTTTTATTAGGCTTTGTCTTAGATGTATTTCAAAATTCCTCTGGTGCAAACACCATTGCCACTTTATTGATTAGTTATATACGCCCCATGGTCATTCGCTTTTCATTTGGCGTCATTCCAGACAGAAACACCATACTTAATATGAAGTCGCGGCTGGGAAACCAGTTAGTATATATTGGCTTAATGATTCTGATTCATCAATTTTTATTACAAAGTATAGCCTACTTTGATGTTACTCATATCACACTTATTTTACGAAATTCACTAGTCAATACTGCTTTGACTTTTATACTTTTACTAGCCACGTTCAACCTCACTAAAAAGAAAAACTAATGCGAAAGCTACTCTTAGCTGGACTTACCCTGATTATAGGCATCCTATTCATCAGTCGCTTGTTTCAACTTCAAGTGGTGAACACCTCCTACCAGAGGCTATCAGACAACAATGCGATTCTAGAGATTTCGGATTACCCAGAGCGGGGATTCATATATGATCGTAATGGGAAATTATTAGTTGCGAATCAGGCTGCCTATGACATCATGATCATTCCAGAAAATGTGATCCCATTTGACACAATCAGTTTTTGTGAACTCACTGGGGTTTCTAAAGAACGATTGATTAAAAGTTTGAAAAAAGCAAGGCGGTATTCTAAACGACTCCCGTCAGTAATTATCAATCAAATTTCCAAAGAGACATACGCAACACTGCAAGAGCAAATGTGGAAATATGAAGGTTTTTTTATTCAAAAAAAATCGCTGCGTGATTATCGCGTCGGTTTCGGATCAAATGTATTGGGGTATGTAAGTGAAGTAAATAACAACGACCTTAAATACGACGACTACTACCAGCAAGGCGAATTGATCGGAAGACAAGGAATTGAGAAGTCGTATGAAAATGAATTAAGAGGGGAAAAAGGAAAACGCTTTCTTCAAAAAGATCGATTCAATAGAATCATTGGAGAATATAAAAACAAAACCTTTGACGTAGAACCTACAGTAGCAAAAAACATTCACCTAACCCTTGATGCAACACTTCAAGAGTACGGAGAATACTTGATGCAAAACAAGCGAGGTGGAATTGTTGCAATCGAACCTTCAACCGGAGAAATACTAGCGCTTGTTAGTGCCCCATCCTACGACCCCAATATATTGGTCGGCAGAAATCGTTCTAAAAACTACAGAAAACTCGCCCAAGACACTTTAGCGAAGCCCTTATTTGACAGAGGTCTGCAAGCTCTTTATCCTCCGGGATCACCTTTTAAAACGCTTAATGCGCTGATTGCACTTCAAGAAGGAGTTATCACCCCCGAAACGCAGTTCAAATGCAACAAAGGTCATTTTTATGCCCGTGGTGCTTTTATGGAATGTCATTGCAGAAGAGGTTCTCGAAATGATCTTTTAAAAGGGATTTACCAATCGTGCAATACCTACTTTGCCAACACTTACAAAAAAATAATTAACAAATATGACACCCCTGACAAAGGCGTAAATCAATGGAACAGTCATTTAAAAAGTTTTGGCCTTGGTAATTATTTAGGATATGATCTTTCTGTTGGGAAAAGAGGATTTATACCCAATGCAGCTTATTATAACTCTTGGTACAAAGAAGGTGGATGGAAAGCGCCTACAATCATTTCAAACGCTATCGGACAAGGAGAAGTTTTAACCACACCCATTCAACTTGCAAACTTTACTGCGGCAATAGCCAATCGAGGATATTATTATACACCGCATTTTCTTCGATCTGTTTCTGGTGACTCAATTCAACAAAAGTTTTTGCGTAAGGACACCAGTATCGATCCTGAACATTTTGAAGTCGTAATCGATGGTATGCACAAAGTTGTTGAGAGAGGAACTGCTAGAATAGCCCGAATCAAGGGTATTGAAGTATGTGGTAAAACAGGTACGGCAGAGAATTTTATGAAAATTGATGGTGTGAAAACACAACTAACAGATCATTCTATTTTCGTTGCATTTGCTCCGAAAGAAGACCCTAAAATTGCTATTGCTGTTTTTATTGAAAATGGTTATTGGGGAGGAAGATGGGCAGCACCGATTGCTAGTTTAATGCTAGAGCAATACATCAACAAAAAAGTGAAACGTTCTTGGCTAGAGAAAAGGATGGTCGAAGGAAGCTTGGTGACTGAATATGAAAAACCCTACTCGGGGAAACCGTTTACAATCAATGAATAAAAGTTTATACAGACTCGACTGGATTACCATAATCCTATACTTAGCGCTTGTAAGTTTTGGGCTTGTGAATATCTATTCTACTAATTTCAATGAAAACTCGAGCATTTTTAATTTTAAGATACCCGTAGGGAAACAATTCTTGTTTTTCATGGTGAGCTTATTTATTGGCGTATTAATTCTAATTACAAAAGCCAAGTTTTTTGAACGTTTTGCAAGTGTTTTTTATCTTCTAACCATTTTGTCGCTAGTAGGCTTATTCCTTTTTGGGAAAAATATTTCTGGTGCCACTTCATGGTATTCATTTGGCAGTGTAGGTCTTCAGCCATCCGAATTCGCAAAAGCTGCAACCGCATTGGCGGTAGCAAAGTACCTAAGCGAAATTCAAGTGAATGTCAAAAAACTAAAGTCATTACTTCAGGTAGGGCTCATCATTGCGCTTCCAATGATTCTCATCATACTTCAACCCGATCCTGGAACCGCATTGGTCTTTGGTGCATTCTTCTTTGTTCTGTTTCGTGAGGGATTGAATTCTATATTCCTATTACTTTTATTTGGGCTTATCTTCTTTTTCATCTTAACTCTCGTCACGCCGATCCCCTTTGTTTTTGCTAGCATCATAACCTTACTCATTACTTTATATTTCTTTTCAAAAAAATTAAATAAAAAAGCGTCTCTACTCCCCTACTTAGCCTTAATAGTTGTGAGCTGTAGTTATGTGTATTCTGTTGATTATATCTTCAATAACATCTTTGAGCAACGTCATCGAGATCGTTTCAATATAATTCTAGGGAAAGAAGTCGACACACAAGGAATTGGTTATAACATCAACCAATCTAAAATCGCAATTGGTTCGGGTGGTTGGGAAGGAAAAGGGTTTTTACAAGGCACACAAACCAAAGGACATTTTGTTCCAGAACAACATACCGATTATATTTTTAGTACCATCGGAGAAGAATGGGGTTTTTATGGAAGCGCTGCGGTTATATTGGTATTTTGTTTCTTAATCATACGTATTTTATATCGTGCAGAAAGCCTAAAAAACAACTTTGCCCGTATCTATGGCCATGGACTTGCAGCCATTTTGTTTTTACACTTCTTCATTAATATTGGGATGTCACTTGGATTGGTTCCAACAATTGGAATCCCACTACCTTTTATAAGTTACGGAGGATCGAGTTTACTCGGATTTAGTTGTTTGCTTTTTATATTCTTAAACATAGATGCAAATAGACTGAACGAATAAAAGGTTCTATGTCTTTACATCTAAAGCATCACGAAGACTATTACCGAGTGTCATAAAAGCAAAAACCAAACTCATTATTGCCAACCCAGGCACAACAGCCAAGTAGGGTTTCCCAAGGAGTATGTATCGAAAATGATCTTTTATCATACCGCCCCAACTTGGAACGGGAGGCTGGGCACCAATCCCTAAAAAGCTGAGACCGCTTTCAATTAAAATTGCACTTGCAAAGTTTGCTGCAGAAATAACAATTAAAGGCGGAATAACTACTGGAAGAATATGTTTTAGTAAGATTCTATAGTTTGTATAGCCTAAAACACGTGCTGCTTGAACATAGGTTTTTTCTTTGATCGAGATTACCTGACCTCGAACTACGCGTGCAACCTCGACCCACATGGTTAAACCCACCGCTATAAAAACCTGCCAATATCCTTTTCCAAGTGCAAGTGTAATACCAATGACCATTAATAGGGTTGGGATAGACCAAACTACATTAATCAACCAAACCATAAAACGATCTACGCTACCACCAAAAAATCCTGCAATAGCTCCAATAAAAACACCAACTACTAAGGAAATCAGAACAGCTATAAATCCAATTGACAACGATATCCTAGATCCAATCAAAACTCGACTCAACAAGTCTCTTCCGTATTTGTCGGTCCCTAAAAGAAATTTTCTTTCTTTAACATAGCTTTTCTCAACATCTAAATAGCTCGTTTTTGACGGATAACGACTCAAATCTATGGGTTGTAAATAGTCCTTCGGAGTTCCTGAAGCGTTGTAAAACAATTGATCTTGTTTCCAAAACAAACGATCGATTGCAATTTCTTCAGTTCCTTGGTCAGCATTTGGATTCGGGAGGATTAATATTTGTGTTGAAAATCCAGGAGGCTTTGAGTGTATCGATAAATGCATTTGATTGGCATTCGGGCTACTATCTGGGGCGATCCAATAGGCGAATATTGCAATGAAGACCATCGTCACAATATAAAACACGCTGAATAAACCGATACGATCTTCAGAAAAGCGACGCAACACGAACCCTACAGACAAGATCTATTCTTTAATTTGAGCAAGTTTATTAGTTTTATTTGCAGGTAAAATTAAATCTTCTAAGACATTAACCGCTTCGAAAAGATAGATATCTTTCTCTAACCCTTCTTCCCAACGTAAACGTCTTTCTTTTAGATCTGCGTCTTTTTCCAATTCAGGTATATCTAATTTTGGAGCTTGTAAGGTGAAGGAAGACCTAAAGTCGTCTAGCTGATCGTATTTTGCAGTTTCTTCGATTCGCAGTTTACGTTCTTTTGAATAGTCTTCATAGTTCAATGAATATATGTCGTCGTCTTGTTGTGACTTGATCCATTGTGCTTGTTCATCGATCAACATCATATACGAATTACTTGCAATACGTTTTTTGCTTTGCTCAACAGCAAAATCAAAATTACCAGAAGCGTTCCACGTTTGATAATCGGTGGGTGAAATTTGATCCCATGAAAGTGGATTATCCTGTGCTTGTTCGCCTGTTTCTATATACGAATATCGACCAGGAAAAACTATATCACTTTTCACACCTTCTAGTTGGGTAGATCCTCCGTTGATTCTGTAAAATTTATCGGTTGTGATTTTTAAAGCACCCAAATCTCCGTGCGTATTACTCGAAATAATTTGATTGAGATCAACTACATTTTGAACTGTCCCTTTTCCAAAAGTTTGTTTACTTCCTATGACAACAGCACGTTTGTAATCTTGTAAAGCAGCTGCAATAATTTCCGAAGCAGAAGCAGAAAACTCATTCACCATAAGCACTAACGGTCCATCCCAAGTAACACTTGAATCCGTATCCTTAAGAACTTGTTTTTTACCTCCTGTGCTTTTAACTTGAACAACGGGTCCATCTTTTATGAAAAATCCTGTCATATCGACAACGGTCTGAAGCGAACCTCCTCCATTACCTCTGAGGTCAAGAATAATTCCTTCAACGTTTTCACTCTTAAGTTTTTCAATTTCTTTTTTCACATCACTGGCTGCATTGCGCTCCCCATAGTCATTAAAGTCAACATAAAACTTTGGCAAGTGTATAACCCCGAACTTCTTATCCTCTTTTGTTATTATCGAAGATTTAGCAAAGGCGTCTTCTAATTCTACAATGTCACGTGTAATTGGAATGACTTCTACAGTTGCATCTACGTGCTTAACCGTTAGATAAACTGTTGTGCCCTTGGGACCTTTGATTAGCTTTACAACATCGTCTAAGCGCATTCCTGCAACATCTACTGGCTCCTCATTTTCTTGAGCAACTTTCATTATAACATCTTCTTCTTCGAGCAATTGATCTCTCCAAACAGGGCCTCCAGAAATGACTTCTATTATTCTAACCTCTTGATTTTTCTTTTGTAAACGAGCTCCAATTCCCTCAAATTTACCAGAAATACTAGCGTCAAAACGATCTTTCTCTTGAGGAGCAAAATAATAGGTATGCGGGTCAAATTGAGTTGCAATTGCGTTTAAATAAATTGAAAAATAATCTTTACGCTCAAGATCTTCACGAACTTCAAAAAACAAATCCATGTTTTCCTGGGTGATTGCACGCGCTTGTTCTTCAATCACAACATCGGTCAACATCACATAGGTACTGTCAAGTTCAAACTTTTTCAGTTCCTCTTCTTTTTTATCAGCGTAAACTCCAAGCGTTGAAAGCTTAAAGTACTGCAACCAAACATTTTTTAATTCAGATAAAGACGCAGCGTAACCCATTGTTTCATAATCTAAATCCATTTCTTCGTTCAGAGAAAAATCAAAAGGACGATCCAACAAGGGTTTATAAAAAGCTTTGATTTGTTGTTGTCTTTGAACATATTTCTTGTAGCTGTAATCAAAAAAATCAAGTTTAGACTCTTTGATTTGATCATCTATTTTAGTTTTAAACTGATTGAAATTATTAACATCAGCTTGAATATAAAAACGATGCTGACCATCCATACTTTCTAGATAGTTCATAAAAACATTTTCAGAAAAAGAATCGTCAATAGTTTCAGGATCATAATGTCCGCGTTCTAAAACATAGGCCATGATTTCAATCAATAGCTTATCTTTTTCTGGATTTGAAGTATTGACTAAAGTAAAGCCATAAAGGGCGACTAGCGCGATTCCACTCAGTACTATATATTTGGTCTTTCTCATAGGGCTTGTCATCTTAAATTTAACTTGTGGCTGAATTTCATGTTTTCAATCTTCATTCGTACGAAAAGCAAGCAACATGCTTCTCCTGTTTCAATTAATTCATATTACTAATGTATGTAAATGGATAGATTTCGCCAAGAAACACAATGTTTTTTGTATTTAATTAACAACCGCTATCACTCGATAATTTCTTAATTTAGCACCAAAGATACGCTATGAATCAAAGACCGCTTATACTTGTTACCAATGATGATGGAATAACCGCACCAGGAATCCGAACATTGATTGAGGTAATGAACACCATTGGCGATGTGGTTGTTGTTGCACCAGATAGCCCGCAATCCGCTATGGGCCATGCAATAACAATAAATTCGACCTTGAATTGCAGTGAAATGAAAAAGGTAGATGGTCCTCAGAAAGAGTATCAATGTTCGGGTACTCCGGCTGATTGTGTCAAACTGGCAATCAATGAGCTCATGGATCGTAAACCCGATATTTGTGTTTCAGGAATCAATCATGGATCAAATTCTTCGATCAATGTAGTGTATTCAGGAACGATGAGTGCAGCAATCGAAGCCGGAATAGAGGGAATTCCAGCCATTGGCTTTTCTCTGTTAGATTATCGATGGAATGCAGACTTTAGTCCTCTAAAACCCTTTATAGAAAAAATAACACGAGCTGCCATTCAAAACAAACAACGTGCAGATGTAGTTTTAAACGTAAACTTCCCTGCTCTTCCTGAAGGGGAGATTAAAGGAATTCGAGTTTGTCGCCAAGCGAAAGCAAACTGGGTTGAGAAATTCGACAAACGACAAAGTCCTATGGGTCGTGATTATTATTGGCTGACAGGAGAATTCATTAATGAAGACAAAGGGCAAGACACAGATGAATGGGCTTTAAAAGAAGGCTATATATCTGTAGTTCCGACG
>Ga0222717_10003847_pt1 | contig 11173 bp, 12 predicted proteins | sample C33_18DmetaG_FD_165053 | JGI IMG/M metagenome (GOLD analysis project Ga0222717, IMG submission 165053) | Estuarine water microbial communities from San Francisco Bay, California, United States - C33_18D | ecosystem: Environmental > Aquatic > Marine > Unclassified | place: USA: California...
CGTTACACCAATGCATGAAATTTCGCCTTTGGCGAGCTCCGGTTTGATAACATTGCTAAAATCTAAACTACCACTGCCTGTTGAACCGGCGCCAATAACTGTATGCATTTCATCAATAAACAGCAGCACCTCTCTTGCTTGCTTTAACTCTGTTATTAGAGATTTTAACCTCTCTTCAAATTGACCTCTATACACTGTACCAGCAACCATGGCGTTTATGTCGAGTTGAAGTATTCTTTTGTTTATCATACCGTCCGGTACATTACCGGACACGATCCGCTCCGCTAGACCCTCAACAACACTCGTTTTACCTACACCTGGTTCACCGATGATGAGTGGATTGTTCTTCTTCTTGCGTGTCAGTACTTCTATCAATCGATCAATTTCCGATTCCCTACCAACAACTGTTGCTAACATCTCGTGAGCGGCTTTTAATGTTATATCTGTTGTAAATTTCTCCAATGCTGTTTCTTTATCATCATCACTTCCAGTTGCACCTGGTTGTGCAATTGGAGGAGGCGTAGGGTACGGTGTAGAATTGTTGTTCATATCATCTCCCTTGCTAGTGAGTGTAGTTCTGCTGCTGTTATCATCAAAAGACACGCCTAGTATGCCGCCTATGTTTATCCGAAGCTCATCTGCATCTATATCCAGCTGGCTGAACAGATAGCTACACATACCAGATAGATCGTTCAATATGCTCAACAACACAGACCCGGGTTGAATCTCGTCATATTCCAATTCCTTACAGTATGTAGCTGCATGACCGATAACTTTGGTTGCTCTAGGAGACAGACTGACTCTATTGACCTTGTCTGTTGTTATCTTGCTCATCTTAGTGTCCTTTAGTATGCTTATAGCCATCTGGTAGGCGTGATCTGCATTTAATCCGGCAATCTGTAGTATGTCTTTAACTGTGTCACTGCATGATAATAGACTGACTAATATATGCTCAGATCCAGCATATCGGTGATTTAACTCCTTGGCTAACACCTTTGCACGTTTAATAACATCTGCTGTTTCATTGCTTAATTTCATACTTTATATACTACGATTTATTCTAGACTAGTGTGTTTATCAACAAGTTGCATTATCGTATTTATACATTATAATTTATATATATGAACATACAGGTATCTCATGAAAGTCCATTGGCTCTGAGCGATGAAGCTATTTTATATAATGATTATGATTATGCGTTGGTGCATCTATTTGAACACGAGAATAAAAGTGTAGCTAAAAATTATTTTAATTTTTTCGCAAACAGTGTTTTGGATGGTCGAGTTGTGTATCTCGATAATAGTATATTCGAATTGGGTGAATCTTTTGATCCTGAAAAATATATCACCTGGATAAAACGATTACAACCAACATACTACATTGTCCCTGATGTTCTCGAGGACAGTATCAGCACTCGACAGTCATTTGACAACTGGTTCAGACGTGTAGTGCCAGCGAACGGTGGAGAAGATGGTATTGTCAATAGCATACCGTGTATAGGGGTGGTGCAAGGCAAGGATTGGAATGACTTAGTATCGTGCTATAGATTCATGGCAGCCAATGCGGATGTGATTGCTATTAGTTTTGACTACAAATATTACCTGTCCACTGGTAGATCCAATCCCATGGACTATATCGATGGTAATCATGATGTTATGTATGAAAAGCTGAGACATGATATTGAATTAGATCTTCCGGAAAACCCAATGGGTTGTTCTTTTTGTAGAGACAAACAACATAGATACATGACAGGTAGACAACGATTCGTCAAGCAATTGATAGATGAAGGTATATGGGAATGGGGAAAACCTCACCATATGTTAGGATGCAGTCTTCCTCAGGAGTTTGGTTATTATATAAACAACGACGTATACAACATACGGAGCATAGACACATCCAATCCAGTGATGGCTGGATTGCAAGGCTACAGGTATAGAGGACTGGATGGCATGCCCGGCAAACCGGCAGGATTGCTGGCCAATCAGGTTGACATGCAGACAGATGGTACATTTGAAACATTGAAGAAGAAAGTATTATACAATACTGATATGTTCAAGAGTATAATCGGTAGAGAGACCGTGTTTGATCATAGTAATGATGGTCATCGACTCTCGAACTACAATATCAGTACACCGCAAGAGTGTGGTCAGTGTGGAGATGACACACAATGAAGTGGGTAGCCCTATTTAGTCACACCGGTACAGAGATCGTGAACATATCCAACCGATTGACTCACTGGCCGGATAAAATTGTCACTAACAAGCCTCCTGGTGCCGGATTTAACAAAGGTATCAATCAGGAGATAACATACACTACCAGGTCACCAGGTGTTCGTAAATATAGAGACATACTATCTGGAGCGGATCTAATAACACTACATGGGTGGATGAGAATAATACCAGAGCAAATATGCGAGGAGTTCGACATATACAATCTACATCCTGGACTGATCACTGAATATCCAGAATTGAAGGGTAAAGATCCACAGGTTAGAGTGCTTGACTCTATCAAGACATATGATAAAATTGGATGTGTGATACATAAAGTGGTATCGGAAGTTGATGCTGGAGAGGTTGTAATGACTCGTGCGATCAAAAACTGTTACTATAGTGATGATGCAGTAACATCAAAGCTTCATGAGATTGCGGGAGACATGTGGGTAGATTTTCTAATAGACAGAGTATAAAATAAGCAATTTAAACAATATATACAGTGAGTATGAATAAGGAAAACAGGCAATTCAGCACCGGTGCACAACGAGACACAAGCGATGGTAAGATGAGAATGAGTCTACTGCCGCAACAAGAGTTAAAACGAGTGATGAAGCGGTACCTGGATGGTGCTGAAAAGTATGGAGAGAACAACTGGATGAAAGGCATGCCTATGAGTGCATATTACGATTGCATGCATCGACATCTAGAAGCTTGGTGGCGTGATGATGACACAGAGGATCACGCGGCCGCGGTTGTATGGAACATGCTATGTGCTATGTGGACACAAGATAACATGAAACAAAATCACAGCGATCATCAAGATGATCTAGATGACAAGTGGTTGTACCCTAGATAATTTTTATAATACATTTATGCACATCAATACACCATATACAAAAGAAGAGATTGTTTCAGCCTTGCATAACGTTATATCACTAGCTCGTGATCAAGCGGACATGAACAAGATGCATGGGTTTGAGACTGCTGATGATTTTATAGCAGAAAAGTCTATAACAATTGTTGAGTATGTTAAAGATATGATCACTCACACTCCGGAATATGCTACCGATATATCTAAATGAATGTAAAAAGACATCTAAAATACCACTTAAGATGGCAATTGGGCTTTATTGTATGCTACCCGTGTATGTGGTTTTTCTCGGATGTGTTAAACTTGCCGTTATGGGGTGCTGTTGTTGCATTTCAATTTGTAGGTGCATCCATATTCTATCACGTGGATAACTGGATATTCAACAAACGTGAGCGATCAAAAACAGACACCTGACAACGTAACACCAACCCCACATTCATTGCCTTATGCTAGTAATGTAGGAGCACCAGTTATCAAACCAGACAGTAGTTTGAGCGGATGGAAGCAATCAGCAGTTCATGCGGCCAACAAACACTACGAGGATCGTTATAACGACTTAAAGAAGCAGTTCGAAGCGTTTGCAGATGAGTTTAAATGGAACAGTATAATGTTTGATGCAGAGATGAGGATCAAACCAGTTGTAGGTAAGGTATACCACTTGTATCATAAAGAACACGGTTACTATGTGTCTCTATTCTCACCAGATGAGCGAGTTGGTGGTTATGATAATTATGTGGCGAGTTTGAGATTCAACTATGATAACAGGTGGGAGAAGGCAGACTAGTCGTCTCTCATTTTAACAGTTCTGATAAAAATTGAAAGAAATTATCTTCAGGCATGCGACCAGTTAAAAAATCGTAAAATTGTCGAGCTCCATTTCCGATTGCATGGGCAAAAGGCACAGCGATCAATCCATGGATCAGTATCTTCTGATTAGAAGTTGGATCCGGAAGTTTAGCTAGTATTTTGTTGACTAACTCTCTCATAGTCATACCGCTGAAAAACTCTCGCATTCCTTCTTCAACAATCGGTCTCGTCTCTCTTAAGGACTCGACGTACAGGTTAAACATTTCTTCTCCGGATGTATCACTCATATATATACTTAATCAATTCCGACCAAAAAAAAACGACCCTCCAGCATCATCTGTAAAGGGTCGAAAATTGTTTTTTATCGCCGTGTATATCATTTCAACGGCTAGTATGTTCTCTACGTACTCTAGAAGTAAACGTTCTTCGTTCCGGCAGGGGCAGCTGTGATCTTTTCAAGACCAAGTTCCTTAACCAGAATAACGTGATAGTAAAGATCAGCACCGAAGATGTTATCCACAACACCATAACGAGTCAACAGACCCACGCGAGGCGCGAAGTCATTTGGACCAATGGTCCGTTGAATCATAATTGGAATATATGGGCAGTATATAAGACCTGTGTCGTAAAACTCAGGGCCTTTATAACCTAACAGCACGTACTCGACGCGTCCGGAGCCAATCGCTCCACCGCCATCGTTACGTTCTGCAGCGCGGCCTTTAGAGCCGCCACCTTCGTACTGTGCTTCAGTCCTTGTATCACGATATACGTTGAATCGTCCACCCAGGTTACCTACTCGAGCTACACCAACAGGTTGCGTGTTAACATTACCTTGAACTTGCATCCACTGGAATTCAGGGAGCATTTCAAGGATGGCGCATACACGTGGCGTGGCAATCAAGAAGTTAGCAGCACCACGTCGGTTGCGAATAGCAATCCGATTGGCCTCAACAATGATCTTTGCATAAAGATCACGATTACGCTCTGCCATCCAGCGGGCATCGGCAGTAGAGGGATTCCAAGTGGAATACCCCTTTCCGGAACCTGCATTAAGTGCTACTTGAACCATTCTCATGAGCATTTCACGGTCGATTTCGGCTTGAATTTCGTACGACATAGCGTTCGTTAATTCATTGTCGATATCAATACCATTCATGTTCTTGAGATCTTGTTCAAGTTCTACACTCCAGCGAGCGGCTAACCTACGTGTACCAGCTTCCACAGAAGTCTTTTCAAAAGAAACGACCATCTGAGGAATATCACCTGTCAATTCAAACTCTTCGAGAAGACGAGCAACACCTGTGTCAGTACCAACCATTTGGAAGTCAGCATTACCGCTAAGTGCGGCAGAGCTAGCTCCTGTGAAACGGGTGTCAAGATAGTTGTAACCAACTTCCTGATCGTCCGAGTGAAGAGATGGGTCAATTTGACCACCTACATTACCAGGGCGATTACCACTTGGTGTGAAGTCTTTTCCGTCAACACCTGTACCAAGCGAATCAGCTTCGTATTTATAACGAAGCGCGAATGCTAATCCAACAGGACCACTCATGGGCTGAACACCAACGATTTCGTTGGTGATAAGCTCTGGGAAAGTCCGGCGAATCATTGGAATCAAGATCTTGGGTAAGCGGGCATCACCGCTGGCGTAGTTATCGCCTGCAGGTGTCATAGCACCACCAAAGCCCATAGAACCAGCGTTACCGAAGACGCCACCACCACCTGCGGTGTTGTTGGCTTCTGTTAGGCACCACTGCTCTTGATTCTCAAGTAATACAGCTGTTGAGTAACGAGTGTGATCATCTTCAATTGGCGCGACGTTGTCAGATTTGTAGTCCAATACTGGAGCCCACTTTTCTAACAATGTGTCAGCGCGTTGTTGATCAACGTACGGAGAGGGGGGTTTAACAGAAGTTACACTCATATTAATTCTCCTTTGACATTACACATACTCAGGTTATTTATAAACCTCATTTAAAATTTGTTTAACTCAGTCATGTAACCGAATGGGTCTGACTTTTGAACCGATGCTCCTTTATCAGGAGAGGTTGTTTGCTCGTTAACAATTGCTTTAACCGGACCGTCTACTAATGGCTTGATCCTGGCTGACTCTTGACGTGCTTGATGTATCTTTTCTTCTTCAGATCTCTCAAACAAATCTAATGTATAGTTAAAATTCTCCTTAATGAAATCAATTGACTTGCTTGCTAGCACTCTGTTTATATATCTCTGTTTCACTATGGGTAGATCCTTTGTTAATGACTCTAACAGGTTGACACGTTCTAAGTTCTCCAGCTTATCCTTGAGCTCCGCATTTTCAGACACTAATTGCGTGCTGGTTGTTTTAGATTCTTGAATTTGCTTTGCACCGTCTTTGATAGCATCCTTTATTGAATTTCTACTCAACGCGGCATTAACACCTAAAAACTTTTTCATTTCACTCAATTGGCGTTGTGCGTCTTTGTTTTCTACAGCAGCTTTTATGTCTCCCATCGGTATATGATTCTCAATATATAGATCCAAATAATTACTGATCCTGTCAACTAAGTCTGTTTTAAACTCACCAGCCTCTTCAACCACATCTGAGCTATACTTCTTGACGACGTCTTTCAGCTTATGAGCGTGATTCTCATTAATAGCTCCAATGACTCTGCTGAGTTTCTTGGTATGATCGGCATCAATCGCCTCTAACAAGGCTTCGAGCTTTGCAGCATGATCTTCATCTTGCTCAACTAATGCTTTTTCAACTTGTAGTGATACAAGTTCTGTAACTTTGTTATCTACTGTTTTGTTGAAAGACTCTTCAATAGCTGTTAGAGTCTCTTCACTGAGTAAATCTCCGGCTGCCTCTTTGAGTGCCTGAACTACATTGGATGGTTTGGTTTGTTCTTTCATTAAGATTTTTTAGTTAAATTTTTTGCCTGAGCGATTTTGGATAACAATGCCTGTTCGATACTCTTAGATAGGTTTGCATTTGCAGCCGCATAGTTTTCTTCGATTATATTTTTTATAAAACTCTTTATTTGGTCACTCATACAATTATTTATTAATTCCCGTTTAATTTTCGGAAAAAGTCAAGTATTTGATTGGATACAGCAGCTTCCAGATCTTTACGAGGCAAGTTTTTCAATCCTCTCTGGAAGTCATTATATATCTCCTGATAATCCCCGCTCTCAGCCAGTGCGTATTCTTTACTCTCTAGTATACCATTGACAAAAGCATCCGGACAGCTCGGATCTGCCACCATATCAACTGCGATCAATCTCATGTCTTTCACCACATTAATACCGTTAGCGTTTTCTTCCAACCGGCCGACTGATCGGGTACTAAAGCCAACCGAACAACCGTCTTGTATCAAGTTCCTAGCTATAACTCCACATGGTGTGCTTAATATTTGAGACTTACCTACAAACTTTGTACCTTCTTGCTTGAGTTCCACTATCATGTGTGATGCTCTCTCTAGATCGACTTCAGCTTTAGTCGGGTGATTCAACTCGCCCAACGCTCGCTTGGTCATGACCATCTCTTTGTTATATCGCGCTGCCTCACGTGCTAGCTCATCCTCCTCGTACATGCGTTTATTCTTATTAATAACATCTGCTTGAGCGTATACACCTAGAACATACATTCGATCACTCTTGTCCTTACTGTTTTTTTCTTCAATTATATATTCCAGGGGTTCAAAGGGTGCTTTGTCAACTATTAGTTTATGTGCCATGTTAAATATTTATGCAATTTATCAAGAAAACAATTCATCTTCCGTTAATATAACAAATTTGTAGTTATGTTTCTTGCAGAATAATCGAGCAGCCTGCCACTTTGCTTGGTTTATTGCATACATTGTGCTCTCGTATATCATTGTTGTTTTCTTTTTGTTACCGTGAGGTTTTGGTGGCAACGTCTGTTTCTTTGGTTTGATCTCAACAAGATACTTCTCAATCGATTTAGTCTTAGTTTTCATATGTACCACGTTATCAACCAAGTATTTATGCATGCGACCATCAACTGGTGATACATAAGGTACTTTGCAGGTTTCACTTCCCCATTTAATAACATTATTATTATTGTCACACCACCTGAAGAACTTAAGCTCCCAACTGCTCAAGTATCGAGGATATTTATTACCGGCATATTTATTTGGATGTGTAGGCTTGTATACACCTTGTATATAATTGCTATTCTTTTTCCTAGGCATCAACCTACAAAGAAGTTAGGAGGAGCTACATCTCCCATTCCAGCAGCACCGGTGTATAATTGTTCTTCGAGTGCATCACGTTCAGCATTACCTTCTTGTAGCAGCTCCTGATAATTGACCACACCACCACCAAACAGCGCTGTGTTAGCGTATTTACCTCGTATACGACCCAAGTTTATTTTAGTCAAGGCCAAAGCATACTTATACACAAACGCTTCCTTGAGTAGATGAGCTAATGGTTTCTCGACGTAACATCCAATCAATCCCCAGAAGTCTGCTCTATTTGGTCCATTAGGTTCTGGCATGACATATAGTCTTTGAGTTCGATCGTTGAATCTAGTGTGCCAGAATTGCGATAACATCTTCTTTCTAATGTCTAACCATTCTTTCAAAGTGTACCAGCTCACTAAATCAAAACCGTACTTACCCATTGCGTAGCTAAAATATGTTTGTTGAGCCAGTGTCTGCTCTATAGTAAACAGAGTGTTAACTCCACTTGACGTGCCTTCCTCAAATGAAAACACATCCATAACTCTCCTGTAGCTCATGGTTAATGTGTCGTATGCTGCCGGTGCTTCAACTAGATCTAACTTTTCATTTATGTCTTTATTGACAGTGAACGGGGGTTGAAACAACCCAGACATGTTTCCAACAGACATACCTTCAGTCTCTTCTTCTGGCCACTCTATATCATTATCCATCTCCGGAGTGTTGGTCATCAGTTTATCCAGACGTATTCCTTTGCCTGGCTCATACAGCTTAGAATTAAATATTAAATACTCCTCAGTGTAACCAGCATATTTTGTGAACATTTCACATGCTATCGCTATATTGTCATACACTTGAGCTGCATGCGTTTCGATGTTTATCTGCGGCCACCCTAAAGAGTATGCTATGCGTTTAGCCAAGTCAGCGATGGTTTTAATCCTGTGGTTTAAATTGGTACTGTAGAAGTCACGATGGTCCGCGCTCAACGAGTGGTTCATGTTTGTATTATCTTCCATCACGTTATTAGAGAGGTTTTACCCATATCATTCCAATACGGTACATAGTCTACATCACCCACTACTCCATCTCCATCAGCATCAGTTTTTGTTATTTTCGTGTTTGGTGGACCGGAGGTGGGAATTCCCCAATAATTATAAGTAGCGTCTATGTAGTTATCAGTCTGTTGCCATAGAGTGGTAGATCCAAACGTACCAGTGCTGGCAGTTTTTCCAAATTTATTTTCATGTATAGTTACAATACCGGTTGATGATGTCACTAGTATACCAAAATCTGAGAAGAGATCTATAGGTTTCAACCAATTACCAGTTACAGAAACGTCACCACCATCTATCCATATACCCTTCTTAACATTTAAGAACGTGTTATCTTCTATATGAGCAGTACCTTTTATGTACATTATATCTCCACTAGTGGGAGATGAGCTTGGAATGTTGAATATACATTTTTTTATTTGAATGTTTGCTCCATCATCTATAAAAACATGCCAATCACTAGTAGCAGTTTGGATGCGGTGTAGGTGAATATTTGCACTAGAATCTACTAACAGTCCATGAGGTGAATTATGTAACATGCAATCAGTTAATGTAATATTACCAGACAGGCAATCTGTAATTAGTACGCAAGCACTAACAGATTCTACTGATAGGTTGTTAATATTAACATCAATATCACCAGATAGTGTAAATGTTTCAGCTGCTCCTGGTAGTCCAATGTTACTGACGGTTGAACCCGGCCAGCTATTACCATTGATCGTTACACTCTTATCTATAAAAATTTGCTCCTGGTATATATTCCCATCTGGTACATGTATAATATCACCATCATTAGCATATGTTACAGCACCTTGTATGCTGCAGTGTGCTGTGTTTTGAGTCTGATTCAATACTGCATCAGAGTGATTGTAGCAATGAGTAGGTGTAGGAGTCGGCGTTGGTGTTGGTGTAGGAGTCGGCGTCGGTGTTGGTGTTGGTGTGATGCATATCAATTGAGGTAACTGCTTGACGGTCACTGCACCAAATGTAGAGCTGTAATCGGTATCATATACCATTTGTACTACTGGTATATCATCTGCTTCTGTTTTTGTTGGATCTAGTTGTGAGGGCAACCAACCATTATTAGAAGCGACAACATAACAGTAATATATGACAACATCCAATATAGTAAAATCACCATCCTCATCAAAGTCATTTTCATCTGGCTTGGCAGTTGTTGTTGGTATATTATCAACAACCACACTACCAAATGTTGACTTGTATGAAGTGTCATATACAAACTGCACAGTAGCTATATCAGATGCATTAACACCAGTCAACCAGCCATTGTTTTTCGCCTCAACAAATGAATATAGTATAATTACATCTACTATTGTAAAAACACCATCACCGTCATAATCTGTACAGCTTCTGTTCACTGCTATTTACAAGGTACATCAACTGTATCTACTATAGCGCCAGTAGGTATAGGCATTAAGAAATTCTCCGGCTTCCAGTCCATTTGCTGCACTGGTGTAGTCATTTGGAAGCTCGGTTTATACGTTATAGATGTACCGTTGTCAAGGGTGGCAATCAAGTTCCGACCAGTATTGGTGGTGCTCGTCCAACCATCAACAATGTCTCTTAAATCTTGAGCTGTTGTGAAACTTCCGGGGCGGATTCTTATAGTCCCTACAGATGATGGCAGAGGTGCGGTGAAGTTCATGATCTCAGTCTGATCACCAATTCCAGGTACTAACTTAACTTCTTTGAATGCTATAACAGTCGCACCACTAATGTACTGAATTATAAATCGTTTGCCTTGCGCTGTCGGAGAGGGTGTAGGTGTTGGAGTCGGTGTTGGTGTAGGTGTTGGTGTTGGGGTTGCTGTTGGGGTAGGTGTAGGTGTAGGTGTCGGTGTAAATGTTGGGGTTGGTGTAGGTGTAGGTGTTGGAGTAGGTGTAGGTGTAGGTGTCGGTGTAAATGTTGGGGTTGGGGTTGGTGTGGGTGTTGGGTCACACGGCACCAGCATGTCAAACGCGTCTGTAGGAGTGGGTGTAGGAGTGGGTGTTGGCGTTGGTGTGAATGTAGGTGAAGGAGTGGGTGT
>Ga0222717_10003852_pt1 | contig 11168 bp, 12 predicted proteins | sample C33_18DmetaG_FD_165053 | JGI IMG/M metagenome (GOLD analysis project Ga0222717, IMG submission 165053) | Estuarine water microbial communities from San Francisco Bay, California, United States - C33_18D | ecosystem: Environmental > Aquatic > Marine > Unclassified | place: USA: California...
CTAATATTGGTAAATTAATTCAAAAAGATCCTAAGAAGTGGGAAAAGCTTATGTCATCTGATGATCAAAAACTAATGTTAAATGTAGTTAGAAACTTCCACGAAAGAACGGCTGCCGAAGGTTTATTTTATGTAGCTGAATTAATTGAAGCTCCAGGTTGGACTCTTTTAAAGCAATTGATGGATAACAATGGATTAACGGCAAAGTCATGTGATAAAGCAACGCTTAATACATTTGTTAGAGAACTATTTACTAAAACGCCAGATGAAGCATACGAAAAATTTGACAAGTACTTTAAAGGTTTAGGTAAATATCCAGATGGTTGGGATAACAAAGAATTGCAAATAGAAAATGCATTAGCAAGAAAGGAAGCTTTCGGTTTGATATTTTCACCATTGGCATATCATGTTAAAGATACTTTAAATTCTAATCAGTTTTTAATTGATGCTTTATCAGAGGTTGTACAAAAATTCGACGTACTTCAACTTTACATTGATCTTAGAATCAACAAAACAAAAAAGTATCAAAAGTACACTCTTAAGAAGTTTGCAAACGGTAAATTCTTATTTAATGCAACTCCTTCTGTGAATTTACCAACCAGAAATAAGTTTGGTTTTAAAATGGTAAAAAAGTAATATAATATTAAGAAACTTTATAAAAAAGCGTGATATATAATAAGAAGAGATTACTCTTCATCTTCTAAAAATATCGTATTCATATTATGACCGAACAAATTCCAGAAGCTGGCATTACTTCTGAGAATGAGTCAAAGACAAATGAAATCGGTAATGCTAATGAAGTGATAATAAATCCTAAAGACCTTAACAGTGAGGATTTATTTCAATTATTTGAAGTATCGACCGATGAAGATTCAATTTGGGTTAATTTCGGAGTTGGTGGTCCAGCTTGAAACGAAAGAAAAAAGAAAGGCGCTAGAAAGCGTCTTTCTTCGTTATATATAGCTAGTAAACTTTATTGAAACAAAATAAAGATAAATAGTATAAGATAATAAACACTATAAATTTTAAAACAATGAAAACAATTTTAATTATCGTGGCAGTATTAGCCGCAATCGCAGCAGCAGTTTACTTTCTAACTAAGAAAGGATTTATTGCAGACAGAGATGGAGACAATATTCCTGATGTTGTAGAAGACAAAGTAGAAGACGTTAAAGCAGCAGCGAAAGCTAAAGCAAAAAGCGTTAAAGCAGAAGCTAAAGCAAGAGCTGCAGTAGTAAAAGAGGAATTAGGTGATGTTGCTGATGCAATATTAGGTGTTCCAGTAATCGAAGGTAAAGTTACTAAAACTAAACTTAAAACATTATCAAAAGAAGATTTAATTACTTTAGGTGATAAAAAGTTTGATGTTTCTTTCGAAGATGGAATAACTAAAACAAGTTTAGTAAACAAGATCTATTCTCTGTACTACCCAAACAAAAAATAAAAAAGACATAATATCATATGCCATCGTTTATCAATTTTAACAACAAGCAAAAGTTACAGTCTCAAGATTATACTAAACACCAGATTTCAGAAGCGTTATACTTAACTGAAACTAAAGATAGTAAAAAAATTGAAACTTTAACTGAATCTCTTAATAGAGTATCTAATCTTAGTGAAGCATTAAGTTTATTTGAAAACAAATTAGTTGCGATGAACGCATTGTCAGCTACTAAACAAACATATAGCGGTACATTGTATGAAGGTCAATTCTCATGGATGACTCAAGACACTGGAGATCAAATTGGTTCTGAAAAAGAAAACACAATTGAAGTATGGATGTACGATAACAAAGGGAATTCTTGGTATGAAAAAGGATACGACGGTTATGGTGAATTCGGTGGCATGGATTATTATGAATTACTTGCTAGAATGAATGGTTACACTGATGAAGATTTACAAGACAAAAAAATCTTAAAATCTATCAGAGTAATGGGTAAAGGATCAATGAGAGATATTGGTATTGCGCTTGCATTCGGTGAAGGTAAGTTAAAAACAAGGGACAAGGGAGGTGATGTACTTTTCCCGGCACTAGTTGCTGACGGAAGATATAATTGGAAAAGACATAACTTTAAACAAGAAGCAGAGTCTGATCCAAACCAATCATGGTTCCAAGAAGAGTATGATGATTATGAGGATGATGAAGATTACGAACAGGGTTGGTATGAATCTTTCATGACAGAAGCTCAAAGAGTTAATGAATGGGGTTCTTCAGATCAATCTATCTTTTTAGATGCAATGCATAAAGATGCTGGTAAGCCAAAGAAAATGCCATCACCATTTGATAGCAAATTAAGGGCTGCCGCAGAAAGTGCAGTTGATTTTTATTGGGAAGATTGGCCAGAATACAAATCAGACAGAGAAGGTTTGGTTGATGATGCAGTTAGAAGTTACTTAAGAAGATACTTTAAGAAAGACTTTGAAATGATGCAAAGAATGTTCGAACCAATGGAATCTTTAAAGATTGAAGAGGGTAAATCATTCGATGAGTTATACGAATCTGCATTACTAGAAAATGCTGTTAGAGATTTACATTTTGAAACAGATCCTAAAAGGGCTGAAGAAATGAAAATAGCTATCGGTACATCTCAAGGTGAAGTTGTTCCTAGAAAACAAATTGAAGGCGGTGAATATTCACTAAGAAGATTTAGAAAAGAAATTAAATATGATGAGACCGGTGAAGATCTTGGTGTATTTAAACCTGGCAGTTATATGGCTGCAACTTCTACATTAGGAGATGGTCCACATAAGAAAGCTGTTAAGAAAATAAAATGGAATCAAAAGAAATACGATAAGTGGATTTCTGATTTAGCATATGATAACGACGGTATGGGACAAGACTCTAGTTATGGTTATGAAATGGCACAAAATGCAAAAATGGAACCAGGTCTTATTGATTGGGTAAAGAAAAACTTTAGAGGTGAAGATCCAATGCAAAGAATTCAATGGGACATTGAAGGCTCTATGGAATCTGTAGATACTAAGAAACTAACATGGGATTCATTAAAAGAAGCACTGGGTCTTAACGAGTCAAAAGTTAACGAAGGTCGTTCTATTAATAAAATTTCAAAAGAACACAGTGCAGTTGTACTAGATATGGCAAACACTGTTAAAGAATGGAAAGTAGCAGAAGGTGACAGAAAAACAGATCTTTTAGAAAAACTGAGATCACTTAATAATAGAAAAGCAGAATTAGAAAAAGAATTAGATCAAGCAGTTGCTGGAAAAGATTCTGAAGTAGAACTTGCTTTGAGTGAAACTGAAACTATTCAAGAAAAGGCTTATAATAAAAAGTCTTTAATGAAAGCTATGAAAGGTGACGACGGCATGATCCAATTGGGTGACGGTCAAGAATATGTTATTTACGCATATGGTAATGGCAATGACGAAAACGATGCTATGTGGGGAGAAGACTCAATCTTTGCACTAGATCAAGACGGTGGAGAACATGAAATTAAATATTCTGATATTGTAAGTTACAATGAATCAACTGTTAACGAAAAGGACGATGCAGGAACTCACTTAGATAAGCTTGCTGAATTAGTAGGTAATGCTAATGATTTCTTTGCAATCGGTAAAGAATTAAAATCAGGTAAATACAAATACGACTATAGCGATAGTATGATGCCAATGTATACGATAAAGGCGGATGGTTTTAAATTTGCAATACTTAACAAAAGATATGTTGATAGTGGAGATAGAGAAGTTGGAGAGATTGCAATTGGTTTAATGGAATCAGTAAATCTTACTAAAAAAAAAGTTGAATCTTTAAACGAAGGTTTAAGAAACGATCTTAAGAAGTTCATTAAAAAAAATCAAAAGGAACTTGATAGATTAGCAGACGGCGAAATGTGGGAACAATTATACTTATTCTTATACACAGAGTTTGATGTAGAACCTGAAAGCGATGAAGCCAAAGAAATCAAAGATGCATTTGATTTAACGTATTAAACTAAAACACAATAACTTAAAAGAAGACTTCGGTCTTCTTTTTTTTTGTTTTTCCCGATATATACTTTGTAGCACTATGCTCAGAAAAATATGTTGTTATACAATGGCAAAAGAATTAAACGAAGATAGTGGGATTAAAGTTAGTGTAAAAACCTTAATCGCAATAGCTGTGGCAATCACAACAGTGGTAAGTTTTTGGTTTGCGTTTCAAGCTCAACTCGATGACATGCGAGATGATATTGACGAAGCAAAAACTTTACCAGCTCCTAACATTTCTAGAACAGAATACGAACTTAAAGATGAGTTAGTACGTTCTACAATATTAAATACACAAGAAGATGTAGAAGAAATGAAAGAGGATTTAAAAGCAATTGAAAAACATCTTCGTAACAGATAACATGAAAAAACTATTATTACTTATTATCGCGTTGGTGTCATTTAGTACTGCGGACGCACAAATTACAAAGAAAGTTAAGAAATTCTTTAAATACTCTACTGTTTATGGTGTTGCTGGAGAAGCACAACCACAAACTAATTCATTTAGATCTTATTATGTAGATCAAGGTGGTGAATTATTTGACATCACACCAGATGCAGAACCTAACTATTCATATGGATTCGGGATTAGAAAGGTTGCAAGATTTGATTATGAGAATAAACCTAATGCATTCTATGATGGTACAGAAGTACAAACAGGATTAAGTTCTAATGTTGGTGCCGTACAAGGTTGGGAATATAAATTCCAATGGGAATGGGCAAGACAATTTGGTAATGAATATACTAGAGAAGATATATTTATTAGATATTTAGGTAAAAATTATATCTTTAAATTAGAACAAATACAAGATGGTTTAGCAGATCTAGATTATAGAGCTGTAGATCTTAGATGGAGAAAACCAATCGGAAAGAAATTAAACCTTTCAATAGGTGCAGCATTTAGAACACACAGACCATATGGTTACTTACCAATTGCAGACTATTTAGAAGATAACCCATGGTGGCAATTAGCATATGATAATGGATATAACGATAATTATTATGGCATTGACTATGATAACGATGGAGAATTAGATAACTTTGATTTCTATTGGAATAATGCAGATGGTGAAAGAGTTTCAGATACAGATTTAGATTTTAGAACTAATGTATTTGGTAATATTGTAAATGAATTTAATAGAGATGGCCTTTGGGCTATAGAAGATTTAGGTACAATTTCTCCAGTGATTGGATTAGACTTTTACCACTACTCTAATGATGGTAACAATTGGGTTCATGCTTGGACTTCAGTTATGCCTTACCATAAACAAATTATGGGCGATGAAGATTTTAGCTATCAGTTATGGAATGACGGTAAGCAATGGACTGACTTTACACTCGGTGCAATGACAGGATGGAAAATAACAAAAAAACTAGGAATTTTTGCAGAAGTAAATTACTTACAATATTGGGACAGACAAGTATATGTTGCCAAAGCTGGTTTAAACTTCCAATTTAGATAATATGAAAAACTTTACATTTATAATATTGATTGTATTTGGCCTTTTAGGATCAACTACTATTGCAGATGGAAACAAGAGTGTAAATATAGTAGAAGACACTCCTAAATACCTAAACACAGACACTTTTGATAAAGCTGTCAATACTGGTATTGTTATTGTAGAGTTTGTGGCATCGTTTGCTGATAAGTTTGAAGATTGGAAAGATATCGAAGATGGTGTATATTATAGAGTTGATATTGAAAAATACCCAGATCTTAAAAAGAAATACAAAGTAAGATCTATTCCAACTATTATTGTTTTTAATAATGGTTCTAAAGAATTAACATATCGTGCAAACATTATGTTAGAATTAGATGTAACAGCAAAAGAGATACATGAAGACATAGAAGATTTATTTTCAGATAAATTTTAAAATAAGTCACTCCATATTTTTTTATGTCATAAACTTTTTGTATATTAGTTGTATAATAAAAAGATAAACTAATTATTATGAAAAGTTTTAAGATACCATTCATGATGATGTTGTTGCCATTTTTGTCATTATCACCAGGCGCAATATCAGATAATACGTTTCCAGAAGACAAAAGATTACCTAAAGTAGCTATCGCTACACTAACACCAGCACCAATTGAAATAGATACTACATTTAAGTTAGTAGAAGCTTTAATTCAAGTAGAATCTAGAGGAAATGAAGATGCGGTTGGAGATACTGATTTAGGAGAGCCTTCTATCGGTGTATTACAAATTAGACCTATTATGGTAAGAGAAGTCAATAGAATTCTCAAAAGAACTGGAAGCGAAAAAAGATATAAGAAGAAAGATCGTTTTAGTAGAGAAAAATCTATTGAAATGTTCATGGTTTGGAAAAACTATCACCACCCTGAAGGTGGTTTTGAAACTATTGCAAGAAATTGGAATGGTGGACCAAGGGGCTACAAGAACAAGAGAACCGAGTACTATTGGGCTAAAGTACAATTAGAGCTAAAAGAGATAGATATATAATCTAATAATAAAAATGTACATAGCATGAAGAAAGTAAAATTATTTAACGAGTTCGCTGAACCAACTAACGAAGATTGTTGGGATGGTTATACAAAAGATGGTATGAAAACTAAAGGCGGTAAACAAGTACCTAATTGTGTTCCTACATCAGAAAACGAAGTTACTGAAGCTAACGCTGATGGAACTATCTCTGACGATGAAGATCAAAGAAGAGACGAATTAGAAATGGAAATATATCAAGAAGCAAAAGCATTTGCAGAATCTGTAGTAGCAAGATCATATGATATAGGTGGTAATTTCAGAGGACCAGGTATTCAAGCTGATATGGCTAAACAAATTAAGAAAGCCTTTAAAGACGCTAAAATTAGAATATAAATATGAAGACATTAAAATACGACGATTACTTAAACGAAGGTTTTAATGCAATCGTACCAACAGGAGATCAATTCGGAGAATTCTCACTAAAGCTATTAGCAGCTAGAGATCAAGCACATATATTTCATTGGCAAACAAATTCTTTTGCTGAACACGAGGCTTTTGGAAAGTTCTACGATGAATTCTTAGAAAACATAGATTTACTAGTTGAATTGATAATGGGCATCAAAGAACGCCCAGTTTTTGGTAATAATGCTACAATATCACTTAAAGATTATTCAGAAGGTGCAGTAGTAGAATTCTTTATGCATTTATATAATGTATTAACAAACGAAATACAAATAGTTATTGATCCTATGCATGAAGAGGTTTATGATCATGCTAGACTAATTATAAGTCAAATAGATAAATTAAAATATCTATTAACATTAAAATAATCTTATCATGGATTTTAAAGACTTTCTAAACGAAAAGAATTTTCAAGTAGTTACTAGTGGAGAAGCTATTAATTATAGAATATCCTACCAATATGGTAAGGGTGGTTTTTTAGCAATGGCTAGTTCTAGTAAAGAAAATGATAAAGAACTTGAAATTGGTGATCCTAATACAATAGGTAAAGCTATCGAAGATTCAATTAATACTGAATTAAAGAAAAGAAGACAACTGTTTACAGTAGAACAAGATCATGGCTATCAAGGCGCTGGATATTCTTTCTATTTTAATATGGATGACTTACTAAAATTTTTAAACAAATAAAAACAGAACAATGAAACAAGTAAAGGTATTTGAAGAATGGACAGACTTCTTGCAGTTACAAGCTGATCAAGTAGGAATGACCAAAACAGAATGGATGGCTTTTTATGGTGTAAATGAAGCAAAACCAGCGGGACTTTCAAAAGAAGAAACACTAAAAGTTGCACAAAAATTTGCAGATGCACTTACTCAATTAGACGGTAAAGAATACACCGTTAGCTCTGATTACGAAGAGGATTCATTTGACTTAGATGTTGATGGAGAAGAATACGAAGGTGGTTCATATAATATTAATGCCGACGGTTCGGTAGTTAATATGGCAGTTTGGAATAAATCTAATGTATCTCCAACATATGGTGATAAAGACGATGACGTTAAAACTATTATAAAGAAAATCAAAAAATTAAACTTTTAAGATATGACAATTCAACAATTTTTTGACGATTTAAGATTAAATCCAATAGTAAATGATTACATAGAATATATGAAAGACACCTTAAAGGGTGGTTATATAAACTATTACTTTGAAGACGGTGGACAACATTATTCAGGTGCACCATTACCAGAATTTAAATATCATAATATAAAAGGTAACTTACATCCAGTTGTTTGGGGTGGAAAGATTAAAACTAATATGATTCAGCATTTATTTGGATCAACAGAAGTCTTATTCCGAGGTTACTGTGTATTCGGTGAATATACAGGTTCTATAAGTGCTGGAAGTTATGGAAGTAGACAAGGTTTTATTAGACCTTATATGAAATCTAAGGACAGTGATAGAGACGAACAATGGCAATATGTTTGTAGTTTAAGAACTGGTAAGAAATTTTTAGGATCAAAGTATTGGACTCCTGCAAATCCTGAGACTAAAATGTCATTTTATCAATATCTTGGTCTTGATAAATCTGCAGTTAGAGTAGTTCAAAAAGAATCACAAAAAATATTAACTGAAGCTTTAAAAAAATTAATAGATGCAATTCAAACAGATGAAAAGTATTTAGCATGGAAAGAAAGTGACAATTTAGGAGATAATGCAGATGATGCTACGGCCAAATTAGATTTAAAGAAAGTTTATAGCGAAATAGTTTCTAGCGTTGGTAGATTAAGACTAGACCAAGAAACTGATGATGAAATACAATGTAGTATTAGAGATTGGGGTAATTGGGATCATGATTATGAAGATTCTGATAGAGATGATGACGATTATGAAGATGACGATTATGAAATTTTATCTGATGCGTCTTATCTTAAAATGAATAAAATCATAGATGAGATTAAAGATAAATTCCCACAGGCTGATATTGATTGGGGAACAAGTGAAAAAAACTGGATTGATTTTACTATTACAAGAATGGCAAATGAATCTAAGGTTGAAGAGATTAAAACATCCATGATTTCCGGTACAAGCGGAAGAACAATTGATTCTTTAGAAGATAGAAAATATGAACTAAAGAAAGATGTTAAAGATGCTCAAATTGGTAATTATGTAAATATCACATTACCAAAAGGTACTATTATATACAACTTACCAGGTGGAGTACATGCTGATCACAAATCTTTAAAAAGATATGCTGATAGAAATAACAACATATATTTTGAAAAACCTACATTTTCAGGTATTAGAGTAAGATCAAAGCCAGAATTATTAGCAGACATTGAAAAGAATTCTAAAGTATTAGAAAATAAAGAAATTATAAACGAAGCGTCTTACGGCGGAAATGAAATCTATGAGATAGCAACTCCGGCTCCAAAGGCGATGCTTAAGGAAGAACTAGAAGAACTATTTGGTGATGATTATAGAAATATAGTCACAGAATTTAACAGTCCTGAAGGTTTAGAATCAGTGCTTATGTTTAACATATCAAAAAACGACATATCTAAAATTGCAGAAAATATTGGTGATGTATTAGTATTTAAGCTTCAATTAGGCGGTAGAAAATCAATAATATAATTATGAAAAAATTACAATCATTCAATTCTTTTATATCAGAGAGAAAAACAGACATGTGGAGTCCATATCAAAAAGCTGATATTTTAGCAGGCGATATGTTTGGCGAAATGGGATTATTCTCATTAAGAGATGACCAATTAGATCAGATCATAGATCTAAAGAAAGCTGATAAATTAGCTAAGAAACATTTTGGTGAGTTTGGATTTAAAACTTTAGCTGCAAAAGAAATGGAAGAGCTTATTGATAATAATCCTAAACTACTTAGAGAATCTGTAATTACTGAAAATAAAGAATCAATGAAAATAGATTCTTATTTAAATACAAAAGACGAAAGCGTTTTAGTTGATTTCTTAGACGATGCATATGGTAATTCTGACGATAAGAAAACTAGAAAGGAATGGGAAGCCGCAAGAAATGATCTTAGTTATAGTGAACTAGTTGATTATGCAATAGCTCACGCTGAAAACTTCGGTATGGACTTGCAAGATATACAAGATGCTATAGAGGTTTATGAACATGAATTTGATAAAAAGAATTGGGGTCAAGTAGCATCAACACCTGTTGTTGCTGAGACTGCAACATTTCTTACAGAAGGTAAATGGTCAAACATTATGAAAGGTGTTAGAAAGGGTGCTAAAGCTGGTCCATGGGCAATAGTTTCTATTGAAAATGGAAAAGTAATTAATCAAGAATTAGTTTCAATAATGGATGCAATTCCTGCACACTATGAAGCTGTAAAAAAAGAATTTCCAAAAGCTAAACTATCTATAGAAGATAATGAAGGTCATATTGTTTATAACGAGTCATTACTTTCTGAAAAGTTTTATTTCGGTAAAAAAGATCAATTCAATGATAATGACATTAATGATCTATACGGCTTTTATGGTACATTAGATACTCTTTATAATGACGAACAAAAACAAGAATTTTGGATAAACACATTTAACTACTTAATTTCTTCATTTGGATTTACAGATGAAGGCGCATTGTATTTCTTAAATGCTAAAATAGGAAGATGGTTAGCAGATCAATTTGCAGATAGTAATGTAACTATGGGCAACGATGGTGTGTTTGATGTAATTGACAATTTTGCTAAATCTTCTCAGTGGAAAAGATGGGCAAAAGAATATAATGAATTCGCTAAAGAAGATATGACAAATGAAAGTGTTGTATACGAAACATTTGATGATGGTTTAAATGAAGAGAAATCTTCAACTGAAGTGTTAGCAGATGATGTTAGCGGAGAATTATACACTGCAACACTTAAAGGTAAATCAGTAACTGTTAAAGCCACTACAACTACTAAAACATGGGACGATGGAGTACCTGTACTAAAATACTTAGCAAGAGGTAAAGGAAAGCCAGTCACGGTAGAATTAAATAGATCATTTGATGTTGTACATGATGTCGCACATGGTTGGTTCTATTTTACAGATGGTAGAAAATGGTTTGGTCTACATGTAGGTGATGGTTATCATTCTACTGAAGATTTACCATTTGATGTTACAATCAAAGAGTCTGTATTAGTTAAAGAAGCTAAAATGGACAGAGATGATTTTATGGATCATTTAAAAAAGAAATTTTCAATTGATTTTATTTCTACTACTGAGGAATTTAATGGTAGTGAAGGTGGAGTAT
>Ga0222717_10003857_pt1 | contig 11154 bp, 5 predicted proteins | sample C33_18DmetaG_FD_165053 | JGI IMG/M metagenome (GOLD analysis project Ga0222717, IMG submission 165053) | Estuarine water microbial communities from San Francisco Bay, California, United States - C33_18D | ecosystem: Environmental > Aquatic > Marine > Unclassified | place: USA: California...
CATCAAGAAACTTTGCAATGGGAATTTCAGATACAAGAAGACGGTAACTGGATGCAAAGCTTTATGGACTATGTAAATAAAGAGGAGGAAAAAGATGACACAAAATCTAAGCCCAAAATTGTTACATAATTTAGAACAGCATTACACACGAGTAGGTTTAATGTGGGAAGAAGGAGTACCTCTTGAAGATGCGGCTTCTGACATAAGAGTTTCTTATGAAGACTTAGAAGACATGCATTTAATTATGTTCGATCAAAACCCTAAGTACACAATAAATAATTTATTTGAACAAGAAATAACTTATCAATTTAATGCTAATAGTTTACAATCAACGGAGATAATTAATGAAACATTATAATGTAACTGCACAACAAGGAATAACTGACTTGGAAGTGTGTAGCCTTATAGGGATAGACCCTATGCTAGCTAACACACCAGAAATAAACACAGTAGCTATAGCTAAAATATATGAAAGAAATCTTATAGCAGAGAAAGAAGCTGCCTTAGAAGCTGGAATGTCTATACAAGAAGCAAACAAGATAGCCTTGTCTGCAGCAGAAGAAGGCAAAGCAGAAACAATAGAACGACTTGATGCTAGAATGAAAGCAACAGGTAATAACTACATGGAATTTTAAAATAAAAAAGCCCCCATAGATTACTCTATAGGGGTTATTTTTTTTTTTTACTTCTTTCTTAAGGAAGCTAAGTAAGCATTTTTATCTTTAACACTTGCGTTAGGAAACATTCCAGGGTGTAAACTTTTTAGCGCAGACTCAGCAAACTGTCCTGCTTTAGTACGATTCTGATACTCATAAGTCTTAGGTTGTTGTACCGTTTGACCGTTTCTCTTAGTCAAATGTCCTTCCCTATCTCTAGTATTAGAGTTCATATTTTGTGTAGAATGTTTATCGTAAGCCTGAACTATCTTATGTACATTACCACGTTGATGATTACCTGTTAGGATCTCGTCAGCCTGATGTGTTAACTGGTCTATTTTTTCTTTTAATATATCATAAGTATCTATAGCCCTTTGATTGTTATTAATCTTAGCCATATGTTCTGGAGGTATGTTATCAAATGCAGTCTTAAAAGCTTTAGACATATTTTTAAAGTAATTATTTTCTATAAGCACAGCCATCCAAGCCTTATTATACTCATCTGCAAATCTTTCTCTAAATTGTTTTCTAACTTTTCCTTCATCCCAAACAGAATTAAACCAATCAAACTCATCACCATACTTTCTCTTTAACTCATGCACAGTTATTGCCATAGCTAAATCATCTAGCACATGTAATGATGCTACAGGGAATCTAGTTATACCAGCTGAACGAGGTCTAATAGGATTATTATAATCAAGTGCTTCTCGCTCTTGCTTAAGGTCTCTATCATAAGAATTACTCGGAGTTCTAAGCCAAACTTTTCTTTCTTCCCAAGCAGCATCATCTATTGAATTAGTTTCGTTATTAATTATCCAGCCTTGCAAAGGATAAGACACCCATTTATCTTCTACCATACTGTCAAGTAAGTTTATTCTAAGACCAGGCTTCCAATCGTTTGCATAACCGTTGTTATTATAAATAGACTTACTAGGGTCTGTTACGTCTGGTTCTAAGACTGTTAACTCTATACCATTAATTAAATCTAATCCATTGTCTTGAGAATAACCAGCTAGCTCTACCATTGTAGTATAGATGTCACTCATTTTAGTAGTGTAATCTGCTATAACCGGAGCTGCTTTGTGCATAGCAAAATTAAATATCTCAGCAATCTTATTCATTTGTTCAAAAGCTGGACCTGTAATTGCTATTTTATTAGTTGGTCTCTTATCATTAGGGTTACGCTTAAAATAAATTATAGGTACTGGATCGTCTATATTACTTTCAGTTGATTTTTTGTTAAAATAATTAACATCAGCACCACCTACACCGCCCCATTCATTAATAGATGCCATAACATCATCACGAACTTTGACTTCGCTAACTGCGTTGTCTACTTTTTCTAACCATTCTAAAAATCCTGTGCGCATAGACCTTGCACTGGAAAATGCTTTCTCTCCATACTGACCACCAACTACTACTTTTTTAGAAAATTCTTTTTGAAATAAATTATTTAATTCTTTATCTGGATTTGAATTTATAAAAAATAACTCTGAAAACTTACGTAGTTCTGAGTCCTCTTGTATTTTAGATAAGAACAATGAACGAGCCATACCTAAAGTTGTCATATAGGTTTTATCGTTTTCTAATAAACCTGTTTCATCTTTAAAGAAATCACTACTAGAACCTTTAGTACGAGCGCCTCCTGATTTAGTAGAAGCTATGTCACCCATGTTTACACCAATACCAAACAAACCATTCTGTTGTGAGTCTATACCAGTAACATAAGGGTCTAAGAACTCATTCTTACCTGCTTCTTTAGCCTTTAAGAATTCATTTAGACTCCATAATGCCTGAAAAGAATCTTTATCTGTTAGAAATTCTAAGCCATCAGTATAATCAATACCAAAAGTTTCTGGTAATGCTCCTTTATTTGTTCTTAATGCTTGTTCGTATGCTAACATTTTTTCTTGAAAGGTTCTAACAGGGTGCTTTGGATCTAGTAATTGCTTAAACCTTCTCAAGATAGAGCTATACCTTAAGTTGTCATTACCCTGTAATTTATCTCCCCAATTGTTATAACCCAATTGAGACATGGCTGCTGCTACAAAATCAGCTTCAGTCTTACTATACTTATCTGGGTTTGTTTCTTTAGATAATGTAATACGTTCAGGAGTAGGAGGAATTGTAACTACTCTTTGTCCATTTAAGTTTTGCATACCTGCTAATGCTTCAGCAGCATGTCTACCAGAATTTTGTTGTAAATAATTTTGATAAAAAATACCACCATTATTTTTAACATCAGTATATTGTTGAAGCATTATGTTAACCTGTGCTTCTTCTATCTTTAAAATTTTAGCAACAATATGATTCCATTGTGGTCCTTTATAAATTAAACTAGCTACTAAATTCATAGAATAAGTATCTAATTTATTTGGCATTGCTTGTATTATATTTAGATAAGAATTTCTAACAGAAGAAATACCTCTTACAGCTTTAGCTGCTTGAGGGTCTCTCTTATCTAAAGCTATTTCTGGTGGCGGAGAGTAATGTGCATTCTTTCTTTTGCCCGGTTGAAGCGCATTAATGATACCCATTATTTCGCCTAACATACTCTTACCCATAGTTTTTTCAAAACTTATACCTCTAACAGGAGAAAAACCAGTAGCATCTCCGTTAGCTATTTCTTCTAGACTAAAAGTTTTCATTCTAGGTCCAGTATCTTCACCCATGTATTCTGTTTTAGGAGAGGTTAATGAAATACCTGAGCCTAAATTAGAAAAAGTTTTTCTTACAACGTCTCCCATAAGGTTTCTTATTTCAGGGCTGCTAAACTTAAAAGTACCAACAGTTTCCATAGAACTTCCTATAGCCTCTGTTAATACTCTTAGCATAGGAGTTTCAGCTTCTTTACCGTACTCATTAGTTGACCATAAATCAGGATCGTTTCTACCATCATTATCATCTCTATATTTTTGTTGATTCGCTATATCTTCTTGTGAGTATTTAGCAAAACGACTCTCATTAAGAGCAGAATAATAAGCAGCAGTAACTATTCCTGCTACTGAAGGATTAGTAGAAGCACCAACGCCAAATTCTTTTTCAAATATTCTTCCAAGTTCAGTGATTTCACCAGTTGTTTGGTCTATAGATGCAGTATATAAAGCTGACTCTACTTGGTCTCTAACTGCTCTCAACCATTCAACTTTATTTACAACTGCGTTGCGTTCCATTTGAGTCCAAGCACCTAAGTTACCACCTCTATTAGTAGCTTGTCTAAAATTAATACCGCCTACTCCAACAGGTATTGTAGAAGGCTCATTACTATTTGCTTGACCTACTATATTTTCAGGACTATTTTCAGGAGAAAAGAACCTAGCTAAGTCACCTCTTTTTACAGGCAATCCTGATTTATTACCACTCATTTGTTCTTCAGCAGTTAAATGTTGTATACCACCGGGAACACTAATAACTCCTGTTTGCATTGCAGCATCTATTTGTTCATCAGTTAAATTAGCAATAGGATTTTGACCAGTTAATTCAATTTGACTGTTAATCCATTCTTGAACTTCAGGAGTAAACTGTTCATTTTGTCCTAATATATTCCTACGGACTGCAGCAGCTTGCATGCTTGCCCACTGTTGTTTTTCCCTATCACCAAGAGTAGCTCTGTTTCTAACTGTTGCCATTGACGCTGAGTCTGTGTCGAACTCAACACCCGGAGAGTTAGGAGAACCACCACTTACAGTTGCTGAATTGTCAAGGTAATTAGGAGCTCCTAATTCGTTACCCCATCTTGATTGGTTCTGTGTGTCTATCACTGCATCAGGCTGTGTAAAAGCCTGACCATTTTGTATTGAATTATTTAAAGCAGCTAACCTATCTGCAGCTGACATTAAATCAGTTGCACCAAGTTGCTTACCAAATACATTTACTTGTAACGCCATATTCTAATCTCCTAAGTTTGCTGCTTTTTCAGCTAATTTTTGTCTAGCTGAAGTAAATACACCTATTCCTGGTGTTATTTTGAAGAGTTTATTTAAGGCTTTTTCTCCTTCGCCTTCTAATCCATACTCAAGTGACTTGAATGCTGAATCAACAGTACTAGATAGCGCTCCGAGTTCTCCCCAAGCCCTATCCATTGCTGTATCTGCTTCAGAACCATATAAAGGAAATACTAAGTTAAATGGTCTTTCATATTGCCCCATAAGTCCAGATGCTTGTACACCTCTTTGGAAATACTCTGCATCAGTAAGCCAAGTAGGACTATCTCCGTATTTGATTTCATCTTTAATAGCTTGTCCTATAAAACCTAATGCAATAGTAGACATCATAATTGCTGCTGCATTAACTTGTTCTTGTGGACTTCCTTTCCCAGCTAAATTCTTTAATATAGGTGCAATAATTTGTGATGAGAAAACAGATAAGTAACCTTGAAACATAACAAGTAATCTAACACGACCATCACTATAAAATAAAGGTCTTTTACCGGGGTCAGGGTTAACTAACGCAGCATCTACAAAGTTACTTCTCATCATATCTAATTGCCTAGATAATGTTATTGCTTGAGAGCCTAATGGACTACTATAATCATGCCTAGTTTCCATTAACCACTCAGGATAATTTTTCTCTATTTCTTTTGCATCAGCTCTAGCATCATAACTAGGGTCGGCTTCAATTCTTTTTGCTATCTCTAGTGCTTTGCCTGCCTGCCAATTTCTATAGTCTGTTTCTAAGTTTATATTATCTATTACTATCTGTCTTGGATCGCCTCCAAGCTCTTTTAGTTTAGCAATCTCTCTAGCTTCTTTATTAGTAAAAGCTGAGGCATCATTCTTACCATAGGTTTCTGGATCCCTGTCTGGTATTACATTACCAAACCTATCCGTACCACCTCCATATAAAGCTTGTTCAATAGTACCCATTGCATTAGCAATATAATCATTTGCAATACTACCTCTTAACATTCTTATTGCTGTTGTAAAGGTTGTTAGCCCTGTTACACTATAAAACGCTGGCATAACTTTTCTTTGCAACCAGTTCCTTCTATCATTACCAACTTCAGCATCAATAACGTGTCCAGCACCGTACTCGTGAGTCAACATACCTCTCCTACGCATGACATCTAAAGCAAATTCCATTTGACTTTCACTTATCTCTGAATCAGCTATTTTTCTTAATTGAGCTGCAATAGCACCACCACTCATTTTAGCAGCCTTATCTAAAGCTTTAAAAAACATTTTCTTATCTGAACCTAAGAAGGCTAAACCTATCTCTGGCATAGAAGAAAACACAGCAAGAGGCATATAAGCTAGTGCCATTAAAGCACCTGCATTAGCGAAAGCAGCTCTTAAATTTTTGTTTTCAATCTTATGATACTCTCCTCTATGAGCTTTGTAATGATTATAAATAGTACTTGCTATTTCTGGCATCCATTTGTCTGCATATTCCTTACCCATTGTGTCAGTTAACTGTCTTCTTATCTCTATTATCCTAGAGTTTAAACGATCACCACCAAATCCTGTTGCTATAGTGTCAGAAGTATAATGAGCTATTTCTGTTGCTCTAAGATTAGTACCGCTTAAAGAATTTTCTTCCCAGAATTCTTCAAACACAGGGTCATTTACATTGTACCTTCCTCTCTTTTTTAAACCAATAGGTTTTTTAGTTAGAAAATTAGTGTTAGCAAATTCAGTATAGTCGTAACCCCCCGGAGTACCTTCTATTAATTCCATTTCTATTTGAGCTTCTTTTTCAGTATATCCTTTTTCTTTTAAAGCTCCTATAAATTTTTCTTTGTTAAGCATTGCTTTTACACCACTAATCTTACGGTCTGTAAGAGTATATAAAGGACTTTTACCTTTGTATCTAGGGTTTGCTAGCTTATATATTTCCATCTGTTCACGTTCGTATTCTTTTTCTATTCTAGATTTTGCCCTCTCAAAAGCTGCTCTCTTATTAACGTCAATATTATTTGCATCTAAATAATCAGCCCACTCATCACTAGTACTAAGCTTGCCTTCATTTCTTAATTGATTTTGTTTTAAAACATAATCTCTAAGTTGGTCGTAAGCTTTAGAACGATTGGATTCTCTATCTCCACTGATACCTAGTCCAAGCCTTAACTCTTGCATTATATTCCTTAACAAATCATGTTGACGTCCTTCAAACACTCTCCTGTTCTGAACATGTGTGTTACCAGATGCTACTCTGTCATGTATGAATCCTGAGAAAGAAAATTCTGATGCAAGAACTTTAGAGCTCTTCCATGCATTACCCATCCTTCTTTTTAATACATTATACCCAGAAGAAAAAGCTACGTTGTCTCTTAACACTTCACCTGCCTTATTAAGAATAGGTTTAGCTGCTTGTCCTTCTTCATAATTAGCAATTTCTTCTTTTACAGCAGCATCGTTTGCCTCTACATTGGAATCTACTTCAAATGCATCTGCTAATGATATCCCTTCTTCCCTAGCTCTTTTCAATGCTTCACCTATAGTAGCTGAACCTGTAAAGCCACCTCTTATTAACTCTCTTAAAGCATCTTGTGAATCTTTAACTAACTTAGGGTCAGAACTAGTCTCTATAATTTTAGATAACGCCTCTATTGTCATATCCTTATCAGACTTACCTATAAAAGCTCTTTTAATATTTCTTTGAGAAGAAGCGTTAATTATAGCAGCCATATCTAAAGGATCGCTCGTATCATATTTACTATTTTGAGTACCTTCCCATACACGTTGCCTTACATTTAAAGATATAGGAGAACTTTCTTGAAGAGTAGATAGTGTGCCACCAACAGAACCACCTAAAGCAAATCCAGCTGCTGCTGAATTTTCTAATAGCTTTCTAAATTCTTCTTTATCAAATACACCTTCGCCTTGAGCAGAACCCCAATAAGCAGCACCATATTGTGTTGCTTCTTGTGCTGCTTCTGTACCAGATTCACTGACGGCACCAACAGCTGTTCTACCTGCAACAGACTTAGCATATATTTTCCAAATAACATCATTACGTTTGATGTCACTCATCATCATAACCATTTCTTCTTTAGTAGCTTGTTTAAATATGGCATCAACTTGTGTTTGATTCATATTATTTTTCTTCATATAAACAGCTTTCATTTCGTTTATACCGTCTTTAGTTCCTATCTTATTAACATTCCAACCTTTACCAAACATTCCTGAGCCACCAAGTCTTTCAAAAGTAGCCATAGCTAATCCAGCGCCAATAGCTAATTTAAAAGACTTTTCACTAATGTCTCCCTTCATATCGTTAGCTGTCATACCAGCATATACTAATGACATACTAGTAAATGTAAGAGCTTGCATGCCCGGAATAGGAATAAAACCAGCAGCCATCATAGCAAAGAAAGGAGCTGAACCACCTAACGCTCCAACAAACCAATCACTAAAGTCTTCATAGTTATGTACGTCATGTATGTCGCTTGTCCATTCAGGTAAATCACTTATTTGGTTTTGATTAAATTCTTTGTTAGCTCTTCCTACGTTTTCTAAACCTTCAACGCCCATTCTATTACCTAACATCTCTGCAAAACCCCAGAAACCTGCTTGTAAAGAATCAACACCGCCTGATAAAGAACTTTTAAACACGTCATCAGCTTGGTTATAAAGGTCTCTGTCAGTATGTCTTAGAGCAACACCTCTGTGATAACGAGAATCAAAGAACTGTTCTGTAGGAGCAATTTCTTTTGTAAAGAAAGCATCTTTCTTTTGTGCAGCAGTATACTGCGCTCTAAGCTCATCATAAAATTTATTAGTTTCTCCATTTTCTCTAGCAAGTTGACCTTGTAAATATAATCTACGATGGTCTTCATCAATCCTATCTCCAGCACGATCACCACCACCAGATTGAAGAGAGACTAAACCATTATAGTATAAAGCTTCTGCTAATGTTTGACCTGTCTCAGGATTAAAAATGTCTATTATATCTCTGGCAGGACCATCCGAGTTTGTTCTCTTGTCTTGGTCTCCAGTATAACTTATACCAGTAAAACCTTGTTCAGTTATTAATCTTCTCAGGAAATTTGTTTGAGCATCACCAGAGTTAGTAGCAGTGTATATACTTTCCATATGGTTAGGGTGAAAAGTTTCAAAGGTATCGTAACCTCTAACTCTTTTTCCATTACCATCTATGTCAGCAAGAGTATCTCCATCTGTAATACTATATTGATTACCATCACTCATTGTAAAATATTCCATACTAACTCCTGTAATTAACTTCTGTCTATTTGCTTAACTTGTTGGTATAACCAGCCAATATAACCATATTCTTTAGCTGACTGAGGATTTAAACCACCCATGTCTTTAACTTCTTTATCGGTCTCACCATAAACACCTTTTCCTTGTATGTTTTTAACCCAAAAATCTCTTTGAGAACCTAGCCATTTATTTTTCTCTGGCTGAGTTTTATCTGTTAAGTTTAAAAGGTATTTAACAGCTAAGAAAGTTGGTTCTTGAGATTCAGCAATAAGAACATCATTAGTTAACTCACCACCTGTCATAGAGAAAGTACCTCTCTCTCCTTCCCAAACAGCTTCTATACCACCGTTTACTAAAGATTCAAGTTGTCCGTATTTTTCTTCTTCCATGTACTTATTATATCTTTTTGTATAAGTACCTATAGCTCTTTGAATAGAGTCTTCATTTCTACCTTCAAATATATAACCGGGGTTAGCTTGCTTTATTAATTTATCAGCAGCATAGGTTAAAAATGTATCTATTTTAGGTGCAATCTCATCATAGTTATCTGTATCTGTATAACGAGTTATAGTATCTTTTGTAAAGTCTTGTATCTTTTGAAGGACTTCATCTCTATTAAGTTTAAATTGTTCGACATCAGAAATTTGTTTAGATAACGCCCACTTTCTACCAATAGATTCTTTTTGTTTATCAGTTAAATTAAACTCTGCTAACGTAGCCCAAAAAGTAGCATCATTAATGTTAGCTGCATTTTCAATAAGCATATCAACTACTTCATCTGTCCTTTCTTTAGTAGCAGCTTCTTCTGCCATAGCAGCTTCTTCCATAACACCAAAGCCTGTAGCCATAGCGTCTCCAAAAGAATCTCCCATCATCATAGCTGCAGCCATTGCAAATAAAGACTTAACTAATTGAGGATCGTAATCTGCCAAGCCACCTATACCATCCATAAACTCTTGACCAGCAGCTGCTATAGCATTTTCATCACCATTAGCTGCTATAATATCTGTTTGTAATTCTTCTAATGCTGCTTGACCTGATGGGCTAGTACTAATCTTTGCAATATCTTCTGCCGTGACACCTTCAGCAACAGGAGCATCACCTCTTATAGCTTTTTCTTTGGCAGTCTCTGCTGGGTCTTTAGGTATTGCTTCGTATTCTCCTGTATCAGGGTCAGCTCCTAAACTCTTTTCAAATATAGACTTGTCTACAGGAGGGTGCCTTGATATGTATGCTGGGTCATATATTTCTTGCTCTGCTAATCTATCTTCTTGACTGTGAATTAAATCTATATTGTTATCAGCAAGGTCTGAACCACCAGAGCTAAGAAGAGCTTTAAAAAAATCTCTACCAGCATTAGCTTTTTGTTCACCTAAATATGCTTCCATTGCACTTTTTTCAGTACCGTCAAAAGCAGCTGGAATAAAAACATTTTCAGTTTCTATACCTCCACTATAAGTTGTTGGAAAACCTTGTGCTGTAAACCCAGGTATTTTATTATCATCTAAAAGAGAGATAGTTTCATCAGCAGCTTTTGTATGTTGATATTCAACTATTTCCTTATCTCCATTACCAAATGTTTTTACTGTTTTGTCTTTATTTGCCCCATCTTTTGATTGTGTGTTAGTAGTAACTATACTTTCTACAAACAAACCGCCGTCTTCTTCCATAGTTAATTCATCCCACGGCTGTGCAATGAAATTTTGAAAAGGGTTTTGTACTTCAAATGCCATATTAACTCCCAATCATTGTATAAGTTTTTCCATCTATTGTAACTGTTGAACCATCTTGATAACCACTAAAAGATGTAATTGGTTTATGATACCAATAACCTTCTTTAACCTCTCCATAACCTCCTTGAGGATAAACAGGGTCTTGATATTTCCACATACCTTCTACTCCGGCTTTGTCAAGCCCTAAAAAATTAGGACCTTTAGGACTAGTAAGGGGGTTCCAATCATCAGGATAACTATAAGTTTTTGTTTCTGTACTTGTGTTTGTTTCAGTATTAGTTTCATCTTTTGTTGTTGGAACTATGCTAGGTTTAAATTGATATTCATCTCCACCCATCATATATTGAAATCTGTTTTCTCTGCTATTTATATTATGGTCTCTTACTCTTAATTCTTCTGCTTTTTTTTCTTCAATTGCTTTTTGTTTCTTAGTTTCACTATTCATCATAGCACCATAAGCCATTTCACCAATAGCTTTAGCTGCTAATGCCTTGTATTTGTTTTCTTTAAATTGAGGAGCAACCGCACCGGGTTGAGCAAGTTTAGCAAACTGTTGTACACCTATTCCTTTAGCAGGAGCCCATACATTAGGACCATATCCAA
>Ga0222717_10003859_pt1 | contig 11149 bp, 4 predicted proteins | sample C33_18DmetaG_FD_165053 | JGI IMG/M metagenome (GOLD analysis project Ga0222717, IMG submission 165053) | Estuarine water microbial communities from San Francisco Bay, California, United States - C33_18D | ecosystem: Environmental > Aquatic > Marine > Unclassified | place: USA: California...
GGCATCCGATGTTCGTTTAACCCTTGGTTCTCAAGGCACAGCAGGGAACAATGATGCTAACTGGATTAGAGGTAATGCATCTACTTTAAGTTATAACTCAGCATCTGGCGATCATTATTGGGAAGTCGGTGGTGCTGAAAAGATGCGCTTGTTGGCTGACGGTCAGTTACGAGTAAATCGTACCACTACAGCCCAATATGCTACCTCTTTTAGAAACACAGCAGATAATTTACAACTGCTAATAGGAACTACAACTGGCGGTCTTCTTAATATACAAGGTAAAACAATTAATAACGGTACGGCTTATGGAATTGCATTACAAGGAGAAGGCGGTAATGTCGGTATCGGAGATTTAGCTCCAGACAGAAAAGTGAGTATAGTTGGGGAAAACAATACTACTAATAGTCAATATCCATTATCTCTTGACGCTGTAAATACGGACTATACTCTAGAGTTCAGAAGAAATGGAACGTCTGAATGGTGGATCAGACAATCGTCAAGCGGTTTTCACATACATGAGAATGGAGATGGTGACCATTTAACGGTAAAGTCGGGCGGTAGTATTGGTATTGCTACAACAGATCCCAAAGCTGTGTTAGAGATTCGTGGAAAGAATGAAGCAGAAGATGCTACTGATTCAGATGATGCTACTGGAGCAGAAATACCTATTACAATGATTAGAGGCGCCAACGGTGGATCTGCTCAAGAGTGGGTGCATTCAACTAAAGCTGTTGCGCCAGGTGTAGGAACACAAACTGCTATGATCTCATGGTACCGATTTGATCTGCCAGGAGGTTGGTCAGGAACAGGTACTCCCGGACTCTTAGAAGTGACTAACCAGATAAGCGGTATGCACTCTTCTGGTAACGCTGTTGATAGATTTATGATTATTCCTTCGAACAGTCATAGTAGTATTCAGCTTTATGGTGGCCTACAAAATACTCAAGTATATAGAACTTTTGCCGCAAGAAATAATTCAGGTTCATACACAACTTCACTAAGCACAGTGTTCTATTACGGTAATCACTCTAGCCATGGTTACGCACAAGGATCTATATTCATGAAAGTTACTCACGCTTCAAGAGAACCTATATTCACAATGTACGCTAAGTATATTGGTGGTACTGGAAGCAATAGAAACTATCTACAAAAACTACACTTCTTAGGAACAGAAGCAACGAATAATCACGTACCAAGTACTATTCATAGTTCGCCTATATCGATAACTGATTCAGCAGGAGGAACAGTATAATGGAAGTGTTTTTTATATATCAGAAATCAGATCGAGTGATAACTGGACTACTTGCAGGCACTACAGATGGTTTTATAGAAACAGATACACACGCTGTATCTACGAACAAATTAGCTTGGACAGAAGTCGTTACTGTCAGCGGTGAAGAAATGAGTGCCACATTTGAAGATGTAGAAAGCACTATAAACGAAGATTATAGCGTAGATTCAAACGGATTGGCAAGCGCCGAATAAAGGATAAACAAATATGAGTAAAGCCAGAGATTTAGCAGATAGCGCCGATAAGGATATCGCTGGTACTATTGTACTTGACGATATAACGCTATCTAATGACATGAGTGTTGCCGATAACGGCAAGGTAATATTTGGTAATGATGCCGACCTTGAGATTTTGTACGATACCACTAACAGTATTATCAAAACTACTAACACTCATAGTTTTAAACTTATGAATGGAAGTAGCGACTATATTGTAGCTACTCCTGCTAACGCAGTAACTTTATATCATAATGGTTCACCAAAACTGGCTACGGCTGCTGGTGGCGCTAATGTAACAGGAACACTTACAGCAGGAAGTGGTATAGCCGTAACCAACGGAACTTCTGATTTTTCTAGAACACACTCTACAACTGTTAACACGCTTCAAATTTTAGATTTAAAGGCTACAAGTGCGGGAAATATGGCTGACGGTTTTGGGCCATCTATACACTTTTCCGCATCTGATACAGGAACAACTAGTAACCAAGTTGCAGAAATTAATGCAGTGAGAGCAGGGTCTGATACGACATTTAATCTCGAATTGCAAACTGCTGATGCTACTAGAATGACTATAGGTAATGGTTTTGTCGATATAACAGGTACTTTAAATCTTTCCAACAACAATACTAACAATACTAATAAAGAAGGACATTTATTAGCCCGTCAATACGCCTCTGGAACAGAGACAGAAGGTTTTCAGGTATTACAATACTTTTCAAACTCATCCGTTAATAGAATAGATGTGGGCGGTGCGGCTTCAACATACAATGCCGCTACTGCAATCAACTTTTATACCGCCGCAAATACAACAACACGAACAGGTACAAATAGATTAGCTATTGATTCAACTGGTGCTACCTTCACCGATGATGTGTTTGTCGGTGCGGGTGACTATGGAGATAAACTTAATGTAACTGGTACAGGACATTTTACTGGAAATGTAACTATATCTCGCCAAACTAATGATTCAGGCTCTACAGGTTTGACTTTTGAAAAAACAAGAAGCACTTCTGTAAACGGTAATACAATTGTGAATTCTGGTGATCAGTTAGGTTATATAGCATTTCGTGGAAATGATGGAGATCAGTTTTTAGACGGTGCTTATATTCTTGCTTTTGTGGACTCTAGCCCAGCCAATAATGATATGCCAACTAACTTACAGTTTTGGACAACTGAAGATGGCAATAGTTCTCCTACGGAACGCATGAGAATAGCCCAAGACGGGCGTGTTGGCATTGGTCTTGGCGGATCTAACCCTTCGTACATGCTTCACGTAGATGGCGGATCTAACCCAGCCGCAAGATTTGAGCAAAACTCTTCCTCTGTACAAATTGGCGAGTTTAGCAGTGGGGCTGTCATATGGATGGACGGATCTAACGGAGACCTTTCTGGGTCTGACTACTTTGGTATTCATGCCCTAAACACTACTGATTTATCTTTCAGTGCTGATGGTGGTGTAATACGCATGACTATGAAGAATGATGGTAAACTTGGTATTGGAACAGCGAATCCAAGTGAAAAACTTGAAGTAGCTGGTACAGCTTTAGTAGAAAACGCTAAATTAAAAGCAATCTCTGAAAACAAGACAGACACAGCAGTTGACGTATTCGTATACGATACACGCAAAGATAGCGATGGTGGTGCATGGAGAAAGCGTACACAGAACACAAGCTGGTACAACGAAACACTCAACACATCTACTCGTGGAGCAAGAAAAGAATTTCCTTGTGTTGCTGTGATTGTTGTAAAAACAGACTCCACAGTTGTTATCTATGACGGTGATGATCCTGATATGCCAATGTGGATGGTGTTTAATGTAGCAAATAACACTTGGTTAAAACATTCGGGAAGCGGAGGATGTAAAGCAGTTGTAGCAAGAGATGGTATCATGGTTACAGGTGGAGATATACGAGGATCAATCGTTCGATTTATTGCTGACGATGGCAATGTTTTTGAATCCAGTCATAACTACGAACACGATGGCATAGTCACTCGAAATACTTCTGGTGTAGGTCCATCCATTGGTCCTATTAGAATTGTACACAACACAGTTAATGATGTAGCGATTACAGTTCTTCCAAATGCTCCTATAGATGCTGACACTGGACTACCTGTACCAACCATTGCAGTAGCTACAAGCGGTGGTGTGACTGTTATCAAAGACGATGGCAATTGTGTTGATATTACTTATACCACTATTTACAAAATTATTATGTTTATTGACTTCACTAAAGACAATAATATTATTTTTGGTAATGACGGTTACACAAGTTTACAGCGATGGGTTAAAGTTTATGAGATTCCATTAACAGATCAAACCGGGAGCAATGGATCAGATAGGTCAGGCGCACTGTTCCATTATATTCCTTACACAAACACAGGTGCATATGGAGCAAATCCAGAACATATGTTTCCTGAAAACGTAAAGTTACTTGACGTTATAAGTAATGCAGTTGCGACAGATGATATTGGAGCTGTTAGAATATCAGATGATGGTAAATTATTAGCTTACATCGCATCAGATTACAATACTGGTTACATGAACGCTGATACTAAGTTAGCTACACTTGCAAGCACGGATGATGCTAATATATCTGCATCAGGCAACACAAATCTTTTAGTTGGAGGGTGGACAAACAACGGAAGTTTCCCTTACGAAACATTCACACAATCTGGATTAGATATAACTTCAGCTATTAACACGACAGCATATGGCGCTCTCAATAAAACATGGACAGCAGTACCTGGTAGGACGTATACAGCTAAGTTTAATCTTACACTCAACAGTGGAGTAGCGCCAAGATTGTTTGTGCAAACAACTTCAAGCTTTGGTAACGGACTAGAGTATCAAACTGTTAACGGAGTGAATTGTTTCACATTTAGAGCAACAATGAGTTCGAGTAGTTACTTTACATTCGCTACAAGCAATGGTGATGCAACAAACTTCTCGGTAGCAAATCTAGAGTTATATGAAGGTGGAGTAGCTGATCGTAGTGCAAATCCTATAGGATTATCAGTATTTGGCGGAATTACGAAGACGGCTGTGGCAACGGGTGCTGACCTTGTGGGGTATTCTTTTGGTAGCAATTCAAACTACTTAGAGCAATCGTATAATAGTGGTCTAGACTTTGGAACAGGTGATTTTAGTGTCGTTTGTTGGGTAAAACCCGACTCGTCTATGTCAGCTTATCCTTCTATTGTAAATCGGTATGTAAGTAACAATCAAGAAAGTACTGCTTGGCTACTAAAGATTGCGGAAGGAACCTCTAGTTACTATTTCTTCAGTAATCAAACACAAATACTTAGTGCAACGGGTACAGTTATTTTTGGTGCCTGGCAACAAGTTGCGGCAGTTAGACGTAATGGAATTCTATATCTTTATGTAGATGGAAAGCTAGAAGAAACTGGGGCAATGACTCACACCGTAACTCAAAGTGGAGCTAAACTTAGCCTATCAAAAGATGCAACGCACCACTTAGGAAATTCTAATTTAGCCTTACTTCGAGTATCAGCTACAGCACCAAGTCCAGAACAAATTGCCTATATGTACAACCAGGAAAAGCACCTCTTTCGACCAAATGCAAAAGCCTCTCTTTACGGATCTTCAAGTCGGGTAGTAGCACTCGCATATGATGATGGCACAGAGCTACTTCATGCCGGTACAAATGCAGGACGTAGCGTGTTTCAAGGACTAACACGTATAGATAATACAACAGATGCAGTGACGCCCGCTATTAGTGCATCAAACGGAATGGTAGCAGAGGAATAAACATGACAGTAAGAATTACAAAACCAGAGATAAATGTACGTGATAAGCTTGCTGAACTTGACAAGCCAAGTGGTATTGCTGGTGAAGCAATGCTTCGTGCAGAGACACCGCAAGAACAGTTTGATTTAATTAGTGCTGGACGTAGAAACCTTTTTATAAATGGAGATTTTCGAATAGCCCAAAGAGGAACTTCACACACATATTCAAATGGTCAATCTGGTTATGATAGTCTAGATAGAATGTATAGTGCAAATTTCTCTAGCGGAACATTAGCATTGAGTCAGCAACACGCTGGACATGATGGTGTAGATGCGCTAAAATTTTTAAGAGCTACTACAGCTAGTACTGTAGGCGCTAGTGCTACAGCCTATTCGCAACAAAAAATAGAAGGCATAGAACAGTTTAATAATAAACATGTAACTATATCTTTTATGGTTAAGTCTAATGTCGATACAACCTTTCAATTAAGAAGAGAGTATAATTATGGTAGTAGTGGTTCAACCACTGAATATGATACCTTTGTAGATGTTCCTGTTACTACTTCATGGACAAAATTTACACATACTTATGATGCTATAGATTTCAGTAATAAAACAATAGGATCAAATAACTACTATTCTATTATGTTTTATTGGTCAACCAACCAGGGTTCAAATAAAGTTAGAGATGGTAATATTGATATTACAAACGTCCAAATAGACCTCGGTAAAGTAGCCACTCCGTTTGAGTATCGTTCATATGGTGAAGAACTGGCGTTGTGTCAGAGATATTATTACAAATGGGCAGGCTCAGTATACGATTTCTGTACTGAAGTTCAAAAACATGGCAGTAATGAGTATAGAGCGGTGATCGATGTACCAGTAGCCTTACGACTACGACCAACAATTACCTGGGCTGGTTTAGCGGTATGGTATGCTACAGGAAGTCTGAGCGCAGGTATCACTGCGATAGGAAACGGTTATCAAAGTTCTACTAGAACTAATATCACTAGAGTTTCTTTAAATTTAACTCCTAGTAGTATGGCTCTTGCCGCCTATCAAGTAGGAATGTTGAGTGCCGATAGTACAGCTAACGAACAATACATTGCATTCGATTCGGAGTTATAATAATGAATATACAAACAGTAAAAGTAAAACAACACGACTACTTAGTCAACGGAAACATGTCTGTGCCCAAATCTCCAGACAATCGACATTATCAAGAGATACTTGATTGGATCAATGCAGGCAATACACCTACTGGACCAGATGTTGTCGAACCAGACTATATTGCACTACGCACAGGTCCCGAAGGCTATGCTCCAGTACATGAACAGCTTGCTATGCAAACAGACGGAACTTGGGAAGCCCATATAACAGACGTTAAAACACGTTTTCCTAAGACTAACAAGGGTAGTACTACTATAGGTGATGTACCTCAGGACTTGCTAGATGCCGCTGCCGATAAACTTGCCGCAAAACAACTCGCAGACTACACTACAGCAAAATCTAGATTAGCACAATATATCGTTGCAGATGGTCGTGAAGAAGTTACTGAAAGTCAACGTACACATGAACAAGTTTGGGACGAAGATACAGAAGAAATGGTATACGTGATGGCTGATGTCATTACCGTCACTGCTATCGAGCCTGTTGATGCTACAATAACAAGACTGGCATATCTTGATGGGGATCCTACAGAAGAAACTATTGAGAACCCTCTCATCACAAAAGATAAAGCAGAGAGAGCCGATGCTCAAGCTATTGTAGACGCAACTCCTTCAAAAGTAGTGGACGCATACAACGCTTTATAAATAAGAATATACATAAACGCTATTGGGGAGAGTGAACCTTGGCAACGAATAGAGATTTCATAGTAAAGAATGGACTATCAGTGGGTGGCGATATCGCTGTAACTGGTAATGTCACATCAGACTTACACTTAAACGATAATGCCAAAATTAAAATTGGTAGTGCCTCTAATGGCGATCTTCAGATTTATCACACAACATCAGGTTCAGACGCAAACAACTCTTTCATCGAAGATATCGGTACAGGTAGCTTATATCTGAGAGCAGACACATCAGTAAGAATTCAGTCGTACGGTGACAATAACGACATGATTAGGGCTGATAAAGCTGGCGCAGTAACTCTATACCACAATAACGGAGCTCGCCTTGCTACAACAGCAAGCGGCATAAGCGTGCCAGGAACTGCTTCGATTGGTGAGGTAAGCGTACAAAGTGAATTGTTCTTAGGTTCTTCTTCAAATGGTAAACTAACGCAAAGTGGTTCAAGTTGGTTATTTCATACTTATGCCAGTGGAGCATTCGGAGAAAGATTTAGAATACTCGATACGGGTGCAAACGTCACTGGTAACTTAGATACAACTACACTAAGTTCAGGCAATATAACAACAACTGGATATCTACGTGGTCCATCGACCTTTACGATTGATCCCGCAACTCACGCTGATAATACTGGAACTGTAGTCATTGCTGGTAACTTAACAGTAGACGGTACTCAAACAACAATTAATTCCACAACCTTAACAGTAGATGATAAAAATATTGTATTGGATTCTTGTGCGGCCGATTCGGCTGCCGCAAATGGTGCTGGTATTACTGTAGATGGTGCAAGTGCAACACTCTTATATGCCTCATCTGGTGATAAGTTTGCCTTTAATAAATCTTTAGATATTACTGGAAATGCAACTGTCAGTGGAGAAGTTAGAACGACAAACGTTAATACGGCTTCTTCCACAGGCGTTCTTGCGCTGTATGGAGGAGCTACAAATCCTGGAGGTAAGATAGTATTATCAGGTGGTAATAATACTGGTGCTACGGGTTCTGGAATTGCGTTTCACGCTGGTGCTTCTACAGCCAATCCTGCCGAGCGTATGCGTATTCTCAGTGGTGGTAACGTTGGTATCGGAACAGATGCTCCAGGAACAAAACTTCATGTATCTGCAGGAAGTACAAATGCAAATACTATAGTTCGTTTACAGCAAGGAACAACCGCTGGAAACTATAGTGGAATAGAATTAGGAAGAACTGACGGTTCAGGAAATGTTCAGACAACCCCTGCCATATTTGGAGGAGTTCCTATATCTGGAATAGCAGGTGTAGTAATGGGTTCGACAAATACCGCAATTCCCGCTGTAGCGATTCAATCAGCAAACTCTTCAAATGGACACATCGTATTTAATCCAAAAGGTCAAGAAAAAGTTAGAATTAGTGCGGATGGTAAAGTTGGTATAGGTAATAACGATCCCCAAGGTCGCTTACATCTTAATGACTCTGGTACTGCTATACCTACATCGGGCTATGGCACAGGGTTGATGGTTTCACGCACAGACGGTTTGATGGGTACGATGTTTGGTTTTTTAAATAGTCCACAATCTGGATATTTACAAGGAGCAAACTTTACTAACACAGATACGAAACCTTTTCTCATAAATCCTCGTGGTGGTAACGTTGGTATCGGAACAACTAATCCAAGTACTCTTTTAACTGTAAGTGAAACTGCATCAGACCACACAAGTGCCGCTATTTCGATAGAAAACACACAAAATGGTGGTTATGGAGGTATACTAAATTTTGTAAGCACAAGAGCTGGTACTCAAGTTACCGCCGCTACCATCGGAACTGACGGGATGGAAAATTGGAGTGATGTCGCAAGCACCAGTTCAAATTTAAAATTTTCTACAGTCAACGATGGCACTCTTGCGGAAAGAATGCGGATCCACTCATCGGGTAAAGTTGGTATCGGAACGGGAACAAGTATTCCAAGTTCTTTACTAGAATTAAGAAAAACAACAGCAGGTCTTATCACCGGTGGATCAGGTAACACGGGTCCAGTTCTTACACTTCATCACGAAGCTCAATGGGAAAATGGTTATAGCGGAGGAGATTGGTTAGGAGCTATAGATTTCTCTACAGGTGATGCTTCAGTTGGAGAAGGTGTAAGAGCCTCGATAAGAACAACTGTAAATAATTATTATAATACACATGCCTTAGCTTTTTATACAGCAAATCAAGGAGATACTACCCTTGATGAGAGAATGCGGATCAAAGAAAACGGCTTAGTTGGTATAGGAACACAAAGTCCACTTGCAAAATTACATGTTCGAGGGGATTCAACAGATACTAGACTTTTACTAGAAATGGACGGAGATGATGTAGGCGGAGAAGCGAAACTTCAATTTAAAGTTGATAGTCAAGATGCTGATACTCGAATTAAAGCCGCAATTATATTTCAAAGAGAGGATCCTGGAACGAGAGGAACAGGTAATTTACATTTTGCTGTTGAAGGAAGCAATAACGATACTAATGCTACGACTGCTCATAGCAGAATCATGATTCAATCAGACGGTAATGTTGGTATAGGAAATACTAATCCTAAAAGACCCTTACAAATAGGGGCAACAGGATCTTTCCCAATTTCGTTCAACGGCAACTATCCTGATATCCACATGAACACTTACTATGAAAGTGGCTGGAGAATACACACAGCAGGGTTTGGCGCCAAAACTACTTTCAATGGAGCAACTGGTGCATTTGGATTCTCTAACGTAGCTTCTTCTCAAAGTGCTGGCGCTAACTTTACTCCTGAAGAAAGACTTACTATTCTAGCTAATGGTAATGTTGGTATAGGAAATACCAACCCAAGTGACAGACTAGTCGTACAAAAAGATAGTGCAAATATAGAACCTATACTTGTTATTAAAAATGATAATACCACAGACGATAATGGTACTTCAATAGATTTTTCAGGTAAAGACACTGGCGGCAATAATATAACATATGGTCGTATAGCAGCCATGTATTCTAATCATGCTACTGAAAAATCTCATATGATATTCTCACATAGAAATAACACTGGTAATTTTGCACAATGGATGAGAGTAACGCATGATGGTCGTGTTGCTATAGGCGCACATAGTCCTTCAGCCCCATTACATATTCAAACTGCTGACGGCACAACTAATAGTGCGGTTAATAGTTTAACGATTACAAATTTATCTAGTGGCACTACTACTACAGGGTTTGGTGGAGAGATTAGATTCCAAGCACAAAGAAATAATGGTGTTAATCAAAACACTGGTGGCATAAGATCGATTGCAGAAGTTAATGCTGGAACTAATATATCTTCTGGTCTGGCTTTTGATACAGGCACAGCTGGTGTGACCAGTGAAAAAATGCGTATTACCAATACAGGTATTGTTGATATTGGTAAAGCGGCATTTAGCAATGCTCCTACTGGCTCTAAATTCAATGTATATGGAGATGGCGAAGTATTTAGACTAGATGGTACTGGCGGCACTTCAAGAACATTCCGATTTAGAAATGTCAGTACAGGTAATCCTGGTATTATTACCGCTGATGGGTCATTAGAGATTGGCACTGAAGACGCAAATACTTCAATCGGTTTATTGTCCATGAGGGACATAACATATAAAACCACAAAAACAAACAGTACCGCAGGCCATCATAAATTCTACAGCCATAACACTGAAATCGTCAGAATTGATGGTCAACACAATAGAGTTGGTATCATGCAATCAAATCCAACTATTCCTCTTGATATAGAGCCTGATAGTTCTAAGAGAATATTTGGATCTCAACAAAATAATACTCAACATGGTTTCTGTGAATATTTAATTTCTGGTACAATTGGTGCTGGTGCTGTCACGATTACGATGCAATGCTCTAGCTATTGGCAAGCTGAAGTTACTGCAACATTCCAGCAATCAAATGGCGGCAGTGATAATAACGTATACTTTAATGGTATTTGGTCAAATAACCATACAACCCATCTATTTAAAAATAAAACTAATGGCGGAACAGTTCCTCAAATTGGATCTATGGGTGTTACCCCAACATATAGCGTA
>Ga0222717_10003860_pt1 | contig 11148 bp, 6 predicted proteins | sample C33_18DmetaG_FD_165053 | JGI IMG/M metagenome (GOLD analysis project Ga0222717, IMG submission 165053) | Estuarine water microbial communities from San Francisco Bay, California, United States - C33_18D | ecosystem: Environmental > Aquatic > Marine > Unclassified | place: USA: California...
CATTTGATAAATTACAAAAGAAATATGATTTTCCAAAGATTAAATTCGAAAAAACAAAGAAGAAAAAATTAAAAACAGCAGAATTAATTAGAATAAAAAATGTGGAAAAGAAAATTAATAATATTAAAGATGAAATATATGAATTTGTTTTATTGGATATTCTCTCTAAATTCTTAAAATATTATAAAACAAAATCAGAAAAGTATCAATTTTATTATTATACTTTAACTCAAGTCTTGAAGTTTACTGTTTCCAATTTAAATATAAATCTAGAGAAATATATTAAACATATTATTGAGTTTTATAGTTATAGTTTGAAAAAGAAAGATTTTATCAAACAAAGTAGTGAATTTATTGAGACAAATATAAATCTTAGTAAATATTGTGACATTAGTTTATATCCACACCAAAAGCAAGTTTTAACATATTGTAAGAAAAAGGAACCTAAATTGATTTTATATAAGGCACCAACAGGAACAGGAAAGACATTGACACCAGTAGGTCTTAGTTCTAATCATAAAATCATATTTGTATGTGCTGCGAAACATATTGGTTTACAATTGGCAAAGGCATTGGTTTCAGTAGAAGCAAAAATAGCTGTGGCATTTGGATGTGATGATCCAGGTGGAATTAGATTACATTATTTCGCAGCAAAAGACTATATAAAAAATCGCAGAACAGGTGGTATATTTCGTGTAGATAATAGTGTAGGTGATGATGTAGAAGTAATTATTTCAGACGTCCAGTCATATATCCCAGCAATGAATTATATGATGGCATTTAATAAAGTGGAAGATATAATTTGGTATTGGGATGAACCAACTATAACATTAGACTATGAAAATCATGAATTTCATGATATTTTAAAAAAAAATTGGAAAGAGAATCTGATTCCAAATATTGTGTTATCTTCAGCTACATTACCAAAACAAGAGGAAATTTCTTTATTTTGTCAAAGTTATATGAAAAAATTTAAGACAACAACTATCTATGATATAAATAGTAATGATTGTGCTAAAACAATTCCTATTTTAAATAGTAATGGTGAGGTAGTATTACCACATTATATGTTTGATACATATGATAAGTTAAAATCATGTGTGAAACATATTAAGAGTTATACTACAATTTTACGTCACTTCGATTTAACAGAGGTATCTAAATTCGTGTTATATATGAATAAAAAACAAGAATTAAAAAAAAGATATAAAGTAGAACAATATTTCGAGACAATTGGAGATATTAATGCTATATCTTTAAAAGAATATTATTTAAAATTATTACTCCAAACAAAAGAAAATTATGAAGAAATTTATAAATATTTTAAAGAAAAACGTAAACCTTTATATAAATCAACTATTAAAATCACTACAGAGGATTCTTCTACATTAACAAATGGACCTACTATTTATCTAGCAGATGATGTAGAAAAAGTAGCAAAGTATTGTTTAAAGACTGCTAAAATTCCTCAGAAAATGTTAGATAGTATTCTAAGTGATATTTATACAAATGATAATATTGCGGGTGAAGTAGTAGCTATAGAAAATCTTTTAAATAAAGAAGAAGGGTCACTTGATGATAAGAGAAAGGGGACGGATATATATGGAACAGGTAAATCTAAAAAAGAAAAGAACACTACAAAGAATGGTAATTCAGGTAAGGATATACAAAAATTACAAGAAAAATTAGAAGCATTAAGGGGTGGTATTAAAGAAATTCAATTAGCTGAAGAATTTATACCAAATTCATATTCACATTTAAGAGCATGGGATAAAGAATATGTAAAAAATGCATTCACATCTTCTATCAGTGATGATATTATCAAAAAAATTATGTTATTAGAAGTAGATTCCGTTTGGAAATTCTTATTGATGATGGGGATTGGTGTATTTAAAAAGAATAGTTTTGATAATCTTGAAAAAGATAAAGTTAAATCTTACCGTGATTATATGTCAATAATGTCACAATTAGCAAACGAGCAACAACTATATCTTATAATTGCATCCACTGATTATATTTATGGAACAAATTATCAATTCTGTCATGGATATATTGGAAAAGATCTGGAAAACCTTTCACAAGAAAAAACAATTCAAGCCATTGGTAGAATTGGTAGGTCTAAAACTAGACAAGTATATAGTATCCGTATGAGAAATGACAATATAATTGAAAGATTATTTACAAAACAAACTGATAAAATAGAGGTAAAAAATATGAATAGGTTATTTTGTTAATATATTATAATTTAGCATGTAAATCAATAGGTTTCTTTGAAAATAATAATTAAATCTAATATTAATCTTTTTTAGTAATCTCAATAAATTTTTTATATGTTTTTTCAGAAACTTCATTTGGGTATATTTGTTTCAAATTCTCTATAATATAAGACATTTGATTATTAACATTATTATATTAAAGCTAATATCATTTATAATATATTAATGTCTATTTCTAATAAATATTTAAATACCTTAATAAAAGAAAAAGTAAAAGATACAAATATTGAAGGAATATATAAATTAGTTACACCAAAAGATGTATTAAATAGAATACCTATAAGTAAAGAAATAAAGAATTTCGTCATTAAAAAAAGAGAAGAAGTTGTTGATATATTAAATAATAAAAATAATAGAAAAATTTGTATTGTTGGGCCTTGTTCTATACATAATATAGAAGAAGCTAAACAATATGGTAATTTACTAAAAAAAATAAGTGAAAAAGTAAAAGATAAATTATTAATAATTATGCGTGTATATTTTGAGAAGCCTAGAACTACTATAGGATGGAAAGGACTTATAAATGACCCTGATCTTGATAATACATTTAGAATAAATAAGGGGTTATTTAAAGCAAGAGAACTTTTATACTATTTAAATAATATAGGTATTCCTTGTGCTTATGAGGTATTGGATACATATACGCCACAATATATTTCAGATTTAATTACTTGGGGTGCGATTGGTGCTAGAACTACAGAAAGTCAAGTTCATAGACAAATGGTATCAGGATGTAGTTTTCCAGTGGGATTTAAAAATAGTAGGTCAGGTGATGTAGAGGTTGCGGCAGAGGCAGTTATTTCATCACAACACCCACACTGCTTTTATGGTACAACATATGACGGACAAAGTGCAATATGCCATACAAAAGGTAATCCAAATTGTCATATTATATTAAGAGGTGGTAAAAATGGACCGAATTATAAAATACCTGATATTATGAAAACATTAGGTATATTAAATGATAAAAAGGTAAAATCAAATATTATGGTGGATTGTTCTCATGGTAACAGTGGTAAAGATTATAAAAAACAAAAAGATGTATTGGATTATTTATGTAATACTGTTATGGTAGATAAAAATACATCGATTATTGGAATAATGATGGAATCCAATTTAAATGAAGGAAAACAAAAATTAGTATTTGGTGAGAAAGATAAGTTACTACCTGGAGTAAGTATTACCGATTCCTGTATTTCAATACAAGAAACCGAAAAGTTAATGTATGAATTTTATGATAGATTATAAAAGTGTCCGGACTTTAAAAATTGAAGTTTATAATTAGTTTAAATAATTAATCATTAATCAGTGTAGAATGGTATTTATTTATATTTTACAATTAACTCAGGGTAAATATTATGTTGGAAAAACTGAAAATCCTAAATTTCGCCTAGATTCACATTTCAAAAATGGTGGTTGTGCCTGGACTAAAAAGTATAAACCACAACAAATAATTGCTTTATTTCCAGATTGTGATGATTTTGATGAAGATAAATTTACACTAAAATATATGTCAAAGTATGGTATTGATAATGTAAGAGGTGGTTCCTTTTGTAGGTCAGAATTAACAGATAAAAGTATGATTGAAAGAATGATAACAAGCTCTAATGATTGTTGTCATTTTTGTGGGGAGAAAGGACATTTTATTCGAAATTGCACTAAAAAAACAGAAAAAAACAAATATTCGAAACAAAATAAACATTTTCTAAATCTATCAAAAGATTATGAAAGTGCAGATGAAGTAGAATTCGAAGAATCAGATGAAGAATCAGATGAAGAATTCGATGAATCAGATGAAGAAGAATTATCCCCAGAGAATTTGGAACTAGCTTTCAGAGAAATGGATAAAGATGAAGGGTTGTATTCATTTGACAATAACACATATTTATGGTGTGAAGGTGAGTTGTATGAAGAATCTCATACCAAAACTCCAAAAAAATTATTGAAATATTTTGGAATGAATAGTTTATTTGAATATGAAAATTATAATTGGAAATCTATTACAAAAAAACCAAAAGGTAAACATTGTAAAAAATGTGGAAGAAACAGTCACTATGCTAGTAACTGTTATGCTAAGAGGCATGTGAAAGGTTATAGTTTATAAAAGTGTTGTTTCAGCTATTTTGGATGTTACAATATAAGGATCCATATTACTAGAAGGTCTTCTATCTTCCATATAACCTTTACCATCCCTTTCAGTAAAACGTGGTATTCTTATAGAGGCACCTCTATCAGCAACACCAAAAGAAAATTCGGTAATATCGGAGGTTTCATGTTTTCCTGTCATTCGCATATGATTATCTTTTCCATAAACCTTAATATGTTCGTCATGTTTTTCTTTTAGCTTATCAATAGCTTTATATATAGCTTCTATCCCCCCTTCCTCACGCATTGTTTTTGTACTATAATTTGTATGACAACCTGACCCATTAACACCAATAAATGGTTTAGGATGAAAATTAATATATAAATTATATTTTTCGGCTGTTCTTATCAAAATATATCGTAATAGGTGTAATTCATCAGCAGCATTAATTCCTTCTCCTAAAACTTGGAATTCACATTGTTCTGGTGCTACTTCAAAATTAAAACCAGTAATATTTAATCCTGAATCTATTAAATTTTTCAAAGCTTCTTCAATATAATCTCGGTGGGTAGCCCCCTCTCCTACACCACAATAATATGTTCCTGTTGGTGGAGAAGAACCAAAGGGAGAAGAACCCATTCCATTAATTATTTTTTTGGTTAAAGCGAAAAATTCCTGTTCCAATCCGAAATATGTTTCTTCTTTTTTAACAAGATCAAATATTTTTTTTGCTACGAATCGTGTATTTGTAGAATGCGGCTCTCCATTGGGTAACCATGTATCACATAATACAAGCCAAGAATCATAATTTCTTCTAAATACATCACGAACCATATAAATAGGCCTAATATATACTTCACTATCATTACCATTTGCCTGACCTGTTGAACTACCATCATAATTCCACTCAGGAATATATTCTAAATCGAAAGGTTCTCTTTCTTCATAGTTATAAATTTTTGTTTTTGAACGATAGTTATTATCTGAATCTAACCAAATATATTCCAAAATTTTCTTTGTCATTGTAAATATTTATTTTTGTTTTTGTTTAAATCATTTATTATATAATTACCAAAAAATTGAATTTGGATAATTTGTTTTTTTTATTGCAAAACAAAATGGATATCTCCACAAGTAACACAGAAATGAATATTTCTCCTAAACCCCATGAATCAAATACACCACTGAGTCCAAAGGTGATCGAACGACTAAAGAAAGAAATGGGAGAATATAACAAATTCTGGATTGAGAATAAAAAAAAAGATTTTACACCTGAGTGTTGGCCTATAAGGAGTTGGGTTGAAGCCGTAAATAGGGGGTTATATGATTTAAATCCACCACATCAAAGAAATGTTATACATAATGATAAATGGAAAAGCGCTATAATTGATTCAATAATTATTGGTAGACCTATAGGTAATCCAGAATTTGATACTGTAAAGAATCCTATAACTGGTTTAAGAAAAAAAAGAAGTTTGGATGGTAAGCAGAGAGGTATGGCACCTGTTGGGTTAGTAAATAATGATTATATATATAAAGGGTGTATAGAGTCAATGAAAGGAAAATATTTTCGTGATATGCCACAGATATGGAAAGACCACATTTTAGATCAAAAAATTTCAATTTTCGTAACACAAGAAACATTATCAGATAAAGAAGTTACAGAACATTTTAGATTGAAACAAGAAACAAAGAAAACTTCTACTGGAGAAAAATTAAATTCTGTATTATCACAAAGAACCAATCATTGTAGAACAATTGCGAGACGTGTTTCATATGGTGGAGATGCTGAAGATTTAAGAAAAAACGCATTAGAATTAGTGGTAAGATTATGCTATATCCAATCTATTTTTGGAACAAAATCAAATGACCCGAAGTCAACAGTTTTGATAAAATTTTTGGAAAATGACGAAGAATTACCAGAAGAAGAGAAATTTAAACAATATGAAATATTTATAAATAACTTATTTAGTATAATAAAAGAGACCAGATATCCACATAAATGGAAAAAAACATTTGTTTTACCTTTAGCGGCTTTAAATTTGACATATGTCGATGAAATTGAAAAAATTAAAGTGTTCGTTCAAAACGAAATACATGACAACACAAACTTTTATGATCTTGTTGGTGGTTCTCATGGAGCCACAAATAGCAGAATTGTCAAATTGAAAAAAAAATATGACGATTGGCGAAAAGAAAATTAATTTATAAAAATCATTTTCTAAATTTTCTTCTCCTCTTGGTTCTCTTTTTCCATTTTTTTACTGTCTTAGCAAATACTGCCTGTCTTAATAGTTTAAGTTGTCTTTTATTTCTAGTTTTACCTTTATATTTTTTAATAATATAGGTAGCATATTTTTGAACGCTCATTTTATTTCTTTTAGCTTTACTTGTGAAAACACCACGCATTTTTGGATTGATTTTTATTCTTTTTTTTGTTTTATTTTTTTTTAAAATAGTATTATTTTGATTTCTACCACCAGTAAGATGACCTATTTGATTTATTTTATTTTTATTATGTGGTGTATAATCATTTTCAGGTTTAATAGTAAATATTCTATCTTTAATGGGTATTAAAAATCTAAAAAAACAAATAAATGTACATCCTGACCCAAATAGTTTAGCAACACGTTCATTTGAATTTGGTGTAAATTGTTGTGCTTCATATATTTTTCTTAATTCAATATAGTACTTCAGTTGCTTTTCTTTAATTAATGTTCTTGGTTCTTTGGTTTCTCCATTATAATTAAGATGTTTAAATAAATAATTTACAATTCCAGTTTGTGTAAAAGAAGGTACTACTAACATACTATTTTTTCTATCTAAACCATCATTTTCCATTGTCTTCTTTTTTTGTTTTTTAATAATATTTCTACTAATAATTACTAATTTTGTTTCCAATTCAGATAGAAATTTATCTAAACGTTCGAATTTTTTTTTAATATCTTCATTATATTCATATTTATCTTTGGAAGATGTATTCTTACGTAATTTCCTCTCTTCCATATTTAGCTCATTTGTCCTTTTTCTTAAATAATCTTTATTTATTTTTGATATATTATTGTCACCCAAATATTTTTTTTTAATATTCCCATTATTATCCAAGACATAATACAACTCTCTATCATTCTTAATATATGTTTTTATATCCATTTGTGGCATATTCTCTTTTTTTTGTTTTCTAGTCAACGAATCGAATTTATATAATTTTTCTAAAATATTATTTTCATTGATTATTTTACTAATTTCTTTTTGTAAATAATTAGCACCAACTTGTTCTGAACCGAAATTATAAATAAGTTTTCTAAATTCCTCCCATTTTTTAATAAAAAAAATACCAATTTCACCTCTTTCTTCTATTTTTTTTTTATACTTATTTATTGTTTCATTAAAAATTTCAATAATGTGAGGATATAAATTTCTCATTTCACGTCTTATATCTTTTTCTACGTCAGTCATTTGTAACCATGCTTGTCGCCCCATAACAGAGAATTTGGTTAATTTTTCTTTTTTAATCAGTGGTTTTTTTTGTTCAGAAGTATCTAATCCTATACCCGAATAATTTACTCTTTTGTTAACTAGAGAAATATCTTTTTCTGTATAACCTTCAATATTTTTTGCATCAATAACTTCGTCTCTTTCCCTTTTCTCATTCTGCTCTTTTTCTCTTTGCGATCTAAATTTTGTTATCAATTTAATCCAATAAAGTTTAAACCACTTCCACCATTTAATTTTTTCTTGAAGTTCATGCTTTTCTTGTAACAATTGAGGGGTTTTCCCTTTTGATATTTTTTCATTAATAATATCTAATTGTTTATAACCATCATCCCATTTCATTAATTGATTATTTTTCACCCATTTATTTTTACCATCATCCCTTTCTCTATATATATTTAATATATTGTTAATAATAATATTAATTTCTTTTGATAAATTCTTTGGGATATCATTTTCACTCCATTCGCTAGATAACCCAAATTTTTTATCTATTAGTTTTTTAACAAAAAAAACAATTATCTTATTTTCTTCATTGGAACCGATTTCAAAATTTTCTAATTTTTCTTCTGCAATTTCTAATTCTTTTTTTAATTTTTTTTCTTCATCTTTAAAATTTTCTTTTTCATCATATATTTGGACGGTTTTTGATATTTTTTTCTCTTCGTTTGGTTTAATAATTCGTTTTTGTTTTGCATATAAATTATTTAATTTTTTTTTGACTTTATCTATTTTCAAATGTAGCATTATTTTAATTTTTTCATTTATATCCATTTTTTCTTCTATTCTTGAAATTTCATTGTTCCCCACGTTTTCTTTTGAAAAATCATTAAATTCTGTGATATATTTTTGTTTATCCATAAATGTTGTTTTTGTTTTACAAATACAAAATTTAACCATAACTAATATATATTGATAATTTTATTTTATAAAAATGAATCATTTTTATAAAACGAAAGCCGAATCTCGGTATTGATCCGAGTACCTGTTGATTACAAGTCAACCGCTCTACCATTTGAGCTAATCCGGCACATTATATATATTATTTTATTCTTTAATATCTTTTATAAATTAGGATATTTTTTCTTTAGTTTTTCATTAAATCTTTCTAATTCTTCTTTTAAAGATTTATTTTCTTTCATTTTCATTCTAAGATTATATCTTTTATCATATATACGTCTTTCAAATGTTAAATGGGGTGCATTTCTAAAATTTTGTATTGTATAATATGGTGGCAATTCTCTTTCTACTTCAATATTATTTTCTAAATTATATAATTTTTCTTTTATTTGTTCTAATTTTTCTAAAATGGTTAATTTTGATGATTTTGAACTAGAAATTGTTTTTTCTTGCTTTGGATGGCTTTCAATTCGAAAGAATTCACGAAACAGTTGTTTTTCTTTATTATAACATTCTTTACAATATGATATATATATCGGAAGCATATCTTGGGTAATTCCTTCGGGTAAAGGTTTCGCTGTTTTACTTCTTTTTTTTTTACACCTATTTGAATTTTGAAGGCTTTGCGTAGCCCATCTTAAATTATTTCGCCTATTATCTAGTTTATTTCTATTAATATGGTCTATAGAGTATTTTTTATCATTTATTCTTTCATCACCAGGATTCATATTTTTAATAACGAACGAATGTAAATAAATTTGTTTTTTCGTTATTGGATCTTTCCCAAAAGAATATCCATTTGAATGAAATGAAAATACAGGTCTATATGGTTTATAATTTTTAATTAATTCCATATCTTCTATTGATAATATAGTACATTTTGTATTATCTTGATTACAAGTCATTTTATAGTATTTTTCTTTTGTTTCTGTATTTTCAATTAAGTAACAAAAATTTTTATATGTACCTGCGAATTTACCAGCACGAATATAAATACCATCATCTTTTTCAATTACGTTTTCATTTTGAGAGAACATATTATAATTTATTTTATTATATATTCTTTAAATCAATTTGTCAGGAATTATTTTAATTTCAACCATTACACCAATTAACTTAATTTGAATATGCCAAGCCACCCATGCCACTCATGATACGCAAGACATTGAAGTTAGTGGTGTAGACACGGACCTTAGCAGTGGACTCACCACCGACGGTGTTGGCGGAAAGGACAAGCTGAAGGGTAGCGTTATCAATTCTGGAGAAATTGCAAGTTCCGGAAGGTTGGTGCTCTTCTGGGCGGAGGGAGAACGAGTAGACGTTAATTCCGGTATCAGGGGAGCGAGTGTGGTGCTGGAATGGCTGGACGAGGTCGAAGTATGTACCTTCGCGCTCGGAGAAGCGATCTTGACCGTTAAGCTGGAGTTTACATGTAACGACTGGGTTTTGTCCCCAGCAGTGCATGTTAAGAGCCGTTTCTGCAAGAACAAAGGCACCGGCATCAGAGACATTAGAACCGTATCTTGTTGTAGCAGCACCAACATTGGTAGAATAGTAGTCCCAAGATTCATGGATAGCAGAGGCAGATGCAGCAGTGAAGCCAGCACCATACTCGTCGGAAGTAAGGTCAGCACCGGCATCTTGGAAAAGTTCATTTTCAATGACACCTTTGTTGTCTCTTACCGTTTCCAATGCAGCGAATGCAGAGATGGAGTTAGGAAGAGCATCAATAGCATCAGTGTAGTTAAATGGTTGAGCTCCGAAAGCATTACAGAGAACCTCTCCTTCAAGGAATGAAGAGCAATAGTCGACATTTTCATCTTTTTGGACGACGAAGACAAGCTCTTTACATGGGTGATTGAAATTAAGTTTAATCTTATTACTGGAGGAACCGACGGATTCATCACCAGTGAACTGAAGTTGTTCGATGAGGTATTCATGTGGGTTTTGTGCCATACGTCTGCGTTCATCGGTATCAAGGAAGATATAGTCAACATACAAAGAAGTAGCGACAAGAGATTTTTGGTAAGCAGCAGTTTGTTTAACATTACCACCGACAGTGACAACCTTTTGTCCGGCTACACTATTAGCCTTTGTAGATAAAGATTTGACAGCCCAAAGACACTCATCAGAAGGGCGGAGTTCAAGGTTGATACGGACTTCATGGTATTGAAGAGCGATCAAAGGAAGGGCAAGACCAGGATTGCGGCAGAACCAAAATTGAAGTGGGACGTAAAGAGTAGTCTCAGGGAGAGCTTTACGAGGAGCACAGACAGCAGCAGGTGCACCGTTAGCACCACATGCAGTTTCAATGTCAGCAAATTTAGGGTCGATAAGGTATGTAAGTTGTGTGGTATGACCTATCATTTTATTGTAACCTCTCTCTTGTTC
>Ga0222717_10003865_pt1 | contig 11141 bp, 10 predicted proteins | sample C33_18DmetaG_FD_165053 | JGI IMG/M metagenome (GOLD analysis project Ga0222717, IMG submission 165053) | Estuarine water microbial communities from San Francisco Bay, California, United States - C33_18D | ecosystem: Environmental > Aquatic > Marine > Unclassified | place: USA: California...
CAATGTTCCTGTAGTCACCCAGATGAAGCGCCAACTGTCAGAAATACCTTGACAGTTGGCGGGAAGCAGTATAAGTTAGCAAATTAACACCAAATACCAATTATGAAAATCACAATAAGCGACGAAAACCTTACAGTAAGCATCGACAATCACGAGGATGGCGTAACAGCCCCAGAAGCTCGGGAGCTATGCGTATCAGCCCTGCTGGCTATGACGTATCACCCAAATACAATAGCAAGAGTATTCCCTAGCGATGAAGATATCGACGACATCGTTCGGACGGAACTCAAAGCCGCACTAAAAGACACCGCGAACAGCATTTAGATTTGTTTCATAGTAGTCGTGGTTGACGTTGAAACCCTCAGCTCTTAGGAGTTGGGGGTTTTTTCGTGCCCAGACCCAAGGATTAAGTGAACAGTGGCATCACTACGGGCTTCTGTTGTGCCTAGAAGGGCTTTGAAATACTCGCGAGTATCAAGTGTCCAGTTTATCGCGAAAGAGCCTTGTAGGGCATATAAAACTACACAAAGAAGCCACACAACTTATCGTCGTGTGGCTTTCTTGTTTACGCAACTGTGGATGTGTTGCTATCGGGGCATTGGATGAGCTGGGGTGGATCAATCCATTGCGGCGCGAATTTGGCGAATATCCTGCTCAAACTCGGGGTCATCCATGTCAATTAGGGCTCTATTAGCCCGAGATCCATTCAGCATCATATCCATCGCCTTCTTGATTGACTCTGGGTCTGCCTTTGACCACCCAGACATGAATCTATCAAGGGACTTTGTGCGGTAAGCTAGCGACACGACCTTATCTTGAACCTTCTGGATGAGATCACCAGCACCATACATGCTGAGTCCGCCCTTGCCGAATGTAGCACGAAGCTTTACGTCTGCCTCGCCCTTGGTCATGGGAGTAAGTCTGGACTGGGCTTCTGCCAAGTCAACAAGCTTTTGGTACTCTTTTTTCCCGAGCGCATCGATGTAGGCGGCTTTCTTCCTCGTCAACTTGTTTAGAACAGCCTTGCCGTTAAATACATTCTCTCCGATCGCATTCTTAACGCCAGAGTTGAACAGATCGGCGGTTAGCAGGTCTGATCCAACCATACTACGAAGATCCGCAAGTGCCGCTGGGTCTTCGGTCATGCGGTTTATGATCTCTTTGCGCTGAGATTTACTTGCCTTAAGGAATGCCCTTGAGATTTCCTCTGGGTTCTCAGTCGGAAGATCACCAGCTACCATCTTCTTGAGCATGGAGTTTTGCTTGAATCTATCTAATTTTGCCGCGTCCTTAGCGTTCGACTCAAGGGTTTTCTTTGCTGCTGCCGCTTGCTTGTCGGACATTGCCCCCAGATACGCGTCTAAGTCGTCTGAAGATGCCTTCATGCCCTTCTCGATCTTCTCTAGGCGCTTCAGCCCTCGCTTGCCCCAGAGTTCTTTTACGACGCCCCTATCATCGACAGAGAGGGTTAATGGCTTCCCCTTTTGAACGCCCTTTGATGTAAGAAACGCCTCCTTGAGTTTTCCTTTTAGCACGCTTGGGCTAATGCCACCCTCTTTGGCGATGGATGTGAGATTCTTGATCTGCCTCGGGTCACTCAAGATGCCCTTGATGAAGCTCTGTCCAGATAGAACCGTTTGACCGCTCGCGTCCTTCGTGGCGCCGCCAATTCCTCCACGACCAAATGTGGTGTAGGTGTCCTTGTAGTAAGTATTGGCGTCGGTCCAAGCCTTATTTAATGCTGGGTATTGCTTCGCCTTTCTCCTTACCATAGTGCCGAGGCTGTCTGATAGCTGTGAGGCTACCTGCTGTGCGGTGCGACTCTTCAATACGCCATCTGGCATTGCGTCTGTGACATTGCTGATTAGGTCGTCAACTTCTTTGAGCGTGTACTTCTTGCCCATCTCAGCGTCCGCCTGAATCTGCTTGCGCACCGACTCGATGCCCTTGGTGTTCTTTAGACCATTGGCTTTGATTACACTAGCGAACCTTCTGTCGACTTGATCAGCAGTAAATATACCGCCTGTCCTTGCGTCCTCGGCGTCAAACCGCTTATACAATTCATTTTTCTTAGCTCTTGAAGCCTTTAGTGCTGGCTCGACGCTGTCTTTGATTACCTCGTCGCCAATTTCAGAAACAATACGACCCTCACCAGCACCAAATCCTTTGAGTTTGTCTTGGTGTTGCTTCTCAATTTGAGCTGCAAGCTTTTTGTCGCCAGCGGGAACTGATTTAAGTAGCTCGTCCCGTTCCTTAGTTGCTTTTACTGTGAATTTCTCAAATGCTTCCGTTGACACCTGACCCACCTCGCGATTTGCCGCTTCGGAGATAGCCTGCCTCGCGTCACCCACACGACCACCGACCTTCTCCTCAAGGCCAAGCTCCCGTGTTAGTGCTTTTTCTCCCTGCATCATTCGTGGGGTAAGCGAACCTTCTGGTAGGTCGCCAGCAATTTTAGAAAATGCCTCGGCTGATGTGTCTCCAGTTAGCTTGGACCTAACTAATGGTCGTAGAGCCTTGCCAGCGCCAAGAAGGGCAACATCAGCAACTCCGCCAATTAGAGCTTCTTTACCGCGGCGACCAGCAATCTCGCCAAGTCGAATGTCCTCATCGGACAAAGCACGTGTAGCAACGTCCTGCGCGGTTGCGGTAGCAAAGCCCCCGCCAGCAGCACCCAATACGCCGCCTACAACAGTTCCCACAGGTCCTCCAGCTAGGGTTCCTAGTGCAGCACCTTTAATACCACCCGCGACAGCTCCTGCGACCTCTGGGACGTATCCAGCCGTGTCTCCGAAGAAATCAGCCAATGAAACACCCTCTTCGTCAACTGCCCGAAACTGCCCCCCAGTCTCCTGCTCGTCGCGGTATAGTAGCTTCATCTTTCCACCAACCTCCGTGGCTCGTATGTTTTCACGACCGTATGTATCCTCTAGGTGCTTAACCTTGTCTTGCTCTGTTGGTTGAAATCCAAGCTTGAATCGCCCGTATGTTCCCATTCCTTGGGTTACGTCAACCTCGGAGTCTTTTAGTCCCATAGAACGAGCCAAGTATTTGCTCATATTTGCCCTAGACTCTCCCTTGCTTAGTTCCATGATTCCCTCTGAGTCGAGCTTGTAGGCGCCAGACTCTAGTTGCTTCTTGGCGTTTAGCTGGAAGGTTGGATGCGCTCGCATAGCATCAGATATTCTCGCTGCTGACTCGGTGTTGCCAGCTTCCCCAGCGGCAATAAGTGCGTCTTCTAATTCTTCTAGTGTAGCCATAGTTTAGTTTCCTTGAAAGTAAGTTTCTACTTTTGCGCCGTAGTCCTGATCGTCAGGGTATCTGCTGCCAGACCGACTAGATTGACCAGCGCCTCCGCTGGGGTCGCCTAGGTACTGAGACGCTTCTTCTGCTCCGTATTGCTTAACAAACTGAGAGTGGATTCGATTGTAGGCATTTTCTCTGACCTCGATGTAGTTTTTGACCGCTGCCCTGCGCTCTTCACCGCTCATGCCAGCCTCAAAGATAGCTCCTTGCGCTCTCTCGACCTTTAGTCCCTCAACTTCCGTAACAGAACCCAGTCCTCCACCAAACTCCTTAATGACCTGCATCCCCTTAATGAAGGCGTCGCCAGTTAGGACACCAGAGGCTCTTTCAAGCTGGGCAGCGGAGGATGTTGGGCTGATCTTGCTAATTGCCTTCCCCAAGAGACCTTCCGTGAGAGATTTCTGTGATAGTGTACTAATTTCTTCCCCCTTTCCTCGAACTAAATCAAGGTCGGCTTTTAAAGAGTTTAATGCACCAGCGGCGGTGGATAGTTCAATTCCGTACTTTTTCTCGTCTTCGGTTAGCTCTCGATTTTCTGCGCTGACCTTAATTGCCAATTCAGCAGCCGACTTTTTCGCTGCCGCTTGACCCGAGGCTTTTGAAATCTCACGATCTTCTCTTGCCTCGCTCCATGCCCTAGATCTTTCTGAGACAAACTCTGACTTTGCGCGACCAGAGAGTCCAGCAGCCTCAGCCTCTTTCTTGAACAAAGCGGTTGGTGCGCCATCGCCCGTATCGCCATCGCGTCGAACCTCATTAAAGCTTGGTCGAGCTGCTTGACGTGCTTCGCGGTCTGCTGATGCTTTCTCAAACGCGCTACGATCAACTCCAGGGTCAATCATGCGCCCCTGTGCGTCAAGCTTCTGGCTTGGAGCTGCGTCGTCACCTGCCAAAAACTCAGCCAGTGGTTGACCTCCAGCGGTAGTAAGACCCTGTGGTGCTTGAACCTGTGGTGCTGCTGCGCCTTGCGGTTGAATCTTACCAATAGCCTTCTGGTCAAGCGAATTAACGCCATACTGACTCCTATATGGATTTTCCGCAACTGCTTTGCCGAAGTTATCGTTTCCAGCCGCCGCTATTTCTTCGGGAGTAACCCCAAACGGGTCATCCGAGAATACTGCAACCGAAGGCTCTCCTCGGGCAGCTGCCATTCTTTCCATAATAGCATCATCGCTGAAGTTAGATGCTAATCTAGCACCAAAGCTAGATGTGTTCTGAGTGGCAGTAGATGGAGTGCTAACCCCTCCCATTGGGCTATATGCAGACTGTGCCATTCTTTCGTTTTGCTCCCTAAAGCCTCGTAAAATGGAATCAACCAAGCCCTCCTTGGCTGGAGCATCAAGCGGGTTAGATGGCATATTTACGGGAACGCCACCAAACTCTGGTGCTACGCTTGTCCGAGATGCCTCTAGTCCAGCTAAGTAAGCCTCCCATTCCTCTTGAGTCATCTCCTCGTCGTCATAATTATAGTTTTGTGCGTCTAATTTGGCTTGGTTTTGCATAATATATTTTTTCTAGGAATAAAGGTTTTAATAGTAATTGACCGTTGAGTTTTTACCTTAAAAGGTACTGGAAGGGTTTAGTGTGTTGTTTTTGCTTTCCCAAAACTTGCCTTCCGCTGAGTGAATATCATACGGGTTTTCGCCCATTTGGATCATTTGGTCTCTTTCCTGTTGCCTTACCCTATCTATCTGAGATTGGTTAAGTGGGCGACCAGTCCGAGCATCGTAAAAAGACGAAGTCGATTGCCTTTGAGCCATCGCTGGGCTTTGTGCGCGAATTTCATCTTGCCGCTCTTGAGCCCTTGTTCTTTTGTAATTATTCTGAGCTCTTTGCTGTTCTTCTCTCAATTGAAAGATCTGTCTTTCGCCTAGTTGACCATCAATATGACCATTATTTATTGACCATATAAGGTCGTTAATTCTTTCTTCAAACCCGAGATTACTGTCAGTGAGATTAAACGATTGAGCGAGTGGATCACCATTTGCACTGTATGCGGGAAATTGATTTTTATTAGCGCTAACTGCTTGGATGAATTCTTGTGGTATTTGAGGTTTCATTATATATTTTTATCTAGATGTTTGTGTTAGTGTAGCATTTGAGTCAAGGGTGGCGCGAAGTGTAACGTCATTGGCATAGAATGATCGGACCCTAGCTTCCTGTTTGGGCGTAAGCTCTGGTTTTTCTGTTGATTTGTTTCGATGCTCGCTAAGTGGATCCAGGCCTGCGTCAATTAGCATCTGTTGGAAGTCCTCTGGGAACCTGTAAAGCTTAACTGACTCGCAGCCCTCGCATCCTTTCAATATGTCCGTCTGTGACTGAAAGTGCTGGTTTCGGTATGTCCCAGCCTCCAATCCATCCAGAATCTCATTTATGGCGATGACTTGACTTCCGCGATTGACTTGCCAGACCGCAGATCTAAACCGCTCGAATGGATCTCTAATTGGAACTAGTGCTGGCTTGTTGTCGTGCTTGAATGTGTGCCTACACATAGTTCTTAAATTAAATTTTATGTCAGAAGAGTTCTTTCCTTTTATGGATTTAACAATTGTAGAATGAGTTGAAGACAGTCCGCACTTCGGAATGACTGGAATTACCAAACCACTTGCAAGATGAAAAAATCTACTTGGAGCCATCATAATAATTAAAACTTACAGCGCAGAACTTCAAGCGGATAGTGAACTAGTTAGGGTTAAATCTCCGCTCGCGCCAGTATCGTAGCCTTGAACATACGCATAAACAATGCCAAGCGTGGTGGCTGGTAGAGTAATAATTTCGGTTCCACTATCTACTGGAGTGTTGAAATAAGAATCTGATGGCCCATCAATAGGTTGAACGCCCCATCCCAAAGCAGGAAAATTGTCTGCCGCCCCAGAGCCAGTAAAATCCCAATTGAAATCAATAGTGAGTGCTTCTGCTGCTTGATAGCAAAAAGAGAAACCAATTGCATTATCAAAAGGATCTGCTCCTCCCGTGGTGACTGTTTTTTCTTCCCCCAAGGAAACGATGCCGTATTCATAGGGATCAAGGTAGCCAAAGCTTTTATCTAGTGAATAAACCGCACCCCAAGCCTGATTCGGCCAATTGCCCTTAGCAATGTTTACTGGATAAATAACCGTATCCCCATCAATGATAGCTGGCTCATTTTCGTGTGGGCTACTTAAATTGCCCCAAGGGCCTGCTCGTAGTATAGCCATTATACTTCCTTGGTTAAAAATACACGCTGCCCAGCGGTATTGTTGCTATTTACAACATCCAATGTTTCTTCCGTGAAGCCCCCTCGCCCCCACTCCATTGCCCCGTCCGAAACACTCAAGAAAAAGTCTCCCGTTGCCGATGGTGCTGTTAAAGCAACCCAATCAGTTCCGTCCCAACGAAGAATGTCATTATTGCTTGTTCCATCTGGCAACTCATTGTTTTCTTGCCACGACATTGATCCATTTTCTATTGTGAGAGCCAGGGGATCTGCTGAAGATGCAGGTGCACTTAAGGGAGCCCACCCTTCTCCGTCCCAACGAAGAATGTCATTATTGCTTGTTCCCTCTGGAACCTCAACGAATTCCCTCCACCCTAGTTCGCCATTCGTTATTTGTAAGTTTTGTGCGGATCCTGAGGAAGCTAAAGGGCTGAGTGTTGACCATCTTGAATTCCAGAACAATATGTCATTATAGGACCTTCCATCTGGAAGATTCTGTGTGTCATTCAATGGGGGGGTGTAGATTTCATCGAAATTTACTTCATCCCCAATTCGGGTTTCTTTTTCTATTGAATCTGTGCCATATTGAGAGCGATAGGGGTTTACGTAAGAATCATCACTACTACTATCATCGTAATAACTTTGGTCCTGAATTGAGTCTGTGCCATATTGTGAACGATAGGGGTTTGTGTACGGCACCTGCTCCTCGGGCTGTTGTTGTTGTTCTGCTGGCTGTTCCGTTGGTTGTTTAATTCCACGTCGAGCCTGCTGCCTTGCCCTCGATGCATCGTTTAGTACGTCTAATTCTTTTTGTGTTGGCATATTATATTTGCGGTGGAATGGTTGCGGTAATTACTACCTTCCTGTAGTATTGGGTCCCATCAATGTCGGAAAACGCCTCTTCAAGAACTGGATTTTTAATTACATATGAATTGTTTTCTGGGTTCTCTGGTCCACCTATAATGTTAATTGATCCAGATGCGTCCCACTCGCCTCCCGTCTGTGGACCTACGGTTTGACCAAAAAATGTTGCTAAATCTTCGACCCCATACAATCCCCCGCTAGAGCTACCCGCATAAGAAACCGTTGCTTCTCCAGCACGATAGCCAGGAAGTCCTTTGTATTTAGATCCGATGCGTGACTTTCCGCTAACTGAGGGGGTTCCTTGGTTTAACGAAGAAGAGTCTAGGACCCAACTCCAACTAGAATCTATGGATGCCCATTCTTTTGGACTCCACCTTGGAAGGGGTAGTGTACCTATCTGACTGGATGTTTGATATGAAATTATTACAGTTGCCTCAATGTCTGCCGTTACTGGCGGAATAAGTTGAACGTCATATGCGGTTGATTTATAACTAGAGTAGAAAAATGAACCAGATGCAATTAATTTTTCGGTGGCATTGGCGACTCCTGGATATGTAAAAGGAGTAAAAATTGAGTGTTCAGACGCAACTCCATTTGTTGGGTCAGTCCCGTCCCTTAATTGTATTGTGGTTGTTGCCCAAACTGGATATCCATTGTAGTTTTGCTGTTTTTTGGACACAACAACACCTGTTGGTGGTACATTCTCGTCCTTAAATGATACGCGGCTGACTTGACGTAAACCACCATCTATCAATTTCTGGGATTCATCTATAATACCTGGCTCGATCCACACATAAGTCTCTTCTTTTACTTCAGCATCAACAATTTTTAAGTTTGCTAAATAGAGAGTTTTTCCGCCTTGAGAGACTGGCATGGTAATGCTTGACACGCCAACATCTTGCCCGTAGAGGGGGGACGTACGCCCGCGACTAATAGTTGTTAGGCGCATAAGACCGTTAAGATCATAGTCAATTACATTGCTGCTGAGATTTTGTTTATAGGTGAAAGATGTTGTCTTGATTCCACTATAATTACTAACAGTAGACTGAGTTAATAAATATCCATACCCAAGCAGGCCAAGATCTTCCTTAATCTCGTCATCTGTCATGTTGAATGCCGTCCCAGTTTCGGTTCCGTCTGGGTCGGTGTAGTCTTCCGACAACGAAAGGATACCTGGCTCAACCCAGGTCTCTGAAAGGGACCACTTTGCGTCAGTTTTCTCGATATTAAATCCGCCAAGACATAGGATTGCTCCGTCGCTGTCAATTGTACTAGTGCCAACAACCTTGTCGTACTCGGTGCCTGGGAGGGCAACGAAGGTGCGTGAGACTCGCTTTAAGCCGTTTAGCTCGTAATCGGTATCCTCGGACTTCTCTTCAACCCAAGCGGCTGTGAGGGTCTCGTAGGTGAGCTTAACGCGCTTATCGCCCATTGAAGGAATAAAGACGTACTCGGTCTCAACTAGGCGCATATCTGGGTAGACGGAATCTGGAATCGCTTCCCAGTCCTCACTTACGCCAGAGCCAAAGTTAGTATCCTGCAATACTCCATAGTCGGGGAGTATTGACGATATATTTTCGTAATACCAGTCCTCCTTGGGGCTATTGTTATCACAGAAAAACTCTAGCTTAAAGCGACCGTTCCACAATTTTTCAACTGAGGGTGCGCCGTTAGTGACTTTTAGTCTGATTGTACCTTGATTGCTCATGTTGTATTATAAAACGTAATTAACTTTAAAACTTAATTGCATATCTCCTCAGATGGCGGCTACTTCTAATATTAGAGTTTCTTGCAGTCCCTCAATGGTGGCAAGGTTAAGTGCGGGACCTACGTGGTAGGTTGCTAGGCGTGCAGAGGTTGGGTAATTAATCCCAGACGCTGTAAAGATCTCTATCGGAGCGGACACTGGAGGCTCACTTAAAACTGTGTGTGGATAGTTGGTCTGATTTGACCTTCGATCTTGGCTGGTTGAGCTTGACCGTGATGCGCCTAGCAATCCAACTCCCAAAGCAGTTCCGAAGTCATTTGATGTTACCCCAGTGAAAACGTCAGCTCGGGTAGATGTTCCCGTTGAAACTAAGGCTATTTTCGCGAATAAACCACCGAAAGCACCCGCCAGGTAGTTGAATGACAGATCTGGGACTGTCACGTAAGTAGATATGGAAGCGTCGTTCTGTGATAAATCAGTAGCGTTAATTCCAGTGGAAAGATACTTTGTTGAGCCATTACCCTTTAGACCAGTCAGTTGATTTAAGTCACCCGCAACAAAGTTGTTATTGGTAATAGATGGCATTCCGTCACGGAGGGGGACGGTGACTCCCTGTATGCCCACGCCCACAAAAGACGCAGAAGATTCCATTGTGTCCCAATAAGCGCCGCCAAGTGCAACTAAACTATCAATGTAGTTAGCGAGCGGCTGCTTGTAAGCCGTATACGTCGTATCACCCGCCGCATCTAATCGGTTGAAATAGTTCCTGGCCTTTGAGGAGAAGCGACTTCTGTGCCGAGTGGAAATAATAGAGGACAGTTTCATGTTAAATAACGTCCCAGGTGTTGCTAGCAACCCACTGCAACGCAAAGGTGCTACCCTCCTCTAGTGCAGCAATGACACCAAGCGCGTCATTAACTGTCACCCCAGCATTAGACAGTGTGGGGACGCCAGTAGCAGCAACCCGAACGTATATTATGGGTGGCTCTGCCTCTCCTGCCCAGTCCACTGTTGAGTTGGTCGGGATTGTGATGGTGCAAGATGACGCATTAGTTAAACGTATGTATGCACCGATGTCCGTCAACGATAAGCTGCGTGCTGTAGTCGATTCAGTAATAATTGAAATCGGAGTGTAACCGCTAGCAACTGGGGTTGACCAAGTATTGTCTCCCCGCAGAAAGGTTGTTGAGTCAGAAGTTCCAGTTGCTGATAGATTTGCAATGTCAACCGCACCCGTTGCAATTGTCAGGGCTTGGTCGCCAGTTACATCGCCAGTGTGTGTGGCATTGGTAGTCTTAGCTGTGTTTAGTGCAATGGCAGCTGTGTTGGCATCAACTACTTGCTCTAGCTCATGTACCGCAGACTCATTGTTAATGTTTACAGAAAGGATGCCGTTTGTGTTACCGCCACTGCTGGTTGCAAGTACGTGTCCAAGTTCAACGCTAATGTCTGGTTGAGTTAAGGTAATGCCGCCAGCCACTGTGCTGCTAAGGTAAACCACATCGCCCTCAGTGTATGTTCCGTCATCCAGAACTAGGTCGCGAACATTGCCTATTAATGTAATGAAGCCGTTGCTGTTGTTTGGTATAGGTTGGGTTGCGACACCAATTGTCTTTCTTGCGTTGGCTACCGTGTCAGCCTGAGCTAGGGTAATGGTCGGCTTGTTGCCCTGCGATCCATTGACCATGACAACTTCTCCATCAGATATTTGCGATCCAGTGGTGTTTCGTACATACATCACAACTTCTTGACCGAGTTGCAGTGTTACGTTGTCAGATCCAGTGACTAGGTCTAAGGTCTTTTCGGTGTCATTCCAGGACAGCTCTCCGCCAGTGTTACCATCATTAAAATCAACTCCAGCTGCGGATGTGCTAATAGTTCCAGTGAACGTTGGGTTGTTGATTGGAGCTTTGAGGGCAATATCTGCCGCATTAGTCGCAATATCTGAGGAGTTAGTCGCAATATCTGCCGCATTAGTCGCAATATCTGAGGAGTTAGTCGCAATATCCGCTGTGTTGGTGGTAATATCTGAGGAGTTAGTCGCAATATCCGCTGTGTTGGTGGTTA